>Ga0102588_1000312_pt1 | contig 59911 bp, 49 predicted proteins | sample AraplaMF_Col_mMS_FD_76854 | JGI IMG/M metagenome (GOLD analysis project Ga0102588, IMG submission 76854) | Arabidopsis root microbial communities from the University of North Carolina, USA - plate scrape MF_Col_mMS (SPADES assembly) (version 2) | ecosystem: Host-associated > Plants > Roots >...
CGTGGCCCGGCGTCCGTGGACGTCGAACAGGCCTGCGGGGACGCCTTCAGGGCGCGGCGGGGGAACGGCGCCATTGCCGGCATCCCCGTCCGCGCGCACCAGCGGCATACCGAGTCCAACACTCATGAAAATGAGGTCCTGGGTGGAGTTTGCATCAAGGGGTCTTTCGGTGGGCGGTACGTCAGCGTGCCCTGGTCCATTCATTAAAGATGACGCGGTCGGTGTACCGCCCGGTATGGCACAGGGTGGTACACCGACCGCTATGGGTTGTCTGTAAGGACGACCTTCTGGCTAGTTGCTGAGGTAGCCGTTCGGATCCAAGACATACTTCGTGGCGGCGCCGGCATCGAATTCCGCGTACCCCCGTGGGGCGTCCTCGAGCGAAATGGCCTTGGCGTTGACCGCCTTGGAGATCGAGATCCTGTCGTGCAGGATCGCCATCATCAGCTGGCGGTTGTACTTCATCACCGGGCACTGGCCGGTTGTGAAGGAGAGGGATTTCGCCCAGCCGGTGCCCAAGGACAGGGACAGGCTTCCCTTCTTGGCCGCCTCGTCCGCAGCCCCCGGATCCCCGGTGACGTAGAGGCCCGGAATGCCCACGGACCCGCCCGCGGCAGTGAGGTCCATCAGCGAATTGAGCACGGTGGCCGGCGCCTCCTGGGCCCCGTGGCCGTGTCCGCGGGCCTCGAAACCGACAGCGTCGATGCCGGAATCGACTTCCCGGACGCCGAGGAGCTGCTCGATCTGGTCAGCGGGGTCCCCGTTGGCCACATTGACGGTTTCGCAACCAAAGGAGCGGGCCTGTGCCAGGCGATCCTCATTGAGGTCACCCACGATGACCACCGCGGCACCCAAGAGCTGGGCGCTGGCCGCTGCGGCAAGCCCCACGGGGCCTGCGCCGGCAACGTAGACGGTGGACCCGACGCCGACACCTGCCGTGACGGCACCGTGGAACCCGGTCGGGAGGATGTCCGAGAGCATGGTCAGGTCCATGATCTTCTCCAGGGCCTGGTCCCGGTCGGGGAACCGCAGCAGGTTCCAGTCCGCGTAGGGGACCAGGACGTACTCCGCCTGTCCACCTACCCATCCGCCCATATCGACATAGCCGTAGGCGGACCCGGGACGGTCCGGGTTCACGTTCAGGCAGATCCCCGTCTTGCCCTCCTTGCAGTTCCGGCAGCGGCCGCAGGAGATGTTGAAGGGGACCGAGACGATGTCCCCGACTTTGATGAACTCGACGTCGGGCCCGGTCTCGATGACTTCGCCGGTGATTTCGTGGCCCAGGACGAGGCCAGCCGGAGCGGTCGTGCGGCCACGGACCATGTGCTGGTCCGAACCGCAGATGTTGGTGCTGACGGTGCGCAGGATGACCCCGTGCGGGACCTTCCGGCCGACATTGATGGGATTGACGCCGGGGCCGGCCTGCAGTTCAAACGTGGGATACGGGGTGTCGATGATTTCCACGACCCCAGGTGCCTTGTAAGCAACGGCTTTGTTACCTGACATTGAATGGCTCTTTCCGTGATGTGAATTGACTCAATTGGTACGTGCAGCAGATCGCCATGGAGCGTGCGTGGCGATCAGGCCGGTCAGGCGTCGATCACCAGGTCCGTCTGCGCGGTGGAGCAGCAGGGCAGGAACTTGCCCGCAGAGATTTCCCTTGCGCGGATCCCGCCCTGGTGGTTCATCTCGATCTCGCCGGAAAGCTTGACGACCTTGCAGGATCCGCACATGCCTTCCTTGCAGTTCGCGCCGATTCTGACACCCGCACGCTGGGCCACCTCGAGGATGTGATCGGCGGGATCGATCCGGACATTGATGCCGGTGCGCATGAAGGACATGGTGAGGCTGCCCGTGCCCACCGTCTCGAAGCTCGAAGCGTCGGGCGTGACGGCCCCAAGCTCGGCGCTGCCCTTGGAGGCTTCGGAAGCCGGTGCGTCCGGGCCGACGGGCTCCAGCGGCAGCCCCGAGGCCTGCAGGGTTCCGTCGGCGTCGTAGCCGGGCTCGTAGAGTCCGAATGCGGCCGGCTGGCTCTCGAAGTAGCCCTCGGGGGATTCTGCGATTTCCTCCGCGATCTCTTCTGCGAGGTTCTCGGCCAGGGCGAGCTCCGCCTGGTACTCAAGGAGCGTCTGGCGGTCGCCCGAAAAGAACTCCATGTAGATGGAAGTGTCGTCGACGCCCACCTCCTTGAGGAGCTCGGTGGCGCCGTTCAGGTACCCCTCGGGACCGCAGGCGTAGACCTGGCGGCCGTTGGCATCCGGGGCCACCTCGTTGAGCATGGCCGCCGACAGCCTTCCGCTGAGCCCTTCCCAGTCCTCGGGCCGGCCGCGGTCGCCCAGGGAGTAGAACACCCTGAAGCGCGAATCCACCGAAGCGATGTAGGCCAGCTCCCGGTCGAAGGCGAAGCCCCCGGCGTCCGAGCCGTGGTAGAGCACCACGACATCTGCCAGTCCCGGCAGGGAGTGGATGGTCCGAACCATCGACATGATGGGGGTGATGCCCGCGCCGGCGGCGAGCAGGAGGTACCGTGCCCGGCGGTCGGCGTCGGGCAGGTGGAATGCGCCCACCGGTCCGAGCATCTCAAGCACTGTGCCGGGCTTGACGTTCTCGTGAACCCACGGCGAGACCAGGCCGGCGGAGTCGCGTTTGACGCTGATGCTGAAGGTCCACGGCTGCGTGGGCGAACTGGACAGCGAGTAGCTGCGGTCCACCGGCTCCTGGTCCTCGCCGTTCACCGGGAAGGCGACGTTCACGTACTGGCCTGCGCGGAACGCCAGGGGCGCGCCGTCGCTGCGGCGGAACACGAAGGTCATGATGCCGCCGGCTTCACGAACGGTCTCGACGCACTCTGCCATGAACTCCTGGGGGTGCCAGGGGCCCAGGGCATGGGCGGCGCGGGCGGGCACCTCGGCGCCGCCCATCACCCTGTTCCACGGCATCTCAAGGCCGCGGATGCGCTGTGGCTCCAGGATTGCCGTTTCGGGGAGGAGCTCAATCATGCCAAGTGCTCCTGCACGCGCTGCACGTACCAGTTGATGAATGCTTCCACCTGGTATTCGCTCTTCATGTACGGGCCGGGCTCGTAGGCCGGGCTGGCGGCACCCTGCTGGCACAGTTCAACGAACGCCTTGTCCTGGATGTTCGTCTGCTTCCACACGTAGGTGAGCTTGTCCAGGTCGTAGTCAACGCCTTCCACGGCGTCGTCGGCTACCAGCCAGGTGGTTCGCACCAGGGTCTGGTGCTCGTTGATGGGGAAGACACCGAAGGTGATGACGTGGTCGCCCATGAAGTGGAACCAGCTGTTGGGCTGCAGGTGCATCGAGCAACGGCCGAGGCGGAAGTCGCGCAGGTCGCCGAGCAGCTTCTTGGAGAGCCGGCGGCCGTCGGCGGAGAACGATTCGCCATCTCCGTCGAGTGCTTCCCGGGAAATGCGGATGCCTGCGACGCGGGTGTCGAGCTCCTCAACCACTTCGTAGGGAAGGCCGTAGCGGCGGCAGCGGTCCTCGAGATCGGTTTGGGCCTGCTTGTTGCGCTCCCACACCTCCTCAAGGTGGGTGGGGATGAGGCCCTCGGTCAGGCCCCAGGTGGGGAAGAGTGAGCAGGCGAGTTCCGGGTGGCCATCGCAGTGGTAGCACTCACGGTTGTTCTCCATGACGAGCTTCCAGTTGCCCTCTTCGATGATGTTCTGCTGATAGGCGATCTTCGTCTTCGCCAGCTCGTGGGGCGCGAGGTAGGGCTCGAAGATCTTGGAGGTCTCGTCAAAGTCGGTGGGCGGTTCGTTCGCGATGCAGACGAAGATCAGGCCTGCGACTTCACGTCCGTGGGCGCGCTTGAGTGCGAAGCAGTTCTTGTCGAACTTCGCCTCACCCGGTGCGGAGGCGTGGATCAGGTTGCCCTCGGGGGAGTAGGTCCAGGAGTGGTAGCCGCAGACCAGGTTTCCGGTCGACCCGGTGGCTTCGGTCAGGACGCGGGCACCGCGGTGGCGGCACACGTTGTGCAGCACGTTCACCCCGCCGTCGTCATTGCGCAGCACGATCAGGGAGTAAGGGCCGTAGTCGACGGTGACGTAGTCCCCCGGCTCGGGCAGTTCAGCGGTGCTGGCTGCGAAGATCCAGTGCTGGCCAAAGATAGCCTCCATGTCGAGGCTGAAGATCGTGGGGTCGGTGTAGAACGGAGCATCGAGGGAGTAGCCGGTGCGCCGGAACTCAAACAACGCGGTGATTTCTGCCAGCTGCTCGGCAGGCAATGTTGAGGCGAGCTTGCCGCGTGAATTCAGGGGCACGTTCACTGAAGCAGTCATGGGTTTCCTCCCGGGGGCGTGGGTGAGTGGGCAATGCGGCGACCGGGAATCGGTAGATGTGACGGGCGTCGCAATAGTTTTCCTAATGACTGAGATTAGGGACGATTGAGCCGCAACAAAAGCGCAAGATTTTGAAGATAACCATGCAGAATAGATGCATGATCGATGCAAGGCTCATCACACTTCGGGTTTTTGCCCAATGCGGCACTATTGTCGGGACCGCGGAACTCACGGGATACTCTCCCTCCGCCGTCTCCGCGCAATTGCGGGAGCTCCAGCGCGTGCTCGGAATGCAACTGTTGACGAAGGACGGCCGGGGTGTGCGGCTGACCGCCACCGGCCGCTTTCTCGTGGCGGGCTCGGACCCTCTCATTGCCCAATGGGAGAGCCTGCGCGCCGCGGCCATGGAGGCTGGCGACCAGGTGCAGCCCCATTTCGGCCTCGGCGGATTCTCCACTGCGGCTGCCCAGTTGCTCGCGCCGCTGGCCGCTACCCTGCGCTCAAAACGCCCCCTGCTGGAAGTGCAGGTTCTCGAGGCCGATCCGGCCCGCTGTTTCGACTTGTTGATTGCAGAGCGAATCGACCTTGCGGTCATTGTCGCCATGCAATCCGATGGCTACGGTGAGGAGGATTCGCGCTTCGAGCAGACAGTCCTGCTCGACGATCCGTTGGACGTGATCGTTCCCGCTGACCATCCGCTGGCATCACGGGGAAGGGCGACGCTTGAAGAGCTGGCATCGGAACCGTGGATCACGGAGGCCGTTGGTACCACCTACCATTCCCTCTTCACGGCGGCGTTCACGAAAGTCGGGGTGACGCCGCGGATTGCCCATGAGGCCGTTGAATGGGAAACGCAGATCGCATTCGTGGGTGCGGGGCTGGGCGTCGGCCTGCTGCCACGGCTGGCGCCCTTGCGTGGTGCAGAGAACGTGGTCCGACTACGTATTACAGGCAAGGCGAAACCTGTCCGCCGCATTATCGCCGCGGTGCGCAGGGGCAGCATCTCCTCGCCCCTGATCCAGGAATCGCTCGGCATCTTGCAGGTTAACGCCAACCGGATCCTCAATGAACGTCTCGGAGAGGATCTCTGAGCGCTCCTGCGCGGCGTCCCGGCGTTCGGCCGCTTCCTCATATTCCGCCAGGACTCTGACACATCAGCGGTGGGCGTAGCCCATCCGCGCGCTGATTCTCAGCCCGGCATCCTTCAGCCCGTCCAGGAGACCCGGCTCTTTTTCCGGATCAAAGCGGAAGGCGGGTCCGGAGATGCTGACCGCGCCGATCACTGTGCCCACGTGGTTGTAGACCGGCACCGCCATCGAGGTGAGCCCGATCTCGAATTCCTCCCTTACGACGCCGTAACCCTGGCGGGCGACGTCAAGCAACTGGGTTTCGAGTGTCTTCCTGTCCGTAATGGTGCGCGGTGTGCGGGCCGGCAGTCCGGTTTCCTTCAGGATCCGTGCCCGCTCGTCCGCGGGCAGCCCCGCGAGCAGGACCTTGCCGCTGCTGGTGGCGTGCAGGGGCGTGAGGCTGCCCACCCAGTCGTAGGTGGCCAGGGTGGAGGGGCCCATGGCCTGGTCCACGTTGACCGCAAAGTTGGACCTCAGCACGGCGAGGTTCACCGTCTCCTTGAATTCCTCCGCGAGGGCCTCGAGCACCGGCCGGGCTTCCCTCACCAGGCTGAGCCGGCCGGGAATGGAACTGGCCAGCCGGAGGATCCCGAAGCCCAGCTGGTACTTTCCGCGCTCGCTGTTCTGGTGGACCATTTCCCGGCTGACCAAGGATCCCAGCAGCCGGGAGACGGTGGACTTGTGGATGCCCATTTCCTCGGCGATCTCGCTCACCCCGGCGTGGCCGTCCCGCGCCAGGATCTCCAGTACTGCAAGGGCCCGGTCCACGGATTGGACACCGCCGGACTGGCCGCCATCCGACTCGGTATCCGGTTCGGGGTCAACGTTCGAAACCATGCTCCATACTCTCAGATAGTTTCCGTGGCCGGTTTGGCCGCCACACGCTCGGTGTAGTTCCCTCTCGCGTCCAAACCTAGTAGATCCGGGGAGGAAAGTATGACGGATGCAACATTGTGTTAATGTCCCAGCAGGTCCAACCGCATCAGGATGCGAGGGAAGCCGTTGATCACGGAGTCCGTCTCGGCGGCCTTGCTGAAGCCGGCATCCTCAAAGAGTTTCCGGGTGCCCACGTAGGCCATGGTCAGGTCCACCCGTCCGCTCCCGTTTTCCACAGGGTAGCCCTCGATCGCCGGGGCGCCGTTGCTGCGTGCGAACTCGACCGCCCCCTCCAGCAGCCGGTGCGAGATGCCCTTGCCCCGGTACCCGGGCCGCACCCGGATGCACCACACGGACCACACCGGGAGATCATCCACGTGGGGGATCTTCCTGCTCCGGGCAAAACTGGTGTCGGCCCGCGGATGGACAGCCGCCCACCCGACCGGTTCGTCGCCGTCGTACGCCAGGACGCCCGGCGGAACCGGCTCAGCGGTGAGTTGCCTGACGAACTCGCCGCGCTGCAGGCCCTGCAGGGCCAGGTTCTGTTTCGGCGTGACACGGTAGCTCAGGCACCAGCACACATTCGCATCCGGCCGCTGCTTTGGTCCGACGAGCGTGCGGACATCCTCGAACTGCCGTGCGGGCCGGACTTCGATGGCCATGTACCCTGTCCTCTCGTCTCCTGCTACCGATCCTAGCCACCCCGGGATTCACAGGCTGGCCGCCGTATTCACAGGACACTGACAGCTTCCGGAAAGGAGCCGCCGAAGTCCGGCGCCGATGCTGGAATGAGGGTGGCATCCTGCCCCCGGCCAGAGCCGTTCCAAGCGGCGGAATGGGGAGACGATCCATGGCAATGACGAAGAGAATCACGCTCGGCGTAGCGGCCGGTGCCCTCGCTCTCGGCGCCGGACTCGGCGTCATCGGCGTGGCGACCGCGGCAAGCACTCCCGGCCCCGCGGCCACCGGTTCGGGCACGACGCCGGAAAGCACCGCGCCTGCCGACGGCACCGCTCCGGGTGGCGGCTTCGGCCGCCACGGCGGACACGAGGGCGACCGCGGCAGGCTCGCGGCGGAGCTGGCCAGCAAGCTCGGGGTCAACGAAGCCAAGGTGGCTGAGGCCCTCAAAGCGTTCCGCGAGGCCAACAAGCCGCCCGCACCGCCGGCGGAAGGCTCCACGGAAACCAAGCCGGACCGTGCGGCCATGGATGCGGCCCTGGCCAAGTCCCTGGCGGAGGAGCTCGGCATCGACAAGGCCAAGGTCACCGCGGCCCTGACCGAGATCCGCAACGCGGCGCAGGCGGAGCGCGCCGCTGCCCTGAAGACACGGCTGGACAAAGCCGTCAGTGACGGGACGCTCACCCAGGCCGAGGCGGACGCTGTCACGAAGGCCGTGGAGAAGGGGGTGATCGGGGGAGGAGGCAGGTAGCCAATGTCCGGCCGGCCCGGATGTCCGGGCGGCCGGGGCTCGCAGGCTGTTCGGCCGCCGAGGCCCGCCCTGCCAGACCGTTCCGGATTGGCCGCGGCCGTGCCACACTTGGAGGACAATCGAGTGGCTGGGGGCGCGGGTCAGGAGATTGCCGTGTGCGGAATTCCCAGGTGCCCCTTCAGACCCGATGCTCGCCTGAATCCGTGGGATCGAGGGGAGGTGCCAGGGGCATGATGGCCGGATGGGCCTACCTCATGGGCGCGATAATGACTATTGACGCACTCTTGCTGGGCCTGCTGTTGATGAACGTGAAGTGGCCGCGCCGCTCGAACAGGGAATAACCCGCTAGAGGACCTTGCGGACCGTTTCCTCGAAGCTCGTCACGTGGTGCAGTGCCAGCGCTGCGGCTTTCTCTTCGTCGCCGTCGGCGATGGCGTTGAGCAGGTCGACGTGCTCGGCGATGTGCCCGGTGACCGAGGGCATCTTCTCGAGCATGTGGCACCAGATCCGGGTGGCCAGGTTGTCGTAACGGATCAGTACGTCTTCGAGGTGCGGGTTCGCCGCGGCCTTGTAGATGAGCCGGTGGACCTGGATGTCGTACCGCATGAGTTCGTGCTGCCCGGCCTTGCCGTCCTTGAGCTTGCCGATGGTGGCCGCGATGTCCCGCAGTTCCTCCCGGACCTTGGGCCCGGCCATCCGCGCTGCCCGTCGTGCGGCCAAGGGTTCGAGGAGTTCTCGGATTTCGGAGACGTCGGCCAGTTGTGTAATGTCCACGCCCGTGGCGAAGGTTCCGCGCCGGGGATAGGACACGACGAGGTGGTCGCTCTCGAGCCGCTTGATCGCCTCGCGGACGGGGGTGCGGCCGATGCCGAGTTCGCCCGCGATCTGGCCGTCATTGATCGGATCGCCGGGCTTGATGTCCAGCATGATGAGGCGGTCCCGCAGGAGCAGGTAGGCGTGTTCGGCCAAGGACGCGCCTTGGGGGCCGGAATCCAGTGCTTCCAAAACAGTGGTCATTGCTCTCTCCGCTTGCAGTCATTCAATCCTTGCGCAAGAAGACTCGCGCTGGACTGTTGACGACCTTGTGATTTACAACATACCATGAATGCAGTTCTGATATATCAGTTGCCTAACAGTTGGTGACTACCTAGATTCCTAAGGAGCAGAGCATGGTTGAACCGCTGATCCGCCCGCTGGCCGAGGCTGACCCGGAAGTTGATCAGGCGATTGCGCAGGAGCTTATCCGGCAGCAGTCCACCCTGGAAATGATCGCCTCTGAAAACTTCGCCCCGACTGCCGTGATGCAGGCTCAGGGCTCGGTCCTGACCAACAAGTACGCCGAGGGTTACCCGGGCAAGCGCTACTACGGCGGCTGCGAGCACGTGGACGTCATCGAGCAGCTCGCCATCGACCGCCTGAAGTCCCTCTTCGGAGCCGGATACGCGAACGTTCAGCCGCACTCCGGCGCACAGGCGAACGCTGCCGCGATGCACGCGCTGATCACGCCGGGCGACACCATCATGGGCCTCAACCTCGCCCACGGCGGACACCTCACCCACGGCATGCGGATCAACTTCTCCGGCAAGCTCTACAACGTTGTCCCGTACAGCGTCCGCGAAGACACCCACACCATCGACATGGCCGAAGTTGAGCGCCTCGCAGTCGAGAACAAGCCGCAGCTCATCGTCGCCGGGTGGTCCGCTTACTCCCGCCAGCTTGATTTCGCCGAGTTCCGCCGTATCGCGGACCTCGTGGGCGCCTACCTCATGGTGGACATGGCACACTTCGCCGGCCTCGTCGCTGCCGGCCTGCACCCGAGCCCCGTGCCGCACGCCCACATCGTCACCAGCACCACGCACAAGACGCTGGGCGGCCCCCGTGGCGGTGTGATCCTGACCAACGACGCCGACATCGCCAAGAAGGTCAACTCCGCAGTCTTCCCCGGCCAGCAGGGTGGTCCGCTGGAGCACGTGGTCGCTGCCAAGGCAGTCGCCTTCAAGTTCGCTTCCGAGCCTGAATTCAAGGAGCGCCAGGTCCGTGTACTGGAAGGCGCCAAGATCCTGGCCCAGCGCTTCCTGCAGGACGACGTGGCCCAGGCCGGCATCTCCGTCGTCAGTGGTGGCACCGACGTGCACCTGGTCCTGGTGGACCTGCGCAACTCCGAGCTGAACGGCCAGCAGGGTGAGGATGCCCTCCACCACATCGGCATCACCGTCAACCGCAACGCCGTTCCGTTCGACCCGCGCCCGCCGATGGTTTCCTCCGGCCTGCGGGTCGGCACTCCGGCCCTGGCCGCCCGCGGTTTCGGCGCCACCGAATTCACCGAAGTGGCGGACATCATCGCGACGGCGCTCATCGCTGCCGCCGGCGACGGCACCCTCGGTGAGGACACCGCCGTCGAACTCCGCAACCGCGTCACCGCACTCGCGGAACAGTTCCCCCTCTACCCGCAGCTCGGCACGGCTGGTTCGGCCACCGAACTCGCAGCAGAAATGATTGGAGCAGCCCAGTGAGCCAGGACCACGACCACCTGCACCTCCCGGAGCACCCGGACTTCCTCTGGCGCAACCCGGAGCCCAAGTCCTCCTACGACGCCGTCATCGTCGGCGGCGGCGGGCACGGCCTGGCCACCGCGTACTTCCTGGCGAAGAACCACGGCATGACCAACATCGCCGTCCTGGAAAAGGGCTGGCTGGCCGGCGGCAACATGGCCCGCAACACCACCATCATCCGCTCCAACTACCTCTGGGACGAGAGCGCCGCCATCTACGAGCACGCCCTCAAGCTGTGGGAAGTGCTGCCGGAAGAACTCGAGTACGACTTCCTGTTCAGCCAGCGCGGCGTGATGAACCTGGCACACACCCTGGGCGACGTGCGCGAAAGCATGCGCCGCGTGGGCGCCAACAAGCTCAACGGCGTCGACGCCGAATGGCTGGAGCCGGATCAGGTCAAGGAACTCTGCCCCATCCTGAACGTCAGCGACAACATCCGCTACCCGGTGATGGGCGCCACCTACCAGCCCCGCGCCGGCATCGCCAAGCACGACCACGTGGCCTGGGCCTTCGCCCGCAAGTGCGACGAGTTGGGCGTGGACATCATCCAGAACTGCGAAGTCACAGGCTTCCTCAAGGACGGCAACCGCGTGGTGGGCGTCAAGACCAACCGCGGCACCATCAACACCGAAAAAGTGGGCCTCGCAGCGGCAGGCCACAGCAGCGTGCTGGCCGAGATGGCCGGCTTCCGCCTCCCCATCCAGTCGCACCCGCTGCAGGCCCTGGTCTCCGAACTGCACGAGCCGGTCCACCCCACGGTGGTCATGTCCAACCACGTGCACGTCTACGTCTCCCAGGCCCACAAGGGCGAACTGGTGATGGGCGCCGGCGTCGACTCCTACAACGGCTACGGCCAGCGCGGCTCCTTCCACGTGATCGAGGAACAGATGGCCGCCGCCGTCGAACTCTTCCCGATCTTCGCCCGGGCCCACGTGCTGCGCACCTGGGGCGGCATCGTGGACACCACCATGGACGCCTCGCCGATCGTCGGCACCACCCCGGTGGAGAACATGTTCGTCAACTGCGGCTGGGGCACCGGCGGCTTCAAGGGAACCCCCGCGGCCGGCCTGACCTTCGCCCACACCATCGCCACCGGCGCACCGCACAAGCTCAACGAACCGTTCTCGTTGGAGCGCTTCGAGACCGGTGCCCTGATCGACGAACACGGCGCTGCCGCCGTCGCCCACTGACAGCCCCCGCGGACATTACAGAAAGAAGCCGGACATGCTCCTGATCTCCTGCCCCAACTGCGGGCCACGGGACGAAACCGAATTCCACTACGGCGGCCAGGCCCACGTGGCCTACCCCGAAGACCCCAATGCACTGAATGACCGCGAATGGGCCGAGTACCTGTTCTACCGGGACAACACCAAGGGCGCCTACGCCGAACGCTGGGTCCACAGCACCGGATGCCGCCAGTGGTTCAACATGCTCCGTGACACCGTGAGCTACGAAATCCAGGCGGTCTACCCCATGGGCAGCCAAGCCCCTACCACCACCGCACAGGCCCCGGAAGGAGCAAGCAAGTGACGTCCCAGAACGCCCGCCTCGCCAACGGCGGCCGCATCGACCGCAGCATCTCCTGGCGCTTCACCGTGGACGGCCAGGAATACACCGGCCACCCGGGCGACACCCTCGCCTCCGCGCTGCTCGCCAACGGCCGCGTCAACGTGGGCAACTCCCTCTACGAGAACCGCTCCCGCGGCATCATGTCCGCCGGCGTCGAGGAAGCCAACGCCCTGGTGAAGATCGCCGCCCGCTTCCCGGGCCACGTGGCCGAGTCCATGCTCCCGGCCACCACCGTATCCCTCGTGGACGGGCTGAAGGTCGAACTCCTGAACGGCTTGGGCAAGCTCGACCCCAACGAAGACAAGGCCGAATACGACAAGAAGTACGTCCACACCGACGTACTGGTGATCGGCGGCGGCGTCGCCGGCCTCGCAGCCGCCCGTGAAGCGGTCCGCACCGGCGCCCGCGTCATCCTCATCGACGACCAGCCCGAACTCGGCGGCGCCCTGCTTTCGGGCTCCACCGTTCCCGGCCTGGCCGAGGAAATCGAAGGCAAGCCGGCCTTGGAATGGGTGGCCGACGTCGAAGCCGAGCTGGTTTCCGCCGCCGAATGCACCGTGCTGAACCGCACCACCGCCTTCGGTTCCTACGACTCCAACTACGTGATCGCCGCGCAGAACCGCACGGACCACCTCAGCGCCCCGGCGGCCGACGGTGTCTCCCGCCAGCGCATCTGGCACATCCGTGCCGCCCAGGTGGTCCTGGCCCCCGGCGCCCATGAACGCCCTCTGGTGTTCGAGAACAACGACCGCCCCGGCATCATGCTCGCCTCCGCCGTGCGCAGCTACCTGAACCGCTACGCCGTCGCCGCAGGATCCCGCGTGGTCATCAGCACCACCAACGACTCCGCCTACGCCCTCGTGGCTGAGCTGCAGGCCGCCGGAGTCAAGGTGGCCGCCGTCGTGGACGCCCGCTCCCAGCTGAGCGCCACTGCCGCAGCCACGCTGGCCCAGGGCACCCGGGTGCTGATCGGCAGCGCCGTCGCGGACACCACCGGTCACGGCGAAGGCGGCCGCCTGGACGGGGTCACCGTCCGCAGCATCAACGACGACGGCGAACTCACCTCCGGCGTCGAACAGTTCGACTGCGACCTGCTCGCCGTCGCCGGCGGCTGGAGCCCTGTGGTCCACCTGCACAGCCAGCGCCAGGGCAAGCTGCGCTGGGACGAGGAGTTGGCCGGCTTCGTGCCAAGCTCCGTGGTCAAGGACCAGCAGGTGGTCGGCTCGGGCCGCGGCAGCTACGAACTGGCAGACTGCCTGGCCGAAGGCATCAGCGCCGGCGCGGCCGCTGCGATCGCCGCAGGTTTCGCCAGCGAGACCGTCCCCGCCGCCGTCAAGGCTCCCGTGGCCTCCGCCCCGACCCGCCAGCTCTGGCTGGTGCCGGGCCAGGAAGGTACGGCCGGGGAGTGGCACAACCACTTCGTGGACTTCCAGCGCGACCAGTCCGTGGCGGATGTCCTCCGCTCCACCGGCGCCGGCATGCGCTCGGTGGAACACATCAAGCGCTACACCTCCATCAGCACCGCCAACGACCAGGGCAAGACCTCCGGCGTCAACGCGATCGGCGTCATCGCCGCCGCGCTGAAGACCGAAAGCGGCGCCGCTGCAGGCATCGGCGAGATCGGCACCACCACCTACCGTGCGCCGTTCACCCCGGTTTCCTTCGCGGCCCTGGCCGGACGCCAGCGCGGCGAGCTGTTCGACCCCGCCCGCGTCACCTCCATCCACCCGTGGCACGTGGAGAAGGGCGCACTGTTCGAGGACGTCGGACAGTGGAAGCGTCCCTGGTACTACCCGCAGCCGGGCGAGGACATGGACGCGGCCGTGCTGCGCGAATGTGCCGCTGTGCGCGAATCCGTGGGCTTCATGGATGCCACCACCCTCGGCAAGATCGAGATCCGTGGCAAGGACGCCGGCGAGTTCCTCAACCGCGTCTACACCAACGCGTTCAAGAAGCTTGCCCCGGGTTCGGCCCGCTACGGCGTCATGTGTGGCCCGGACGGCATGATCTTCGACGACGGCGTGACCCTGCGCCTGGACGAGGACCGCTTCTTCATGACCACCACCACCGGCGGCGCCGCCAAGGTGCTGGACTGGCTGGAGGAATGGCACCAGACCGAATGGCCGGAACTGGACGTCGCGAGCACCTCGGTCACCGAGCAGTGGAGCACGATCGCCGTCGTCGGCCCGAAGTCCCGCGCCGTGATCGCCAAGGTCGCGCCGGAACTGGCCGTGGACGGCGGGCTGGACGCGGAGAACTTCCCGTTCATGACCTTCCGCGAAACCACCCTGGCCTCCGGTGTCCGGGCCCGCGTCTGCCGTATCTCCTTCTCCGGTGAACTGGCCTACGAAATCAACGTACCGTCCTGGTACGGCCTGAACACCTGGGAATCCGTGGCCGCGGCCGGCGCCGAATACAACATCACCCCGTACGGCACCGAAACCATGCACGTGCTCCGCGCCGAGAAGGGCTACCCGATCGTCGGCCAGGACACCGACGGCACGGTCACCCCGCAGGATGCCGGCATGGAGTGGATCGTCTCCAAGGCCAAGGACTTCATCGGCAAGCGTTCCTACAGCCGGGTGGACGCCCAGCGCGAGGACCGCAAGCACCTGGTCAGCGTGCTCCCGGTGGACGGCTCGCTTAGGCTCCCCGAAGGCACCCAGCTCGTGGAGAAGGGCATCGCGGTCAACCCCGCCTACGGCCCGGTCCCGATGGAAGGCTTCGTGACCTCGAGCTACCACAGCGCAGCGCTCGGCCGCTCCTTCGGCCTGGCACTGATCCGCAACGGCCGCAACCGCATCGGCGAGACCCTCGTGGCCGCCGTCGGCGATCAGCTCGTGGACGTGACGGTCGGCGAAACAGTACTTTTCGACCCTGAAGGGAAGCGCAAAGATGGTTGAGACAGCAGCAGCAACCGCAAGCAACAGTGCAGTCCGGGCAGCCCGCCGCAGCCCGGCGGCCCACCTCGCCGGAACCTTTGAGGCCGCGTCGCTCACCGGCGTCGCGGAGATCAAGGAAATCCCGTTCCAGACCATGGCCGGCATCCGCGTCCAGCGGGACGGCGACGCCGGTGCGCGCATCGCCGCGGTGTCCGGCGGCCTGCCCGCCGCCTGCGGCGATGTTGTCCAAAAGGGCGGCGTGTCCACCCTGTGGCTCGGCCCGGCCGAGTTCCTGGTGATCGCCCCGGAAGACGCCCACGAATCCCTCGGCGGCGACCTGCTTCAGGCCCTGGGCGAAGCCCTCGGCGACGGGCAGGGCCAAGTGGTGGACCTTTCGGCCAACCGCACCATCTTCGAGCTCTCCGGAACCAAGGCCCGCGAGGTCCTCGAAAAGGGCTGCTCGCTGGACCTGCACCCGCGCTCTTTCAAGGCCGGTACCGCAGTGTCCACGGAAATCGGCCACATCCCGGCGATCCTCTGGAAGAGCGGTGAAGACACCTTCCAGGTGCTGCCGCGCGCGTCCTTCGCCGACTTCCTGGGCCGCTGGCTGGTGGACGGCATGCGCGAATTCGCATCGCCGGAGGTGCCGTGATGACCGCCCCCGCCACTGAACGCGGAAGCGGCAGCTCCGCCGAGACCACAGTTGAGCACGTCCTCACCCTGGACTGCGCGGAAACCCGGGGCATCGTCCACGCGGTGTCCGGCTTCCTGCTGGAGCAGGGCTGCGACATTGTGGACAACAAGCAGTTCGGCTCCCGGGATGACAACCACTTCTTTATGCGGGTGCACTTCTCCTCCACCGGCGACGACTCCACCCTGGAGAACCTGCGGGAGGCCTTCGGACCGATCGCCGAGAAGTTCGGGATGAACTGGCAGCTGGAACGCCACGGTTCCAAGCGCAAGGTGCTGATCATGGTGTCCAAGTTCGGGCATTGCCTCAATGACCTGCTGTTCCGTGCCCGGGTGGGTGAACTGCCCATCGAGATCGTGGGCGTCGTCTCCAACCACATGGACCATCAGGGCCTGGTGGTCTGGCACGGAATCCCGTTCTACCACGTACCGGTGACGGCGGGAACCAAGCCGGCGGCCGAGGCCCGGCTGCTGGAAATCATCGACGAACTGGACGTGGAACTGGTGGTGCTGGCCCGCTACATGCAGGTGCTGAGCGACGACCTGGCCCGCAAGCTGGACGGCCGTGCCATCAACATCCACCATTCCTTCCTGCCGAGCTTCAAGGGCGCCAAGCCGTACCACCAGGCCTACGCCCGCGGCGTGAAGACGGTGGGCGCTACGGCGCACTACGTCAACGGAGAGCTGGACGAAGGGCCGATCATTGCCCAGCAGGTCCAGGACGTAGACCACACCTACGGTCCTGAGGACCTCGTGGCCGTGGGCCGCGACTCCGAATGCAAGGCCCTCAGCAACGCGGTGCGCTGGCACTGCGAGGGCCGCGTGATCTTGCAGGGGAACCGGACCGTAGTCCTCAAGTAGGACCCGGATCCCCGCAACAAAGCCTGTTCACGGGAAGCAGGAAATGCCCGACGGCGGTTCGCACCGCCGTCGGGCATCTTGCGTTTAAGCCGTGCGGCTCAGAGGTCGTTGCGGCAGTGTGCCGCGTGCAGCTTGTAGAGGCCCGTCAGGTCTCCAGCCGCGAGGCCGTCCGGTGCGCCGATTTCCGGGTACATGAGCTGGACGGGATCGTCAACGTGGTCCAGGCCCACCACATGGCCCAGCTCGTGCTGCATGACCGCCGACAAGTAGTCGGCTCCGCCGGGCAGGCTCAGCAGTTCGGTGATCTGTGGAGTGTCCAGGTCCAGGTGGCCCGAGACGTAGCTGCGCGGGCCCGAACCGAAACTGTAGGCGGTGCTGCCGCCGATGCCGATCACCTTGCCGGCCAACGCGGGGGACGAGGCCGGGGTGGTCCAGGAAACCAGCAGCGGCGCCCAGCGCTTGCCGTAGAGATTGGGCTGGTAGGCCTCGCGCTTGGCAGTGGGCTTTTCCTTGGTGGCGCCGTCGTTGATGAACTTCAGCCCTGTGGCGGCTGAAATCTTCGCCACGGCATCCTCCAGCAGGCCCTCGGAACCGGCCGGGGCGAGCTCTGCGTTCACCACGTAGTGCACGGGCCGGCAGGGGGAGTAGCCCACCGGGGTGCCGTCCGGGTTGGTGGCCAGGAACTTGTAGGACGGGTTCTCCACCGCCGGTTTCACCGGCGTGAGCAGCGGGTGCGCGGCCTCTTCGAGGCCGGGCGGCGGGGCGTCATCCTGCTGTTTCGCGGAGCCTGGCGCTGCGGCGGTTCCGGCGGGGCCGGGTTGGGCGTTGCCCGGGGTTTCGCGGGTGGCGCCCGGCAACGCCGGGAACAGGGAGGTGATGCGCGGGTCGCCGCGCAGGAAGCCGCTCACCAGCAGCGCGACGACCGTTGCCACGGCCACCACGAGGAGGTTGCGGAACAGGTACATCCCGGTACTGGGCCGCCGTGGCGGCCGCCCGCCGTCGGGCTCGAAATCCGGGTACATCCTGCTCCCTGCGTTGTGAACTAAGCGGCCGCGATGCCACCTAGCCTACGACGGCGCCGAAGAGCAGGCCCAGCCCGTAGGTTGCGCCGGCGGCGCCCAGGCCGATCGCCAGCTGCCGGAGCCCGCGCGTGAGTGGCGAGGTGCCGGACAGCAGGCCGACGACGGCGCCCGTTCCGAGGAGCGCGACGCCCACCAGAGTACCGGCCACCAGGAGCGCAGTGAAACCGCCGAGTCCCAGGATGAACGGCAGGATCGGCACGATGGCGCCCGAAGCGAAGAAGCAGAAGCTGGACAGCGCCGCACCCCAGGCGGAGCCGACGGCCTCGTGCCCGTCCGGGGCTTCCTCTTCCTCGGGGTGCAGCGACAGCGACGGATCGCAGTCGCAGGAGTAGACGCCCATCCGTTCGGCGGCGCGATGCTCTGCCGCTTCGTGGCTCATGCCGCGGGCCAGATAGACCAGCACCAACTCGTTGTGCTCGATGTCGAGGGCCGGCGCCGCGGAAAGCGTGACCTGCGTGGGCCGGGTGGCCTTGAGCAGTTCCAGCTGGGAACGCACCGAGACGTACTCGCCCGCGCCCATGGAAAGTGCACCTGCCAGGAGGCCGGCGATGCCGCTGAAGAGCACCACGGGGGTGGCCACGCCGGTGGCGGCCATGCCCATCACGAGGGACAGGTTGCTGACCAGGCCGTCGTTGGCGCCGAAGACGGCGGCACGGAAGGAGCCGGAGAGCCGGTTGCGGCCCCGGGTGGCAAGGCCCCGGACGACTTCTTCGTGAATCTGCTCGTCGGCTGCCATCGCGCGGGTCGCCGCGGGATCCGTGGCGTAAGGGGAGCGGCTTTCCGCGCGCTGCGCCAAAGCCAGGACGAACACCGAGCCGAAGTGCCGGGCCAGGAAGCCGAGCAGCTGGCTGCGGGTCGAGGCCGCCTTGGGCATGCCCGCGTGGTCGCCCAGCAGGCGGAGCCAGTGGGCTTCGTGGCGGCCTTCGGCGTCGGCAAGGGCTAAGAGGATATCGCGTTCCTCGCCGTCGCGGCGCTGCGCCAGCTCGCGGTATACGGCGGCCTCTGCGCGTTCGTCGGCAAGGTACTGCCGCCACCGCTTGATGTCTGCGGGGGAGGGGGCTTCCGTGTTTGGCTGTGCAGTGTCTTCTGACTGTGCTGTGGTTTCGGGCTTCACCGTGTCGTGTGGCGGCACCGGTTTTGGCGTGTGCACTGTGGCTCCTGGGTAGTCTGGGGCGGTTTTCATCGCCCCATTGCAGCTCCACACTAGCCCTATTTCCCGCGGTTTTTTGGCCGGTAATCCTCACCGCGGAGTTTCGGCACGCCTTAATGGACGGACCCTTCCCACGGCACCTTGACCCCCGGCAGGGGCAGTGCTCAGATGGAAGGACAAGGGGCCACGGGTTGGGGCGCGGCCATGCTATGGCCGGACCGACCCGCAGCCCGCGGCAAGTGAGCGGAGGTTGCACCGTGGACAGCACCGAAACGCACCCTAGGCATCCAGATCGTCCCACTGTGGAGTCGGATCCCGCCTATGACTACAGCGAGGACATCGCGGTAGATGAGGAATGGGACGAAGAAGACGACGCGATTGACGAAGAGGAGCGGGTTGTTCCCCTCGACGTCGACGATCATCGCGAGGATGAGCCCGAAGAAGAATAGCCCCGCTTCGGGCGCCGAATATTCCGTCAATCCAGGATGAACAGCAGTTCCTTGCCCTCGCGGTAGCCGCGCGCGGCGACGGCGAGGAGCAGCTTCCGTTCGGCCGGGAACCAGAGCGCGGGGCGCACCACGCGCGACAGCGCCCGGGTGAGTAGCGCAGGGTCCGCGAACCGCCGGGTTTCCTGCCTGCCGGCCGCGAACAGCGTGACCGATCCGCTGGCGGCGTCGATACAGGGAACCACCCTCAGTACGGTCGGGGCGCATGCGGCGCCGCGCGGTTCCGGGGCAGTGCGCGGTTCGCTTGGCGCGTCCGCGAGGACAGTTGCGGATTGGGCAGGTGCGGCGGCATCGAAAGGCATTGGCCTTCTCCTGGAAGAGTTGCTCTTGCCTGGCCGGTTGTCTCTGGTCCGGTGCAGACCGCTTCCTCATCCGAACCACCCGTGAACATGGGGTTGGTGCGTGGCAAGTCGGAGCTTGGCGCCACATCTCTTGAAGCTGGAATCACTGTAGCAGCCCGGCGCGCTGGAACGCGGCCGGGGAACGCGACGACGGCGGTGCCACCTGCGAAAGGTGGCACCGCCGTCGGGGGTTCTATTGTTGCCGCTTGCCGCCGGGATCGGCGGTGGGGGCTAGTGGCCGGTGTGGCTGGCCACGGGGTGGGCGTCCAGGGGCAGTTCTTCGGAGACAGCCCCGGCAACCCGGCGCTCCCAAGCCTCGCGGACTTCCGGATCCGTGGGCGGCGTCAGCAGGGACACCACCACGTAGCAGACGAGCGATGTGCCCAGGCCCCAGTAGATGGGCTCGTTGGCGTAGACACCGTCCTCGCTGGGGATCACCCCGACCGCGTACATGATCAGCAGGCCAAGCGTCAGGACCGAGCCGACTGCCATGGACCACGCGGCGCCGACGCCGGTGCCGCGCTTCCAGACGAGGCCGCCGAGGATCGCGACCAGCAGGCCACCCACGAGGATGTCGTAGGCGATGGTCAGGGCGACAACGACATCCTGGGCTGCCATGGAGATCAGCACGGCCAGGACTCCCAGGCCCAGTACCCAGTAACGGTTGGCCCTGACGTCGTGCTCGGGATTTTCGGTGTCATCAGTGTGGATGGTCTTGCCGAACCAGCTGGCCACGAACGGCACCACGTCCGCGCGGGCCACGGTTGCGGCGGCGATCAGCGCGCCGGAGGCGGTGGACATCATGGCTGCGACAGCCGCGGCCATGACCAGGCCACCGATGCCGATGGGGAGCAGGTGCGTGGCGACCTCGGCGTAGACAACGTCCTTGCCGAGGGACTTGACGTCGATGTTGGGCAAGGCCACGCGGGCAGCCAGGCCGATGACTGCGCCGGCCAGGCCGTAGAGGACGCAGTAGACGCCTGCGGTTGCGCCGCCCCAGCGGGCCACCTTGGGGGTCTTGGCGGTGAAGACGCGCTGCCAGATGTCCTGGCCGATCAGCAGGCCGAGCGTGTAGACGACGAAGTACGTGATGATCGTCTGCAGTCCGATGCCGTCGATCTGGAAGAAGCTGGCGTCGACGCGTGCACGGATGCCGTCAAAGCCGCCGGCGGCGTTGAGGGCGAAGGGCAGCATGAGGAGGAAGATGCCCACGGTCTTGATGACGAACTGGACCTGGTCGGCCAAGGTGATCGACCACATGCCGCCGATCGTGGAGTAGACCAGCACGATTGCACCGCCGACGGCGATGGCGAGCCAGCGCTCCCAGCCGAAGAGGACCACGAAGATGGTGGCGTAGGCGCCGGTGGAGGTGGCGCAGAGCATCAGGGTGTAGGCGAGCATCACGATGCCGGAGGTCTGGGTGGCCTGCTGGCCGTAGCGCAGGCTGAGCATCTGGGAGACGGTGTAGATCTTCAGCCGCTGGATGGTACCGGCGAAGAGCAGGCTCAGCAGGAGCACGCCGGAGCCGATGGCCACCACGAGCCACATGCCCGAGATGCCGAACTTGTAGCCGAGGCCCACGCCGCCCACCGTCGAGGCGCCGCCGAGGACCACGGCGGCCATGGTGCCCGTGTAAAGGAAAGGACCAAGGCGGCGGCCGGCCACCAGGAAGTCGCTGTTGTTCTTGGTGCGGGACTTGCCCCACCAGCCAAAGGCCAGCATGGCCAGCAGATACACCACCACAATGGCGATGTTGAGGAACGATGAGTCCATTGTCGGCTCCTGGGGATATTCGCAGCGGCCGGGTTCCGTGTCGATGACGAGTCCGGTGTCAGTCGGAACGATCCGCGATGCAGTGTGTTGGGGAGAAAGTTTGCCTTTTGCCTAGAAGGCAACACTTGTTGCATGAAAGGATATGTAGTGATCGGCGTAACAGTCAAGGACAGTGCGCAGGGCGGGCGGGCTCCGGAGGACTGCCGGATACTATTGCCCAAATGACTGGGCCGCACTCCACGGCCTGAAAGGTTCGTGAATGAAGGCTCTCCCCGTTGAACCCAGCAACGTTCCGCTTGCGATAGGTTCCAGAATCCGCGCTGCCCGCCAATCCCAGCGGCTCACCATCGAGCAGGTGGCCGAAGCGACGGGGTTGACCAAGGGATTCCTCAGCCGGGTGGAGCGGGACCTGACGTCGCCGTCCGTGGCATCCCTCGTGACGCTGTGCCAGGTGCTGTCCGTGTCCATCGGGGAGCTTTTCGCGGCGCCGGAGACGCACCTGACGCGCCGCGACGACGGACCGAGAATCTCGCTCGGCGGCGAAGGAATCGTGGAACGGCTCCTCACGGCCCGGTCCGAGCGCCGCCTGCAGATCATCCAGGCCGTGATCGAGCCCCGCGGCCGCGGCGAATCCGAGCTTTACGCCGTGGACTGCGATGTCGACGTCCTGCATGTCACCAAGGGCCGCATCCAGCTGATCCTGAGCAACGAAAAGTATGACCTCGAGGAAGGCGACACCCTGTCCTTCCCCGGCCGCGAGCCGCACACCTGGGTCAACCCCACCGACGAAGCCGTCGAGGTGCTCTGGATCCTGGTGCCGGCCGCGAGCCGCTGATTTCATGCGTTGTGAGGCCCGCTGCGTGCTTTGACGTGGCCAAAGGACGGAGGGCGGGCCTCACAACGTGGGCGGAGCGCTCAGCCCACGTGCACCCAGGGTCGGCGCGTCACGTCGGCCTCGGCCTCGCGGAGTACCTCGCGGGTCACGGGGGCGATTTCGCCTTCGCCGAAGAACAGGAACTTGCTGAGGTTGGCAATGGGATTGCCCTCGGTCCAGCGGAAGTAGATGTGCGGCATCAGCCCGGTGACGTCGCGGATGTGCAGTAGCACGGCGGCCAGGGTGTTGGGCACGTTGTTGCTGTGGACCTCCAGGATCTTGAAGCCGTGGCGGTGCTTGCCCTCCACGAGCAACTCCTGTTCGAAGTCGGAGCTGTCGTCCACGATCACCTCGATGAACAGGGCGTCGCTGTCCTCGGGCAGGTGGTTGGCCTGCTGGGCGTGCGCCAGCTTCTCCCGGTAGCGGTCGGCCCCGGCGCGCTTCGGCTCGTGGGCGATGAGCCGGATGGGTCCCTCCTCGCTTGCCGCAGTGAATTCCAGGGCCCGTTCATCCATCTTGATGTGGGTGGCGCGCAGTTCGAAGGAACGCCGGATCCGGGAGGCGAAGCTCACCAGCAGGATGCCCAGGATGAACAGGGCGGCGATCCTGATGCCGTCCGGGCGCTCCACCACATTGGCCACCGTGGTGTAGCTGAACACCAGTGCCACGGCGCCGAAGGCCAGGGTCTTGACGCGCTGCTTCCGGCGCCTGGCCGAGAGGGTCACGGCGATGGACGCCGAGGTCATCAGCACCAGCACGCCGGTGGCGTAGGCGCCGCCCTGCGCTTCCACGTTCGCCTCGAAGATCACGGTGATCAGGAAGCCGATGGCGGTGAACACCAGGACGAGCGGGCGCACCGCTTTGGTCCATGAGGGTGCCATGCCGAAGCGCGGGAGGTAGCGCGGCACGAGGTTCAGCAGCCCGGCCATGGCGGAGGCGCCGGCGAACCAGAGAATCGCGATGGTGCTGAGGTCGTAGACGGTGCCGAACGCGTCGCCCAGGTACTGATGGGCGAGGAACGCCAGGGCACGGCCGTTGGCCTTTCCGCCGGGCTGGAATTCGGCCGCCGGGATCAGGAACGTGGTGATGAAGCTGGACGAGACCAGGAAGGCACTCATGATGAGGGCCGCCGTCGTGAGCAGCTTGTGGGTGCCGCGGATGCGGCCGGCGGGCTTCTCGTCGGTGTCGTCGGGCGCCCCCTTGATCTGGGGCATGACGGCGACGCCGGTCTCGAAGCCGGAGAGGCCGAGGGCGAGTTTCGGGAACACGAGCAGCGCGATGCCGATCATCACCAGCGGATTGCCGTGCTGTTGGTTGAGGGCGGCCCACCAGTCGGTGACGACGTGCGCTTCGGAGGCCACGTGGAACAGGCCCACCAGCACCACCACGGCGTTGAGCAGCAGGTAGACGCCCACCAGCAGCACCGCCACGTTGATGGCTTCCTTGAATCCGCGCAGGAAGACGATCCCGAGGGCGGCGATCAGGGCGAGCGTGATGGCGATTTCCTGGCCGTGCATCCAGTCGGGAGCGAAGGGATTCTCGACGGCGTGTGCGCTCGCGTCAGCGGCGGACAGGGTCATGGTGATCATGAAGTCGGTCGCGGCGAAGCCGAGCAGCGCCAGGACGAACAGCTTCCCGCCCCAGCGGGGGAGGAGTTTCTCCAGCATGGCGATGGAGCCTTCGCCGCGCGGGCTTTCGGAGGCGACGCGCCGGTACACCGGCAGGGCGCCCATGAGTGTCACGACCACCAGCACGATGGTGGCCAGCGGGGACACCATGCCGGCTGCGAGTGCCGCGATGGCCGGCTGGTAGCCGAGAGTCGAGAAGTAGTCGACGCCGGTGAGGCACATGACCTTCCACCAGGGCTGCGGTGCGTGCTCGCCGTCCGGCTTGCCGTGCTGGCGTGCACGGCCACCGGCCTCGGGCATGCCCTCGAGCAGCCAAAGCTTGAAGTTTCCGCTTGATTTGCGCCGGGTGGAAGGGTCCGCCGGCGGCCTCGTCAGGGTGGTCACGATGTCCTTTCGTGCAGTCTGGAAGCTGCTCCAGAAGGAGAGTACGGCGGCCGTCAGGCGCGCAAACCCGGTCTTTACGGAATCCTTACGCCGCGTGTGAGCGGCGTCTCTTTCGGCTGGAAAGGTGACGCCGCGGGAATTATTCAAGTCGATGTAAGTTTCGGCGCCGGGCAGGAAACCAGAAGGGTGACGGGGCAATCCGTAGGCGCCCCGCGCGTCAATCAGGCAAATCTTCACGATTGGGGAAACCAATGAACTTTGCAGCATTTGGGAAGACCTTCGCGACGGCGGCACTCGCCATCGCCCTGGGCGCCACCGCCGGCTGTGCGGCGTCGCCGGCGGCCGGCCTGTCCGGCCGCACCTCCGGTCCGGCGCTCACCCTCGCCTCGACCACGACTGCCGGCGCCAAGGCTGCGCCGGAGGCCAAGGCCGATCCGGAAAAGGCAGGGCCGGTGAAGACTTTCACCTTCCCGGACGGCCACCTTTCTTTCCGGTATCCGGCGGGCTGGTCCGTCAGCACTGCCGACTGCCCGACGGTTCCGGGCGGCCCGGCCGGTTGTGTCGAAGCCACGATCAGCAGCAAGGGCAAGGCGGTGGCCTTCCTGGTCAGCGGCTTCTATGGCGACGGCGCTTCCGGCCCCGTGGACCGTACTGTGTTCGACAAGGCGGCCGTGCCGGGCCTGGCGGGCTTTGACGGCGAGCCGAGCTTCGGCTTCTTCAAGGACAGTTACGGCGACGTCAACGACCAGTACTTCATGGATGTGCGGCGGGCGGACGAGCTCGCCGCCGGCAGCACCGCGAGCGGCAGCGGGCAGTTGGTCCTGCCCAACGGCGTCGGCATCTTCCGCGTCTATATCGATTCCCCCGGCTTCGCCTCCGGCGTGGAGGCCAAGGCATGGATGGGAACGGCCGATTATGCGCAGTTGAAGGCCCTGCTGATGAGCGTCAGGTACAAGTAGCGGCGCGCTGCGCGTAACCGAAAACAGTCCGCCGGCGGCCGGTCACCCAGGTGCCCGGCCGCCGTCGGACTGTCTTTTTCGCGCGGGAATTTATGTAAACAGGTGATGCATATTAGACAACTTTGTGTGTATGATGGCTGTCACACCCCGACTCGATCTCGAAGGAGAGAGGCCCCGTGGAAGAGCTCCGCATCGAAGCCAATGGAAACCTTGGCCCCATTGATTCATCCCGCATCCCGCGCTACGCCGGTGCCGCCACCTACGCGCGCCTCCCGCGCCTGGACCAGGTTGCCAAGGCGGACGTGACGCTGGTGGGCGTGCCCTTCGACTCCGGTGTTTCCTACCGCCCGGGTGCCCGCTTCGGCGCGAACCACATCCGCGAAGCAAGCCGCCTCCTGCGCCCCTACAACCCGGCCTGGGATGTCAGCCCCTTCGAGAACGTCCAGGTGGCCGATGCCGGCGACATGGCGGTGAACCCCTTCAACATCAACGAGGCCATCGAGACCATCCAGCAGAACGCGCTGGACCTGACCGCCAACGGCAGCAAGCTGGTCACCCTCGGCGGCGACCACACCATCGCCCTGCCCCTCCTGCGCGCTGCCGCCGAGCGCGCCGGCGAGCCCGTCGCCATGCTGCACTTCGACGCCCACCTGGACACCTGGGACACCTACTTCGGCGCCGAATACACCCACGGCACTCCGTTCCGCCGTGCCGTCGAGGAAGGCATCCTCGACACCGAGGCCATCAGCCACGTCGGCACCCGCGGCCCGCTGTACGGCAAGAAGGACCTCGACGACGACCACCGCTTCGGCTTCGGCATCGTCACCTCCGCCGACGTCTACTACCAGGGCGTCCTGGAAACCGTGGAGAAGATCCGCGACCGCATCGGCAACCGTCCGCTGTACATCTCCGTGGACATCGACGTCCTGGACCCCGCCCACGCACCGGGCACCGGCACGCCGGAAGCCGGCGGCATCACCAGCCGCGAACTGCTCGAGATCATCCGCGGCTTCCGCGGCATGAACCTCGTGGGCGCCGACGTCGTGGAAGTTGCCCCGGCCTACGACCACGCCGAAATCACCGGCGTGGCCGCCAGCCACGTGGCCTACGAGCTCGTCACCCTCCTGGCGGACAACGCCGTCGAAGGCAACCGCCACGGTGCCGCGACCGGCTACGCACAGCAGGCGCTCGGCCAGACGGTCCGCCGCCCGGCCGGCTTCGCAGCCGCCGGAGACCAGCGATGAATCCCCAGCCGCTCCCCACCCTCGCAAGCTCGGCCGGGGACCCCTCGCGGCCGGAGGCCCCTGCCGGACCCCAGCGCAACGGCGGGGACCTCGTCGTCGAGACCCTTGAAGCGCTTGGCGCGAAGACCGTTTTCGGCATCCCCGGCCAGCACGCGCTGGGCCTGTTCGACGCCATGGGCCGCGGCAACCTGCAGTTCGTGTCCTCGCGCGTGGAGAACAATTCCGCCTTCGCCGCGGACGGCTACTCCCGCGCCACCGGCGAGGTGGGCGTGCTGTTCCTGTCCACCGGCCCGGGCGCGCTGACGTCGTTGGCCGGGCTGCAGGAGGCCTATGCGACGGGCGTGCCGATGGTGGTCGTGGCCAGCCAGATCCCGCTGGAGGGCCTGGGTGCGCGCCGCAAGGGCATGCTGCACCAGCTCGATGACCAGAAGGCCTCCGCGGCCAACGTCACCAAGAGCCAGCGCCTCATCCAGCACGCCTCCGGCATTCCCTCGGCCATCCAGGACGCCTGGACCGAGGCGATCTCCTCGCCGCAGGGGCCGGTGTGGATCGAGATCCCGCAGAACGTGCTGCTCGATCCGATCATGGTGCCGCCGGTGGAAGACGCCCTGGCCGAAGCCGCGGACAACCCGCCCCGTGTGGAACTGGTGCGGGAAGCCGTGAAATGGCTCTCGACGGCGGAACGCCCCGCGATCATCGCCGGCGGCGGAACCCGGCGTGGCCGGGCCGAGAAGTCCCTCCTTTCCATCGCCGAGCAGCTGCGTGCACCGGTGATCTGCACCCCGGGCGGTAATGGCGCGTTCCCCTGGAACCACGAGCTGTCCTTGCAGTCCTGGATCGAGGACCGGTACATGACCGACCTCCTCGAGGACGCCGACGTGCTGGTGGTCATCGGCTCCTCCCTGGGTGAGGTCACCTCCAACTACTTCACCTTCGAACCGCGCGGCCGGATCATCCAGATCGACGCCGAACCGCGGGTGCTCGAATCCAACCGTCCTGGCCTGGGCATCCGAGCCGACGCCGGGCAGGCCCTCGCTGCCCTGGACGAAGCGCTGACCGAAGTCGGGGCAGCCGGCGCCGCGGTGCGGTCCTGGCACGGCACCAGCCCGGAAGAGCTGGTCAAGGAGTCCCTGGCCAAGGTCAAGGCCCGGCTCGAATCGCAGGACCTGGCCAAGGAACTGAAGTTCATGGCCGACATCCGCGAGGCCGTTCCGGACGGCATGCAGACCTTCTGGGACATGACCATCTCGGCGTATTGGGGCTGGAGCTGCTGGGACGCCCGGCAGGGCCAGTTCCACTCCGCCCAGGGCGCCGGCGGCCTCGGCTACGGTTTCCCGGCCGCGATCGGCGGGGCCGTGGGCCTGGAAACCATGGGCAAGCCGGCCCGCGTGCTCGCGGTCTCCGGCGACGGCTCCTCGATGTACTCCATCTCCGAGCTCGCCACGGCCAAGCAGCACAACATCCCGGTCACCTGGTTGATCGTGGACGACGGCGGCTACGGCATCCTGCGCGAATACATGGTGGGCGCCTTCGGCAAGGCCACGGCCACGGAACTGGCACGTCCCGACTTCGTGAAGCTCGCCGAATCCTTCGGAGTCCCGGCCCGCCGGGTGGCCCCGGAAAACGTGGGGGACGCCCTCAAGGAGGGCTTCGCCGCGGACGGACCGAACGTCGTCGTGGTTGAAACCCTGCTGAAGATGTTCGCCCCGACCCACCTGGACTGAACCCCTTCCCTCCTTTCCTTTAGCGCGAACTGGCAGCAGATGCCCCCTCAGAGCGATTCTGAGGGCATCAGCTGCCAGTTCGCGCTTGGCGTTTAAGTGACCTTCTCCCCAGTTAGTTTCCCAAAGCAACCTTTTAGGCTTATAGTTGCTTTAGGCAAACAATTGAGGTGATCCACATGTCCGTCGCTTCCGGCACCGCGACCGAGCTCGTCTACCGGATCTTCGACCTCCAACGCGTGCTCCGCTGCATCGTCACCAGCAACGTGGCCCGCGACTCGAAGGTCGGCTTCGCCCTCCAGGGCGTCCTGCGCTTCATCGGGGAGGGGGAGTCCCGGGCCACGCACCTCGCGGCCAGGCTCGGCATCAGCCCGCCGGTCCTCAGCCGGCACATCGCCGAACTCGAGGAGCTCGGCCTGGTGGTCCGGCGTCCGGATCCGGCCGACGGCCGCGCGCAGCTGGTGGCCCTCTCCGAGGAAGGCCTGGCGCAGGTGCGGGAATTCGAAGAACACCGCAGCGACAGGCTCCGCGGCTACCTCGCCGAATGGAGCGAGGAAGACGCACTCGAGGCCGGACGCGTCATCGAGAAACTGACGGACTCACTCACCCGGTCGATCCGGGACCAACATTCCATCCGGGCAAAGGCGGCCGGACCTTCCACACTGAACCACACCACAGAGGAGGCAACGAGCCTTGGCAAAGCAAACGCTTGAGAGCCCGACGGCGGCCCGCACCGCCGGGGACAGGTCACCCGCCGCGGGCGGCCCCGCACCCGTTACCGCCGCGTCCGCGTCCGCGGCGCCGATGACCCACCGCCAGATCATGGAGGCCCTGACCGGCCTCCTCGCCGCATTCTTCACGGCCATCCTGAGCAGCACCATCGTGGCGAACGCCCTGCCGACCATCATGTCCGAGCTGCACGGCACCCAGACCGACTTCGCCTGGGTGATCACCGCGGCCCTGCTGGCCAACGCCGCCACCACGCCGATCTGGGGCAAGCTCGCCGACCTCTTCGACAAGAAGCTCCTGGTCCAGCTGAGCATCATCATCTTCGTGGCCGGCTCCGTGCTGGCGGGGTTGTCGCAGACGATTCCGCTGCTGCTGGCCGCCCGCGTGGTCCAGGGCGTGGCCCTCGGTGGCCTCACCGCACTGGCCCAGGCCATCATCGGCACCATGATCCCGCCGCGCGACCGCGGCAAGTACTCCGGCTACATGGGCGCCGTCATGGCGGTGGGAACGGCTGGCGGTCCGCTGCTCGGCGGATTCATCGTGGACAGCCCGCTGGGCTGGCGCTGGACCTTCTTCGTCTGCGTGCCGCTCGCCGTCGTCGCGCTCATCCTGCTCCAGGTGACCCTGAAGATCCAGCACATCAAGCGCCCGGCCAGGATCGACTGGCTAGGCTCCATCCTGCTCACCGCGGGCGTCAGCCTGCTGCTGGTTTGGGTCTCGTTCGCCGGCAACCCGGACTATTACGACTGGATCTCCTGGCAGTCCGCTGCCATGGTGGGCGGCGGCGTGCTGCTCCTGGCCCTGCTGGTGCTGGTGGAATCCAAGGTGTCCCAGCCGATCATCCCGCTGAAGATCATCCGCGAACGCACTACCGCCCTGGCCATCCTCGCCTCGGTGGCCGTGGGCGTGGCCATGTTCAGCTCCTCCACGTTCCTGGGCCAGTACTTCCAGGTGGCCCGCGGTGCCACGCCCACCGAGGCCGGCCTGCTGACCCTCCCGATGATCGCCGGCAACCTGGTGGGCTCGGTGGTGTCCGGGCAGCTGATCAGCCGCTTCGGAAAGTGGAAGGGCTTCCTGCTGGGCGGTTCCGTGCTGCTCATCGGCGGCCTGGCGCTCGCCGGCACCATCGACCACACCACCGAACTCTGGATCACGTCCATCTATACCGCGGTCTTCGGCCTGGGGCTGGGCCTGCTGATGCAGAACCTGGTGCTCGCGGTCCAGAACACCGTCCGCGCCAAGGACATCGGCTCGGCCAGTGCCTCCGTGGCGTTCTTCCGTTCCGTGGGCGGCGCCATCGGTGTGTCGGTGCTCGGCGCCATCATGAGCAACCACGTCAAGGACCTCGCCACCGAAGGCCTCGCGGCCGCCCACATCCCGGTATCCGGCGGCTCGGACGGCGCCAGCATGGACCTCGTGGACCTGCCCGCGCCGATCCGCGAAATCATGCGCGCCGCATATGGCGATGCAACTGCCCTGATTTTCCTGATTGCCGCGGCAATTTCGGTGCTCGCATTCCTGGCCGTGCTGTTTATCAAGGAAGTCCCGCTGCGCCGGACCGTTGATGCGGCGCCCGAAAAGGAATTGCTGGCAAACGCCAGCGCCGAAGCGGGAATGCCCGTGGAAACCACCGTGCCGGACGATCCGGAAATGTTCGACGGCGGCAGCCCGGTGAGTGCGTCCCGGGAACCGGCCGAGGACCTTGACCTGGAATTCGCCCGGATCCTCACGGGCGAACGCCGGCCCGAACCGAGGCCCCGCACCGCGGAGGATATCCAGGCGGCGCAGGCGCTGCAACGGGAGCGCCGCGCGGAGCAGGCCCGCCAGCAGGATACTGCTTTGCTGGAGGTGCACGAGCGACTGGCACATACCCAGCGCTTGCTGGCGGAGCAGCTGGCAGGCCTCGGCCTGGCCCAGCGTGAACTGCAGGAGGGGCTCGCCGAGCAGCGGGCCACCGCGGCGGAGCAGTCCAGGACGGCGGCCGAACTCGCGGCGCTCCGCAAGGAACTCAAGCGCGAACGCCGCCGCCTCGAGGGCGCGGCCCTGCTGCTGGTGGCTGGCGACGCAGCGGCTCTGGCCAAGTCCTCAAAGGAACTGCCCGCCAAGGAGCACGGCCGGCACGCCAGCTGACGGCTTTCCTCCCGGCTTTCGGCTCGAAACTAAACCATATGGAGCATCCCTGCGGCGTCCGGTACGCCGCAGGGAGGATCTTTGCTTGGAGTTGTTTCACGTAGGCAACGGATTTCGTAGAGTTGGAAGGCTAATACTGTCAGCGCCTGCTGCTACTAATCTCCTTACTCATTCGCGCACCTCAATTTAAGGATCCGTGGGCATGCTTCTCACCCTGATACGGCGCTACTCCAAGCCGTATTTGCCGCAAATTCTGGCCGTCATCATATTCCAGCTGGCGTCCACCATTGCGACCCTCTACCTCCCCAGCCTCAACGCCAAAATCATTGACCAGGGAGTCTCCAAGGGCGACACCGACTACATCTGGCAGACGGGCGCGCTGATGCTCGCCGTCGCCTTCGGCCAGGTCATCACGGCCGTCGCCGGCGTGTACTTCGGCTCGCGCGTGGCCATGTCCATGGGCCGTGACCTGCGCCGCGACGTGTTCCGCAAAGTCAGCAGCTTCTCCGCCAAGGACGTCAATGCGTTCGGCGCACCCACCCTCATCACCCGCGGCACCAACGACGTCCAGCAGGTCCAGATGCTCATGCTCATGGGCCTGAACTTCATGGTCTCCACACCCATCATGTGCGTGGGCGGCATCATCATGGCGCTGCAGGAAGACCTCAGCCTGTCCTGGCTGGTCTGGGTTTCCGTGCCGCTCCTGGTGGCCGTGGTGGGCTACCTCGTGGTGCGCCTCATGCCGCTCTTCCGCTCCATGCAGAAGAAGATCGACGCCATCAATGGCGTGCTGCGCGAGCAGATCATCGGCATCCGGGTGGTCCGGGCCTTCGTCCGCGAACCGTACGAGGTCAAGCGCTTCGGGTCCGCCAACAAGGACCTCACCGAGGTTTCGGTGAAGATCGGCAACCTGTTCGTCCTGATGTTCCCGGCCATCGGCATGATCCTGCACTTGTCCACGGCCGCCGTGCTGTGGTTCGGCGGGGAGCGGGTGGACTCCGGCGAGATGGAAGTCGGCGCCCTGACGGCCTTCTTGCAGTACCTGCTGCAGATCCTGATCGCCGTCATGATGGGCACCTTCATGGCCATGATGATTCCGCGCGCCTCGGTGTGTGCGGACCGCATCGGTGAGGTCCTCGACGTCGAACCTTCCATCCACAACCCGGACGCCCCGGTCGCCCCGGCGGAGAAGAAAGGCCGCGTGGAATTCCGCGACGTCACCTTCAAGTACCCCGGCGCCGAAGAACCCGTGCTGAGCAACATCTCTTTCTCGGCCGAACCCGGCCAGACCCTCGCGATCATCGGCTCCACGGGCTCGGGCAAGACCACCCTGGTGTCGCTGCTGCCGCGGCTGTACGACGTCGCCTCCGGTGATGTGCTGCTCGACGGCGTTCCGGTCACCGAGCTGGACCGCGACGAAATCACCAGCCGCGTGGCCACGGTCCCGCAGAAGCCCTACCTGTTCTCCGGCACCATCGAGCACAACCTGCGCTTCGGCAAGACCGAAGCCACCGATGACGAGCTCTGGGACGCCCTGGAAACGGCCCAGGCCAAGGACTTCGTCGAGGAAAAGAGCGCCGGGCTCAACCGGCGGATCGCGCAGGGCGGCACCAATGTGTCCGGTGGCCAGCGCCAGCGGCTGTGCATCGCCCGCGCCCTGGTCACCCAGCCGAAGGTGTACCTCTTCGATGACTCCTTTTCCGCCCTCGACGTCGCCACGGACGCGCGGCTCCGTCGCGCCCTGAAGGACAAGACCCGGGACGCCACAGTGATCATCGTCGCCCAGCGCGTCTCCACCATCGCCGACGCGGACCAGATCCTGGTCCTGGACAACGGCCGGATCGTTGACCGCGGCACCCACGAGGAACTCCTGGAAACCTCACCCACGTACCAGGAAATCGTCGAATCCCAGCTGAGCGCGGAGGAAGTGGCATGAGCGGGCAGAACCAGCAGAAGCGCGGTTGGGCCGCGAAGGCCGAGGCCGCCAAGGCAGCGCGCGCGGCTGCCGAATCCGAGTCCGCCGAGGCGGAGAACGACGCCGCCGTGGCCGCCGCCGTGAATGACGACGACTTCGAGGAACCCGAGTACACGCCCGGCGAGGCCGACGGCGGCATGTTCGGGAACCTGCCCGCCAAGAAGGCCAAGGCGTTCTGGCCGTCGGCAAAGCGGCTCATGGGGCTGCTCAAGCCCGAAGGCACCGGGGTGATCTTCGTGATCGGGCTCGTGGTGGTGTCCGTGGTGCTCAACGTCATCGCCCCGAAGGTCCTCGGCGGCGCCATGGACGTGATCTTCGGCGGCTACATGGGCAAACGGCTGCCTGAGGGCGTGAGTCAGGAGCAGTTCACCGACATGCTCCGCCAGCAGGGCCAGGACAACTACGCGGACATGCTGTCCAAGCTCCACTTGACGGACGGCATCGACTTCCCGCGGCTGACCTTCCTGATTTCGATCGTGCTCCTGATGTACTTCGTGGCCAACATCTTCCTGTGGGCCCAGGGCTACGTCCTGAACCGGATCGTCATGAAGGTCATCAACCGCCTCCGCGACGACGTCCAGGCCAAGCTCAACCGGCTGCCGCTGAACTACTTCGATACCCGGCAGCGCGGCGACATCCTCTCCCGAGTGACCAACGACGTAGACAACGTCCAGCAGGGCCTGCAGCAGGCTTTCGCCCAGCTGGTCAGCTCGGTGCTGACGGTGCTCGGCATTGTGGTGATGATGTTCATCGTCTCCTGGGAGCTGGCGCTGATCGCGCTGATCGCGCTGCCGTTGTCGGGCATCCTGGCCGGCGTGATCGGTTCACGCAGCCAGAAGCTGTTCGCCGCGCAGTGGAAGAACACCGGCGAGCTGAACGGGCAGATCGAGGAGTCCTTCTCCGGCCATGAGCTGGTCAAGGTCTTCGGCCGTGACGCGGACATGCTGGTGCGCTTCGACGAACGCAACGAGGCCCTGTACAAGGCATCCTTCGGGGCGCAGTTCGTTTCCGGCATCATCTTCCCGGCCATGAACTTCGTCTCCTACCTCGCCTACGTGGGCATCGCCGTGGTCGGCGGCCTGCGCGTGGCCTCCGGGTCCATGAGCCTGGGCGACGCGACGGCGTTCATCCAGTACTCGCGTGAGTTCACCCAGCCGCTGGGCCAGATCGCCGGCATGGCCAACATGCTGCAGTCTGGTGTCGCCTCGGCTGAGCGCGTCTTCGAATTCCTGGACGCTGACGAGCAGGTTCCGGAGGACGCCGCCAAGCACCTGCCGGCCCGCACCGACGGCCACGTGGAGTTCGAGAACGTGTCCTTCAGCTACCTGGCTGACAAGCCGCTCATCGAAGACCTGTCCTTCAGCGCCGAACCCGGGCACACGGTGGCGATAGTCGGCCCGACTGGTGCCGGCAAGACCACCCTGGTGAACCTGGTGATGCGCTTCTACGAGCTCAACTCCGGCCGGATCACCCTGGACGGCGTGGACATCAAGGAACTGAGCCGCTCCGAACTCCGGTCGAAGGTGGGCATGGTGCTCCAGGACGCCTGGTTGTTCGGCGGAACCATCTACGACAACATCAAGTACGGCAACCTGGACGCCACAGAAGAGCAGATCATGGAGGCGGCCAAGGCCACCTACGTGGACCGCTTCGTGCGGGCCCTGCCGGACGGCTACCAGACCGTCATCGACGAGGAAGGCACCAACGTCAGCGCCGGTGAGAAGCAGCTCATCACCATCGCCCGGGCGTTCGTCTCCGATCCTTCGCTGCTGATCCTGGACGAGGCCACCAGCTCCGTGGACACACGCACCGAACTGCTGCTGCAGAAGGCCATGGCAGCCCTGCGCACGGACCGCACCAGCTTCGTGATCGCGCACCGGCTCTCCACCATCCGCGACGCCGACACCATCCTGGTGATGGAGAACGGCAGCATCGTGGAACAGGGCCGGCACAGCGAACTGCTGGCCATGCAGGGCGCGTACTACCGCCTGTACATGTCCCAGTTCGCCGGTGAAAACGCCGGGGAAGTCCCGGTGGATGACACGACGGCGGTGCACAGCTGAGCGCCTCGGACACCCTGCCGGCAGCCTCCACAGGTGGAGAGTCCGCAGCGCCCCGGCGCATCACGGTCACTGTGCCGATGCGCTGGGGCGACATGGACGCCTACGGGCACATCAACAACGTCCAGATAGTCCGGATGCTCGAAGAAGCCCGTATCGCGGCGTTCGGGCCACCCCGGGGTGCAGGACTGCCTGGTGTCGAACCGCCGGTGGCGATCTTCAACGACGTCAAGGACGGCATCATGACCCTCGTGGTGGAGCACAGGGTCCGCTACGTCCGCACCCTCGACTACCGCAACATCCCGGCGGAAGTGGAGATCTGGGTGGGTGCCGTCAAGGGGGCGAGCTTCGACCTGCATTACGTCATCAAGGATCCCGTCACGGGTGAGGAGTGCGTGAAGGCCAGCACCCATCTGGCCTTCGTCGATGAAGTAACGGGCCGGGTCCGCCGGCTCACCGCGGACCAGAAGGAACGCCTGGAGCCCTATCGGGCCTAGGCTTTCGATCAAAGCATGAACGGCCCTGCCGGCTGGATAGCCGGCAGGGCCGTCATCGTCAGTTAATCGGCAGAGCGCGTCAGTCGATGAGCAGCGCGCTGAATCGCGATTCGGCTGCGTCGAACTCGATCACGCGCACGTGCACGGTCGCGCCAACAGCGGCACCGCCGCCGCGGACGAGTCCTTGCACGCCGGACTCGGACTCAACGAAGAACCCGAACGGCTTCGCGGCTATGACGACGACGTCAATCTCGTCGCCGGCCTTCAGGAGGGTTCCGGCCATGTGGCTCACCCCCTCTCCAAGCTCAGGGTGGGGCTGCAGTGGTGCACGCGCAGCCCGGTTCCTTCCGCCGTCGGGCAGTGCGGGCTCCGGGCTCTGCCGGACCTCACGCAGGAAAGATGGTACCGGCCGGGGCAATCGATCAACAGTGGCATCTATCGACAGTGACCCCGATCGACAGGGGCGTCCCATCGACAGGGGCGTCCGGTCGACAGGGGCGTCCGGCCCCTTGGGCGCGCATGCCCGTAGAGTTTCAGCATGAAACTTGAGATCGCCGTGGTGGGCGTGCAGGGCGCCGTTGTCGCAGCCGTTGAAGGAGCAGACCGGATCGAGCTGTGCAGTGCCTTGGAGCTCGGCGGGCTGACCCCCAGCCAGGGCCTCATGGAATCCTGCCTCGAAGCCGCGGCCGATGCCGCTGTGGCTGGTGCGGCCGCGGTCGGCGTGGCCGGTGCCGCCCTGGAAATCCACCCACTCATCCGCTGCCGTCCCGGCGACTTCCGTTACTCCGAGGACGAACTGACCACGATGGTCAAGGAGATCCGTGCCCTGCTGGGCCAGGGTGCCCACGGCGTAGTGCTTGGCGCGCTCGATGCGCGCAACGGACTGGATGTCGACGCCGTCCGCCGGCTCGCCGACGCGGCCCGGGAGGCAAACGAGGATGCCGAACTGGTCTTCCACCGTGCGGTGGACGAGACGCCGGACCCGGCGGCCGCCGTCGGGCAGCTCGTGGAACTCGGCTTCACGCGCGTCCTCAGCTCCGGGGGAGCGGCGACCGCGGGCGCCGGCCTGCCCGTGTTGTCGCGGATGGTGGAGGCCGCGGAAGGGCGCCTGCAGGTGATGGCCGGCGGCGGCCTGGCGATCGCGGATATTCCGGAGATGCGGCGGGCCGGCATCGACGCCGTTCACCTGTCCGCCAAGCGGATTGTGTCCGCGCAGGATTCAGGCAGCGCCGGTGGGGGACCGGCGTCGTACATGGTCACGGACCGGGAGATCGTTGCCGCGGCCAGGGCCGCAGTCGACGCCGGGTAGCGGCGGGAGGGCCTGATGGTGCCGCGGGGCTACGGGAGGTCGACCGGTACCAGTTCCAGGCTCATGAACACGCTGTTGGGGTCCGCAGCGTAGTCGGCGAACGGCGGGCACTCGATGAAACCATGGCGGACGTAGAGCCGGCGTGCTGTGGCGAAATAGTCCTCCGATCCGGTTTCGAGGCACAGCCGCGACAGTCCACGGCCGCGCGCTTCGCACACGATGGCGGCCAGCAGCAGTCCGGCGATCCCGCGGCCCCTCGCTGCGTAGGTGGTTCGCATCGACTTCAGCTCACCCTCCCTGGTGCCGTCCGCCGCGACGGGAAATTCCTTCAGCGCACCGCAGGCCAGCAACGACCCGTTCTCGCGCGCGGTCCAGAAGGTGATCTCCGGCCGGGAAAGGCCGGTGTGGTCCAAGGCATGCACGCTTTCGGCGGGGGAGGCGGCATACATGTCCGCGAGGTGTTCCTCCAGCAGCAGGCGGACGTCCTCCTGTGCGGGATCGTCGAGGCCGATGTCGATCATGGCGCACAATCTACCGGGCTCTGATGTCGGGCATGTAAACACTTGTTCCTGTCAATGGTGCGGCACCGGAAATCCCAGTGAGTACGGTTTGCAATTCTGCTTTACAGGGGCATGCGCGGCGTCAATGATTGAAGGATTCACCAACGACGGTGAAACCCCGACGGAACGCCTTCCAGGAGCCCCAGTGACGCCAGTGCGCCCAACAGCAGTGCGCCCAACAGCAGAGCGCCAAACACCAGTGCGCCAAACCGCACCAGCCAGCACCGCACCGGCCACCGAGCGACGGAGCCGCGCAGGCCATCCCGAACTTCCCTGCGGCATCGGCGACTGGGACAAGCTGCTCTACGGCAACCACCGTTTCGTGGTGGACGTCCCGCCGGCTGCCAACCCTGCGCCGGCCGCGTTCCGTGTGGTCCTGCCGTGGCGGCGGCAGGACCCGGACCCCGCCGCGGTGGACATCATCGTGGTCTCGGCCGGCAGCGGCCGGCGGGTGCGCAACGTGCTGGTCCGAAGCGCCACCCGGGAATCCGGCGAGTTCGCGTTCGAAGCCGTGGACGGTCCGGGCAGCTACTACGTCTACTACCTGCCGTACGCGATGCTGGGTGCGGCTCACTATCCGCAGGCCCGGTACCTTCCCCGGCGGCCGACGGCGGCACCCGGGTGGGCGGCCGCCGTCGGGAAGGCTGCGGGGCAATCAGCCTGGGGCGGGGACACCGCCGAACTGCCGGAGGCGACGGCGCTGCGCTACGAGGCTGCGAGCGAACGCGACTCCTTCGCCCCGATGAACTTCACCGCCACCGAGGCCGAGCTCCAAAGCCTCTACGCCCGGCACTGCGGGGAAGCGTTCCTGTTGTTTCCCGAGGACAGGCTGAACCCGGTGTCCATGCGGGAGCGGCTCCCGGCACACTGGGCCATCGACGGGCCTGACAGCACCTTCGGCTCCACCGCCCAGCCCGGTGAGGACTATGTGGTGCAGCTCGGACTGCATGCCGTGGAAGGGCTCGACGGCGTGACGGTCCGGGTGGACGGGCCCGACGGCGGACGCTGCCTCAATACCGAAGGCACCGACCGCCTCGGCCGGCCCCTGGCCAAGCGGCTTTCCGTGGCCGCGGGCTCGGTCCAGGCTCTCTACGTGGTGCTGCCCGTTCCCCGGGAAGCGGCCGGGAGCACGGTCATGGCAGCGATCACGGTTGCCGCGGAGGGAACCGGGCCGAAGACCGTTGACGTCACCCTGGACGTGCTGCCCCTGGAGGCCGCGGATACGGACATCCTGACCGGCGGCTTCGGCGATCCGCGGTACCTGCGCCGGCTCGCCTGGCTGGATTCGACCCTCGCCCAGGACCACGGCCTCGTGGCCCCGTTCACGGCGATCACGCTCGACGCAGGCAGCCGCACCCTCGGCATCCTCGGCCGGACGCTGCGGCTCGCCCCGTCCGGGCTGCCGGAGCAACTGGTCTCCACCTTCACGCCGGCCATGACCGGAACTGACGGGCCCGCCGTCGAACTGCTCACCGCGGCCATGCGGCTCGACGTGTCCGCCGCGCAGCACCACGGCTGGCAGTTCACGGAGCCTGAGTTCACCGTTCACGGTCCGGGCAAGGTGTCCTGGACCGGCCGCTGGCGCAGCAACGAGTCAGGCCTGGCGTTGGAGCTCCGCGGGGAGCTCGAGGCGGACGGAGCGTGCAGTTTTGCGCTCCGGCTGCGGAACGGGGACAGCAAAGCGGTGATGCTCGACGACGTCGGGCTGGCGGCCGGGTTTGCCGAGGCCGCGGTGCCGCTCGCCATGGGGCTCGGCGTTCCGGGCGGCCGGCGGCCGGACTCCCTCGACTGGCGCTGGGACGTGGCCGGACGGAACCAAGATGCGCTATGGCTCGGCGGCGTGAACGCCGGCGTCCAGCTGTCCTGGCGGGACGGGGGCTACGAGCGGCCCCTCAACACCAACTTCTACCGGGAGAAACCGCTGCGGGAACCGGCGTCCTGGGCCAACCGGGTGGAGGGGGAGATACGGGGCGGCGTCAAGCTGACGACGATGTCCGGCACCGTTTCCGGGCCCGGCACGGTTTCTGAGCCAGACACAGTGCAGCTGACCGCCTTCAGCGGCGCCCGCACCCTCGCCCCGGGCGGCAGCCTCGACTTCGACTTCCGGCTCCTCCTCACCCCGTTCAAGCCGATCGACCCCGGCACACACTTCTCCCGGAGGTACTTCCACGCTCCGGCGGACCCGCAAGCGATCGCGGAATCCGGGGCCACCGTGGTCAACATCCACCACGCCACGGCACCGGCCCCGTACATCAACGATCCCTTGCTGAGCGCCGGCACCCTTGCCGATTACGTCCGGGAGGCGCACGCCCGGGGTCTGCGGGCCAAGATCTACAACACGGTGCGGGAGCTGACCTTCCACAGCCCTGAGCTGCTGCCGCTGCTGTCCCTGGGACACGAGGTCTTCAGCGACGGGCCGGGGGAGGGCCACCCGTGGTTGCAGGAGCACGCCGGCAGCGGCTACGTGTCCGCATGGTTCGCCCCCGACGTCGACGACATCGCCGTGGTGACCACGGGAGAGTCCCGCTGGGAAAACTTCTACGTCCGGAGCCTGGCCGAACTGGCGAAGACCACAGGCGTGGACGGCATCTACCTGGACGACATCGCGTACGACCGGCACACCATGCTGCGGGTGCGCAAGGTCCTCGAACGCCACTGCCCGGACCCCGGTTCCGGCCCCGGTTCCGGCCCCGAAATCGACCTGCATTCGGCCAACCAGTTCACGGCCAAGGACGGCTTCGCCTCCTCCGCGAACCTCTACATGGAACAGCTGCCCTACGTGGACCGGCTCTGGTTCGGCGAGTACTTCGACTATGACAACACCCCGCCCGAGTACTGGCTCGTGGAGCTCTCCGGCATCCCGTTCGGGCTCCTGGGTGAAATGCTCGAAGGCGGCGGCAACCCCTGGCGCGGCATGGTGTTCGGCATGACCGGCCGGGCACCCGCCGTCGACAACCGTCCCCTCTGGAAGTTCTGGCAGGACCACGACCTGGAACATGCCCGTATGACCGGGTTCTGGGACCCTGGCGCACCTGTCCGCAGCAGCCATCCGGGCATCCTTGCCACCAGCTGGTCGGGCGACGACTGCCTGGTGGTGGCGCTCGCGTCCTGGGCCGAGGAGACTGTGGACGTGACCCTGGAGTTCGGTGGAACGGAGTTCGGTCGCTTGCGCGACGGCGGCCCGGGAGGTTCCGGCGGCGGCTCACCTTCGGCGGACGTGCTGCACGCCCCTGCGATCGACGGCTTCCAGGCGGCCGCCGACTACGCCCCCGGCCAATCCATCCGCATCGCCTCCGGCCGCGGACTCCTGCTCACGATCGGATACGCACATGACTGACCCGGCCTCCCTCACCGCAGGCAACATCAGCTTCGGCACCATCACCCTCGACGTCGCCGATCTCGGCCCCGAGAGCCCGCTGCCCCCGGTCGCGGCCGGCATCCACACGCCCTACCGCGTCGGCATCGGTGTCCCGGATGAGCTGAAGGCCAGGGCGGCCTACGGCTACCCGCCCAACATCTACCCGTACACCATCCAGGACGGCTACTCCCGGGAGCGGCAGACCCGCGAGCTGCCCGCCGTCATGCTGGAAAACCGGCACCTCAAGGCGACGGTCCTGCCCGGACTCGGCGGCAGGATCTGGGAACTGCTGGACAAGGCCACCGGCAAGCAGCTCCTGCACAGCCCGCGGACCATCCAATTCGCCAACTTCGCGCTGCGCAACGCCTGGTTCGCCGGCGGGCTCGAATGGAACATCGGCACCCGTGGCCACACGCCCACCTCCTGCATCCCCTGGCACACGGCGCTGCTGACGGCCCCGGACGGCCAACAGATCCTGCGGATGTGGGAGTTCGAGCGGCTCCGCGGCGTGGTGGTGCAGGTGGACCTCTGGCTCCCGCCGGACTCCCGGGTGCTGTTTTCCGCCGTCAGGCTCCGTAACCCGGACCCGGACGAGGTGCCCATGTACTGGTGGAGCAACGCGGCCGTGCCGGAGACGCCGGACACCCGCGTGATCGCCCCGGCCAGCACGGCCTACGGCAGCGACTACGAAACCGACATCCAACGGGTCACGCCCACTGACCACGAAGGCGCGGACGCCACCTGGCCTGTCCGCAATGCCCACGCCGCGGACTACTTCTTCGACATCCCCGAAGGCCACCGGCACTGGATCGCCGCGGTGGACGCCGACGGCGACGGGCTGGCCATGTTGTCCACGTCCAGGCTGCGCGGCAAGAAGCTGTTCGTCTGGGGCCAGGGCGACGGCGGGCACAACTGGCAGGAATGGCTGAGCCCGGGTGCCGGAGTGGGCTACGCGGAAATCCAGGCCGGGCTGGCCCAGACCCAATTCGAGCACCTGCCCATGCCCGGCGGCGCCGAATGGAGCTGGGTGGAAGCCTACGGAAACGCCGGGCTCGACGCCGCGGCCGCCCACGGCGACTGGGACGTCGCCGTCGACCATGCGCAGTCCAGGCTCGCCGGGCTCGCGGACCAGCAGGCCCTCGACGCGGCGCTCGCCTTCGCGGCGTCCCTGGCCGACACGCCTCCGCAGGACCTGTTGCTGGCCGGCACGGGCTGGGGCGCCCTCGACGAAGAGTTCCGCCGCGCAACTGGTGCGGCGCCGCTGGACAGCGGCGGAACCCCCTTCGCCGCGGACACCATCACCGCGGACCAGGCGCCCTGGCTGGAGCTGCTCCGCCAGGCAGTTCCCGACGCCGGCAGCCCCCTCGACTTCCCCGCTTCCGGGAGTTTCGTGGCCGGGCAGGTGTGGGAGCGGCTGCTCGAAGGTGCGGCGGGGGCCGAGGCCCGCTTCCACGAGGCGACCCTGAAGCACGCCCGGCAGGACCTCACACTGGCGGAAAAGCTGTACGTCCAGGCACTGGTCCTCGATCCCGGGCACGCGCTGGCGCACCGCGGCCTGGGCCTGCTGCTGCTTGCCACCCACCGCGTCGACGCCGGCCTCGCCGAGCTCCGTGCGGCCTGCGCTGCAGACCCGGCAGGCGTGAAGCTGCTGGCCGAAGCCATGACCCTGCACTTGGCTCACGGGGAACCCCGGGCCGCACTCCTGCTGGCGGAACAGGCGCCCCGGGAGGCCACCGCCGCCGGGCGCAATCGCTTCCTCGCCGCCCGGGCCTTGGCCGGCAGCGGCAGGACGGACGACGCCGTCGCGATCTTGAAGGAAGGGGTGGAAATCCCCGACCTGCTTGAGGGCGACAACGCGATTTCCGAACTTTGGCTGCAGCTCTGTCCGGGGGAGGAGGTTCCCGGGAACTACCGCTTCAGCATGCATTAGCACGGTGGCCTGAACACCGGGTGAGGGGCCGCTGGGAGCAGGACCGGGCCGTGAAATGCCCAGCCAAACCATGTAAGTTTGCTAAGTGACTCCCGCCAGCAAGTCGACTGTTTCCCGTGCGCCCGGAATCTCCAAGGAAATCGAGGACGCCGCGTGGTTCGTGCTGGGACCTGCCCTGCAGGGCAAGCGTTCCGCCCTCGACGGGCACACCCACACGTGGACCACCGAAGCTGCCACGGAACTGCTCGAGCGCCTGGAGCGCGGCGTCGAGGACAGCAAGGCGCCGATGATGACCAACCTCCGGCGGAACCTTGAGGGGGCCAGCCGCGAGGCGCGGCTCCTCGCCGTCGAACTGCTGTTCCTGCAGTCCCTGCCGCTGGCCCATGAGGTCAAGTCCCTGAAGGTCAAGCGCGCCCGCGTGGCCGAGGCCGCATCCTGGCTGGAACCGCCGCTGCAGTTGCCGGACGAGCTCTACCGGGACATGACCGACCACGGCGTCATCCGGGACCGCACCGCCGAATTCAACTGGACCATCTGGGACCAGCTCGGCTGGCTGTGCCGCTTCGTCGCGCAGGTCGACAAGCAGCCGACGGCGGTGGTCGCCAAGGCGCTCGCCGACCCGCTGGCGTTCCACGAGCTGGCCGCCGGAACCCCGGAGGACCAGCCCGCCATCCGCCGCAGCATCGAGTATTTGGCATGGCCGGGCTATTTCGAGCCGGTCGTGGCCGACGTGGAGCGCCGCGAGATCAGGGACGCCTTCGCCTCCCTGGTGGGCGGTGCCAAGGGCGACACCGAAGAGGACATCACCGCGGACATCCACCGCATCCGCCTGCACCTGGACGAACAGGCCGGCCAGCGCACCGACTGGTACTCCCGCCAGCTCGTGGGCCAGTGGCGCAAGGTGGGCGATCCCGGCCGCCGGGCCTGGCTGATGCGCACCCACCACGACTCCGCAGAGCTCCTCGCCGCCTGGCAGGACGAGGAAAAGGCGACCCTCGACGTCGAGCACTTGCGCGAACTGCAGCCGGGCGTCGCCGCCGGGCTCGTCCAGCGCGTGGTGGACGAAGACTGCAAGCACCTCGGGTACGTGGAACGCGAAGACATCAAGACCGCCGTCTTCGCATTCCTGACCGTGATGAAGCCCGGTGACCTGGCCCTGTTCCAGCACGCGGGATCGGTGCGGATCGGCGTGGTGCTGGGCGAGGCCGAACACGACGGCGGGAAGCGCCAGTTGCGCCGCAAGGTGCGCTGGTTCGAAGAAAGCCACCCCATCGCCGAGGCGCCCCGGCACGTGCAGCGCCAGCTCTCCACGCCCGGAATCGTCGTCGACGTCACCCGGGTGATGAGCCTGCTGCAGGCCCTGCTGCCCGCGGAAGCGGAGTCCGACGGAGAGGACACCGGCGCCCCCGAGACCGCCGTCGAGCCTGTCCTCGAAGGCTTCCGCCCGCTCAGCGAGGACTTCGCCGCGTCCCTGCACATGGAGCTGGAACCGCTGCAGGAAATCGCCGGGCTCCTGGAAGAGAACCGGCAGCTGGTGCTCTACGGTCCGCCCGGCACCGGCAAGACCTACCTGGCCAAGCACCTGGCCGCCGCACTCGCCGGGGACAGCACGGACGAGCGCGTGAAGCTGGTGCAGTTCCACCCCTCGTACGCCTATGAGGACTTCTTCGAGGGCTACCGGCCGGACAAGACCGACGACGGACAAGTGTCCTTCAAGCTTGTAGCCGGGCCGCTGCGCCGCTTGGCGGAAGAAGCGGCCAAGCCGGAGAACGCGGCCAAGCCCTACTTCCTGATCATCGACGAAATGAACCGGGCCAACCTGGCGAAGGTGTTCGGCGAGCTGTACTTCCTGCTCGAATACCGGGACGACCGGATCTACCTGCAGTACAGCCCCAACGAACCCTTCAGCCTGCCGGACAACCTGTACATCATCGGCACCATGAACACTGCGGACCGCTCGATTGCCATGATGGACGCCGCGATCCGCCGCCGTTTCGCGTTCGTTGAACTGCACCCGAAGGTGGAACCGATCAGGGGCACCCTGCGGCGCTTCCTGGAGGCCCGCGGCCTGGATACGCTGAACGCCGAGCTGCTCGATGCCCTCAACGAGGCGATCGACGACTGGGACCGGGACCTGATGATCGGCCCGTCCTATTTCATGAAGGCCGCCGCGCAGACCCCTGCCGGCCTGCGCCGGATCTGGAAGTACGAGCTCATGCCGCTGCTCGAGGAGCACTACCACGGGCAGCTGAACCGGGCGCAGGTGGAAGAGCGCTTCGGGCTGGATCAGCTGCTGGGACGCCTTGCCTCCCGCTGAGCAGCGGCTCGATACCAAGCGCGCCGAAGGCAACCGCCCTGTGGCGATCCCGCCTCGGCCTCGGCACGCTCCCGGGGTACGGCACATCGTGCTGGACGAGCAGTCCCGGGGCGTCGTGGAACGCCTCGACGCGGACACCGCCGCCTTCCTCAACTCGAGCGGGCTGGCGAACGCCGCACCGATGGGCATGGGACTGTACCGCATCGAACCGAGCGGCAAGGTGGGCTCAGTGCGCACCCCCACCGTTCAGTTCGAGGTGCGGCCCAAGGACCGGTTGGGCCTGCAGAGGCTGCTGTTCCTGCTCAGTTATGCGGGGGACCAGGGCTTCCGGGAAGACTCGGTGGACGCGGTCGAACACCAGGACCTGTGGAGTGCCCTGGCAGAATCGCTCGCCCAATTGGCCGAACGCGCCCTCGTCCGCGGGCCCATGCAGGGCTACGTGACCGTCGAGGAATCCCTGCGAACCGTCAAGGGACGCATCCGGATCTCCGAGCAGATCGCCCGCCGGCCCGGCCTGCTGGTGCCCTTGGAAGTGTCCTACGACGAGTTCAGCGAGGACATCCCCGAAAACCGCATCCTGAAGGCCGCGCTGGCCCGGATGGGCCAGGTCCCCAGCGTCCGTCCCGAGGTGCTGAGCCGCCTCCGCCGCCTGGGTGGAAAGCTCGACGGCGCCACGCCCCTGGTGCCCGGCGCGCCCCTGCCGCACTGGCAGGCAAGCCGGATGAACCTTCGCTTCCACGCCGCCTTGCGCCTGGCGGAAGTGATCCTGCGGAATTGCTCGGCCGAAGCGGGCGACGGCAAGCAACGCAGCGCCGCCTTCGTGGTGGACATGTCCTCGGTGTTCAAGGAGTTCGTGGGCGTGGCGCTGCGCGAGGCCATGCGGGTCCACCCCGGCGAAACGCGGATGCGGTACGGAGCCATGCTCAACGAGGCCGTCCGGGACTCGGACCGGATCACTGTCCGCCCGGATGCCGTGCACTTCCTGGGCGGCCGGCCCGTGGTGGTCTACGGGGCCAACTACTCGGCCGGCGCGGACACCGGCGCCTCCCCGAACGCAGACCACTACCGGATGCTCGCGTACTGCACGGCGCTGCAGGTCCCCACGGCGTGGCTGGTCTACGCGGGGCAGGGCGAGATGAAGCTGCGGCGCATCCTCAACACCGACATCGACGTGGTGGAGTACCCGCTGGACCTGTCCAAGCCGCCCGCCGACATCCTCGCCTCAATGGCGGACCTCGCACAACAATCCTGGGGAGAAGTGGTTCGTCAGGCCCGGGGATGAGGCCCGCCGGCGGGCCCGCCGCTGCCTGCTTGCGCGAGTGTTCCGTGCTGGCTCCAAGAGGTCTAGCCTGAGAGCAGGCTGCTGCGGATGGAGGCAACGATGGGCGGCATGAAGAAAAAGAAGAAGTCCTGGAAAGACATGACTCCCGGGCAACGCCGGGTCACGATCGTGGCCGGCGTCCTGGAGTTCGCGTTGATGCTCGCGGCGCAGCGCAGCATCTCCAAGACACCCGCGGAACAGATCCGTGGAAGCAAGGCCCTCTGGCGGGCCGCCAGTTTCATCAACTTCTTTGGCCCTGTGGGGTATTTCCTCTTCGGACGGCGCAAGGGCACCGCAGCCCATTCGGCCTGAGCGGACCCGGGATCACCGCCGCCGGGCGCGGCTGTCGTTTGGCTTGCCGCCGCTAGGCGGGCATCCGCACGGTGAACGCCGTTCCTTGCCCGGGTGTGCTTTCCAAGGTGATGGTGCCGCCGTGGGCTTCAACGATGGCTTTCGTGATGGGCAGGCCCAGACCGATTCCGGGGATGATGCTGTTGCGGACCTCGCGCGCCCGGAAGAACCTGGCAAACGCTTGTTCCTGTTCCTCGGCCGTCATGCCCATGCCGCTGTCCCTGACTCGGCACACCACCTCGCTGTCTTCCCGCCATGCGGCCACCTCGACCTCGCCGCCGTGGGGGGAGTACTTGATCGCGTTCGAGATCAGGTTGTCCAGCACTTGGGTAATCCGGGATGAATCCGCGCGGGCCTTGAGGGTGTCCGGCACGTCCACGGAGAAATGGACTCCGGCTTTCGCTGCGCGGGGGGCGGCGGAGTCGATGCTTCGGCGCACCAGTTCCGCCAGGTCCAGCGCCTCGGCGTGGACGGACAGATGGCCGGAGCGGACCGCGAGCAGGTCCGAGACGAGGGTCAGCATCCGCTGGGCGTTGCGCTGAATCACGTCGAGTTGTCCCCGGATGGCTGGATCGAGTTCCTTCGCATCCAGGACGAGGTCCAGGTACCCCAGGATGGATGTGAGCGGTGTCCGGAATTCATGGGACACGCTGGCCACGAAATCGTCCTTCGCGGCCATGGCGTTGACCAGTTCGGTGACGTCGCTGAAGACGATGACCGAGCCCGCGAAGTTCTCCTGTTCGTCGCGCATCGGCCGGGCGCTGGTGCTGAAGGCACGCTGCTCCGGTCCGGCGCCGATCCAGACCAGCTGGTCGGTGAACTTCTCCCCGAGGACCGCCCTCCGCACGGGGCGCTGATCGACGGGTATCGGCGTCGTCCGGTCGTCTCCGAAGACCAGGAGCTGGGACTCGTTGGGGTCCGCGACGCCGGCGGGAGTCGCCAAGTGGTGGGTGCGGCGCTGGCGGGGGTTCATCAAGATGTCGTGCCCGTCGCCGTCGACGGCCACCACGCCCAGGGGGAGGGCGTCCAGGACGGTGTCCAGGAGTCGCTCATGGTGGCGGCTGGCCTCGAACGCGGCGTTGAGTGCCACATCCTTTTCTTCGAGCGTCTTCTGCTGGCGCATCATGCTCGTGGTGACCACGCTGACCGAGACGCCGATACCGAGCATCAGGATCGGGAACAGGAACGGCCGGCTGAGATCCTGTGGGGTGATGTCTCCGCGGAGGAACAACGGCACCCAAACCACGCCGAGGGGACCCAGGAAGCACATCACCACGGCCAACCGCGGGTAGAGGCCGGAGGCTGTCAGCCAGATCACCGGGAGTACCACCAGCACGCCGAGCCCGCTGAGTGCCTCCTGCCCGCCTTCGTGGCCGAAGGTAATGGACACCATGTCGAGGATCGGGATCACCAGGAAGCTGGGGAACGGCAATCGGTGCCAGGGAACCGCGAAGCAGACACCCAGGAGCAGGGCCTGGCTGATGAGGAAGGTCCGGAAGAGCGGGTTGTCCAGCGTGTCCGGAAAAAACAGCAGCATCAGGAGGGCCGTGATGGCCGCCGTTGCCGACAAGGGAATCTGCGTGAGGACCACCCGCATCCGCAGGGTGTGCTCATGGAAGGCGCGCTTGAGGAACGGCGGTTTCGCGGCGCCTTCGGCGTTCGGGCGTGTCACCTGACCTCCGGGTATTCGGCTGGGGTGGCGGCTTATGGCCCAAGCCTATCCATCGGCGGCTATACTTCTGGGAAATCGAGTGGCTGGGGGCTGCGATGGATGATGCGCGCGTTGGATTGGTGATCGAAGACGACCAGGACATCCGCGGGCTCGTCGAGGCCGTGCTGACCCAGGCCGGCTTCCAGGTCCACCTGGCAGCCACCGGAAGCGCCGGCCTGGACGCCGCGAGGGACCTCGATCCGGACATCATCACCCTGGACATCGGCCTGCCGGACATCGATGGCTTCGAGGTGGCCCGCCGCATCCGCGAATCCTCGGACGCGTACATCGTCATGCTGACCGCCCGCACTGACGAGATCGACACCCTCCTGGGCCTGAACTCCGGCGCCGACGACTACCTGACCAAGCCCTTCCGGCCCCGCGAGCTGCGCGCCCGCGTGGAAGCGATGATGCGGCGGCCCCGTTCGGCGTCGAACGTCAAGGACGGGGAGCTGCCCGACGGCGTGGCAGTCCTCCGCCACAACGGCCTGGCGGTTTCCCCGGCGACCCGCTCGGCCGTCCTGGACGGCGCGGAGCTCCGCCTGACCCGCAGCGAGTTCGACCTGCTGCTCGCCCTGCTGGAGACCGGCCGGTCCGTGCGGTCCAAGACGGACCTCGCCCGGCGCCTCCGCCATGAACCGTACGACGCCGGCAGTTACGTCAGCGACGCGGACGAGCGGTCCGTCGAGGTGCACATGGGCAACCTGCGCAAGAAGCTGGGCGACAGCAAGGAGTCGCCCCGCTGGCTGGAAACCGTGCGGGGCATCGGGTACCGGCTGGCTCCTGCGGCCCGCGGGAACTGACCGGGCCGCGGGTCCCTGCCGGCAATCATTAGGCGACGCTGGCGGGTTAGGCGACGCGGGGGGCTCCTTAGCGAAGCGGGGATTCGAGCTCGCGGATGGTGCCCGAGACGTGGTGGTCGATCTCGCTGAGCTGGGGATCGAGGTCCGCGAGATGGTTCCCGTCCGGCAGGAGCTTCATGCTGGCCTCGAGCTCCGCGGCCAGGCGGCGCAGGCAGACAGCCCCTACCATGTCGCTGGAAATCTTCAGGCTCAACACAGCGTTCACGGCGTCGTCCATGTTCCGCTCGTCCAAGGCGTGATGCAGTCGCGACACCCGCAACGGCAGCATCGACACATAATTGCGGACGAACGCGTTGGTGCCGCTCGCGTCGCCGAGCTCGTTGAGGAGCCCGTGCAGCACGCCGGAGTCCACCAGCATGCCGCGGCATCCTTCGCACCCGGTCATGGTTTCCCTCCTGCCTCCTGCGCAGCGGTATCAGGACTCAACAGTAAGGCGCGGCAGATCCGGGCAGCAGGGAGTTGGCGAAAGCTTGAGCAAATCTTGAGTGGACGCCGCATGGCCCTTTGAGGAGCCGGCTGGAGCGCCGCTGGGCGGACTGCCCCTAGGTGCGCGGTACGCCGTCAGGTGCCCGTACGCCGTCGAGGAAGCCAGTGAGCTGGGCCTCCAGCGCGCTGCGGTCGTTTAAGCCGCACTCCCACACGGTGAAGACCTCCCAACCGGCGGCCGCGAGCTGTTCACGCTGCACGGCGTCGCGCTCGCGGGTGCGGCGCCGCTTGGCCTCCCAGAACTCGGCGTTGGCCGCGGGCGCGTGCATTCCTGCCGGGCAGTCGTGGAAGTGCCAGAAACAGCCGTTCACGAAAATCACCTTGTGCCGGCCGGCGAACACCAGGTCCGGGCTCCCCGGCAGTTTGCCGCCCGCCGCCATGCCGTGCAGCCGGTAGCGGTAGCCTTTCGCATGCAGGAGCCGGCGGACCAGGAGCTCGGGTTTGGTGTTCTTGCCGCGGATCCTGGACATGTTCCGGCTGCGCTGCTCAGGTGTGAGCAGATCACGGCTCAGCAGGTCCCGGCTTTCGCCCATGATCCGAGTCTAGCCACGGTTACCGTGCGCGGCGCCTGGAACGACAGCAGCCGGATCCACTCCGGTTCCGGGCCGCGCAGACTGACGCCCGGCAGCGCTGCTGCCGTTTCCTGGACGACGACGGCGGCCTCCAGTTCCGCGAGTTTCGCGCCGAGGCAGCGGTGGATGCCGGAGCCGAAGGCGAGTCCGTAGGGCAGCGGACCCCGGGCGGGTGCGGTTACCTGCGAGCCGTGGTTTCCCGTCAGTTCCAGCAGGATCTCCTCGCCCGCACGGATGGCCTCGCCGTTGAGTTCGGTGTCCCGGCTGGCGATCCGGCGCCACGTGGGCACGGACGATTCGTCCGCGAGGATGAGCCTCACCAGCTCCGTGGCCTTGTCCTGGGCCGATGCCTCGTGCCAAGCCACCCCGGCGCAACCTTCGGCCATGCGGAACAGGGCGGTGCTGATGAGCTGGGTGGTGGTTTCCTGCCCGGCGATCAGCAGGAAGTACCCCAGGGAGCAGATCTCCTGGGTGCTGAGCCCGTGCTCGTGCAGGGACTTGAACAGGTTACGGCCGGGGGCGCCTACCGATTCCAGCACCAGCTCCCGCAGCCAGCGGTAGAAGTCTGCGGCGCTGCGGGCGAGCTCCAGTTGGCGCTCAGGGCCGGGCCAGCCCCAGAACAATTCCAGGGAGTCCAGGCTCCAGGCCTTCAGCCCGGGCAGGTCCCGCACCGGCAGGCCCAGCATTTCCAGCATCACCACCGCGGACGGAAGGGCGGCCACTGCCTGCACCAGCTCCACGAGGCCCGTTTCCTCGAGTTCGTTGGCCGCCACGTACGCGGCTTCCTTGGCCAGTTGGCGGATCCGGGGTTCCATCGCGTCCACCGTGGCGGGCGTGAAAAATCCTGCCACGACTTTGCGGATTCCTGGGTGGGAGTCGGTGTCGTTGCTGGCCAGGACGGGCGGGAGCGCGAAACGGGCCCCTTGGAGGATGCGCAGGGCCTGTCCCGACAGCGGCGTGACGGCCACCAGCGCGTTGCCCGGTCCGAAATCGTCCGGGCGGTGCAGGACCTCGCGCACCTCGGCCGGTTCCCGGACCACCCGGTAGGGGCATTGGGCGGCAGTCATGAGAGCCCGTCCAGCCGCATTCCGTCCAGCCACTTTCCGTCCAGCCACTGGGGCGCCTGCTCCCGGAATGCCTCCACCGGCAGCGCCGATGCGGCGTCCGGAAGGGCGCCGAGCAGGGGGACGGTGCCGGAAGCGAAGGCCGCTCGGTTGCCTTGTTCTGCCAGCCCGGGTTGCTCCGGCCAACTGCCCAGGATCACGCCAGCCACCGCAAGGCTCCGGCGGTCCAGTGCTTCCAGGGTCAGGCCGGTGTGGTTCAAGGTCCCCAGTGACGGCCGGGCCACCACGGCAAAGCAGGCCCCGTCCCCGAGGAGGGCGCCGAGATCGGCCAGGGTTCCGCCGTCGGGATCCAGTTCCACGAGCAGTCCGCCCGCACCCTCCACCAGCACGTGGTCGTGTCCAGCGGCGAGCTGCCGGATGCGCTCGGCGTGCGCCGCGAGCGGCGGCAGCTCCACGCCGTTGAGCGCGGCAGCCTGCACCGGGGCCAGCGGTTCTTCGAGCACGACGCCGGCCTCCGCGGTTCGGGGGGCGGCCAGCCGGGCGACTTCGGAACAGTCCGAGTCGCCGTCCTTGTTGCCGCTCTGGCACGGCTTGTAGGCGGCCACGGAGCGGCCCTGCGCGTGCAGGGCCGCGGCGAGGGCGGCCGTGGCGACGGTCTTTCCGACGCCGGTGTCCGTGCCGGTGACCAGGATGACGGGCGGAAGGCCCTGGTGGTCTTGGTTCTGGTGGTCTCGCGTCATGGGGTGTCCTCCAGGATGCCGCGCAGCGTTGCGCAGGCGTAGTCGATCTCGTCGGGGGTGAGGGTGGCCCGGGCGGTGAGGCGCAGCCGGGAGACGCCGTCCGGGACGGACGGCGGCCGGAAGCAGCCCACCCGGATCCCGGCGTCGCGCGCTGCCCGGCTCGCACGCAGGGCGGTGCCGGCGTCGGGCAGGGGAACGGACTGGACGGCTCCGGCAGCCTGCCCGTCGAGCCGCAAGCCGGCCGCCAGCCGGGCGGCGTTATCCCGGACCGCGGCAGGACGCCACGGTTCGGCGATGATGACCCTCAGTGCTTCAAGGGCGGCAGCCGCCGACGCCGGTGCCACGGCGGTATCGAAGATGAAGCTCCGTGCCCGGTTCAGCAGGTGCTCCCGGAGGAGCGCCGAACCCAGCACCGCCCCGCCCTGGCTGGCCAGCGACTTGGACAAGGTGGCCGTGAGCGCCACGTTCGGGTGGCCGGCCAGCGCGGTCCCGGCCACTGCGCCGTGCCCCTCAAATCCCGCTGCTCCGGAAACGCCCAGGCTGTGGGCTTCGTCGATCAACAGCATGGCGTCGTGCTCCACGGCGAGTTCCAGCAGGGAGGCCAGGGGAGCGGCGTCACCCCACACACTGTAGATGGACTCGACGGCGATCAACGCCCGGGGTTCGCCTGTTCCGGAAGGACCGCTTCGTCCTGAGAGCAGCCGCGCGGCGTCACCGACGTCGTTGTGCGCGAAGGTTTCCACCCGCGATCGGGACAAACGGAAGCCGTCGATCAGGGAGGCGTGACAGTGCTCGTCTGCCACGATCAGCGTCCCCGGACCGCCCAACGCCGTCACCACGCCGAGGTTGGCCAGGTACCCGGAGGAGAACACCAGGCCGGCTTCCATCCCGGTGAACCGGGCCAGTTCCCCCTCGAGCTCCAGGTGCAGCGCGGTGGTACCGGCCACGAGCCGCGATGACGTTGCCCCCGTGCCCCAGCGGCGCACGGCGTCGCACGCGGCCTCGGCCAGCCGCGGATCTGAGGCCAGGCCCAGGTAGTCGTTGCTGGATAGCTCCACCACGGCCCCGCCGGCCGTGCGGGCTTCCGGTGTGCGCCGCAGCCCGCGGCGCTCGCGGACGGCGGCCTGCTGCGCCAGCCAGCGGGTCATCGAGACACTCACGGAGCGCCCACCTTTCGTGAAGACCTCGCCTCGAGGTGTCCGTCTACGACCGCCGCCACCATCCCGGCTGCCATCGCTTCCGACTCAGCGGCGGAGCTGGTGTAGGGCGGCATCGCGTAGACCAGGTTCCGGAACGGCCGCACCCACACGCCGTTTTGCAGGGCCGCCCGCGTCACCGTGGCGACGTCCACAGCCTCCTCCAGTTCGATGACGCCCACGGCGCCGATCGTTCGGACGTCCGCGACGCCGTCGAACTCCCGCGCCGGCGCGAGCCCGGCAGCCAGTGCGGCACCGACCCGTGCCACGTCGCCGCGCCAGGCCCCCGTGGCGATGATGCCCAGGCTCGCATTCGCTACGGCGCAGGCCAGCGGATTGCCCATGAACGTTGGCCCGTGCAGGAGCGCCCCGGCAGCGCCGGCCGAGACGGTCCTCGCCACCTCGCCCGTGCAGAGCATGGCCGCCAGGCTGAGATAGCCGCCGGTGAGGGCCTTACCGACGCAGAGGATGTCCGGCACCACTCCGGCGTGGTCGGCGGCGAAGAGTTCGCCGGTGCGGCCGAAGCCCGTGGCGATCTCGTCCAGGATGAGCAACAGTCCGTGCTGGTCGGCCACCTCCCGGAGGATCCGCACGCATTCCGCCGGGTAGGCGAACATGCCGCCGGCGCCTTGCAGCACGGGCTCGGCGATGATCGCGGCCAGTTCGTCGGAGTGGCGCGCGGCCAGGGACTCGACGTCGGCCCGCCATGCGTGGATGTCCTGCTCGGCGGCGGTCGCCGCGGATGGCGGACGGGGCGCGAACACATTCGACGCCAGCAGGCCCGGGAAGGCCGAATGCATGCCGTCCACCGGATCGCAGACGCCCATCGCCGCGAAGGTGTCCCCGTGGTAGCCGCCACGCAGGCTGAGGAAGCGTTGCCGCTTCGGCCGCCCCGCCGCCGTCTGGAACTGCACCGCCAGCTTCAGGGCGACCTCCACGGACACCGAGCCCGAATCGGCCAGGAAGACCCGCTCCAAGGCTGGTCGGTCGGCCGCTGACGGCGCCATCGCCAGGAGCCGTTCGGCCAGTTCGACGGCGGGACCATGCGTGAGCCCGCCGAACATCACGTGGCTGAAATCCGCCAACTGCCGCTTGGCCGCTGCATCCAGCAACGGATTCCGGTAGCCATGGATCACCGACCACCACGAAGACATGGCGTCGAGGACCTCGAAGCGCTCGCCGTGCTCATCGCGCAGCCGCAACCGCACGCCCTCGGCGCCCTCCACCTCCCAGAGCGGAAGCCTGCCCGACGCCGGAGCATAGGGGTGCCACAGGCTGGCCCTATCGCGCTGGATCAGGCTGCCGCGCTGGATCAGGGCGCCGCGCTCGGTCAGGCTGCCGCGCTGGATCAGGCTGCCGCCCTCGGTCAGGCTGCCGCGCTCAATCAGGTTCCAGGCCCCGCTCACCCCGCCAGGCTCCCGTGCCGGGAGCATTCGGCGCTCCACCCCAGCGGCGTCACCTGGACCTTCATCCGGCGGCGGCATTGCGCGCAATAGCGCGGCGGTTCCAGTGACAGCAATTCCCGGCAACCGAGGTGCGCCGGGGCTCCCAGGCGAGTGTCCGACGTCGGGCCCTCAGCGGTAACGCGCGAGGCGCTTTCCGAAATCCCGGCGGCAGCGCCCGTCAGCTCCCCGCCGCAGTGCCCGCAAAACAGTTCCGTGCTCACAGCGTCTTCTGGAGTTCCTTGATGGGCATGTTCAGCTCGACCAGCAGTTTCAGGTCGGCGTCGGCGGGGCGGCCCAGGGTGGTCAGGTAGTTGCCCACGATTACGGCGTTGATGCCGCCCAGCAGGCCCTCGCGGGTGCCCAAATCGCCCAGAGTCAGTTCGCGGCCGCCGGCGTAGCGCAGCACGGTGCGCGGCATGGCCAGGCGGAAGGCGGCGATGGCGCGAAGGGCGTCTTTGCCGTCCATGATGCCTTGGTTTTCCAGTGGCGTTCCGGGCCGCGGGTTGAGGAAGTTCAGCGGAACCTCGTGCGGCTCGAGCGCGGCGAGCTGTGCGGCGAGTTCGGCCCGCTGCTCGAGCGATTCGCCCATGCCGATCAGGGCGCCGCAGCACAGTTCAATGCCCGCTTCCTTGACCATCGCGCAGGTTTCCAGGCGTTCTTCGTAGCTGTGGGTGGTGACCACCTGAGGGAAATAGCTGCGCGCGGTTTCGAGGTTGTGGTTGTAGCGGTGCACCCCCCACTCGGCCAGTTGGTCCACCTGCCGCTGGGTCAGCATGCCCAGGGAGCAGGCGATGTTGATGTCCACCTCTTCGTTGATGCGGTCGATGGCGAACTTGATCTGGTTCATCAGCTTGATGTCGGGTCCGCGGACGGCGGCGACGATGCAGAACTCGGTGGCGCCGGTGGCGGCGGTTTCCTTGGCGGCCTTGACCAGTTCGGGGATGTCCAGCCAGACGCCGCGGACGGGGGAGTCGAACAGGCCGGATTGGCTGCAAAAGTGGCAGTCCTCGGGGCAACCGCCGGTCTTGATGGAGATGATGCCCTCCACCTCCACGTCCTCGCCGCAGTGTTCCACCCGGACCTCGTGGGCCAGTTGCAGGGCCGCCGGGATGTCCGCATCGGGGAGCCGCAGGATCTCCAACAGTTGGGCTTCGTTCAGTCCGATTCCGCGCTCAAGGACCTGTTCCCGGGCGTTGTCCAAAATGGTCATGCTGTTCCCTGCTTCCTCGCTGAAGTGCTTCGGTGAATGCCTCCTCACTGACCGTAGCCATCCCGCGGGACGGCAATTTTGTTGGACGTCCACAAAGCCCGGCGGCCGATCTTGGCACCGTCCGGGCTGGAGCAAACCCGGGCCCGTGGACAAGTAACAGCCCCGAAACACCGCGGTGACGCCGTCGTCGAATCCCGCCGATAGCGTCGGACGGAGCCGGAGAACACTGAAATTACAGCTGAGGAAAGTGACGTGGGGATGACTGAAGAACAGCAGGCAATACAGACCCTGGAACGCGCGACGGCGGGCGGCAGCGCCGTCGTCGACGGTTCCGGAAGGGCGGCGGCAAGCAGCCCCGCCAGGAGCGACGCGCTGAGCGCTGCCAAGGAAAGCCTGGAGGATTACACGCTGCGCTTCGCGCCGCGCTCCTACAGGAAGTGGAGCGCCGGGGTGGTGGCGACCAGCGCTCTCGGCGGCATCGCGTACCTGGCGGACTTCTCCATCGGCGCGAACATCGGGATCTCCTACGGCACGGGCAACGCGATCCTCGGAATTGTCTTGGCCGCCGTAGTCATCTTCGCCACCGGGTTCCCGCTGGCGTACTACGCAGCCCGGTACAACATCGACCTGGACCTCATCACCCGCGGCTCCGGCTTCGGGTACTACGGTTCGGTGGTCACGAACGTCATTTTCGCCACGTTCACCTTCATCTTCTTCGCCCTCGAAGGCTCCATCATGGCGCAGGGCCTGGAACTAGGCCTGGGGATCCCGCAATGGATCGGCTATGCGGCGTCCACGCTGATCATCATCCCGCTGGTGATTTACGGGATGAATACGCTGGCCAAGCTGCAGGTCTGGACCACGCCGCTCTGGCTGCTGCTCATGGTGGTGCCCGTAGGCTACCTGGTGGTATCGCACCCGGAGAGCATCGCGTCTTTCTTCGCCTACACCGGTGCGTCCGGTGAAGCCGGCACCAACCTGGCCTCGGTGATGCTCGCCGCAGGCGTCTGCCTGTCCCTGATGGCTCAGATCGCCGAACAGATCGACTACCTGCGCTTCATGCCGCCACGGACAGCAGCGAACAAGGGCGCCTGGTGGCGTGCCGTGATCCTGGCCGGGCCGGGCTGGGTGATTTTCGGTGCCATCAAGCAGATCGTGGGCATGTTCATCGCTGTCTACCTCATCGCGACCCTGGACCCGGCGGCGTCGGCCCACGCCAACGAGCCCGTCCACCAGTTCCTGGGCGTCTACCGGGAGATGATGCCGGCCTGGCTCGCAATGACCCTGGCAGTGGTGTTGGTGGTCATCTCGCAGATCAAGATCAACGTCACCAACGCCTACTCCGGCTCGCTCGCCTGGACCAACAGTTTCACCCGGATCACCAAGACCTACCCGGGCCGCATGGTGTTCGTGGTGCTGAACCTGGTTGTGGCCCTGGTGCTCATGGAAGCGAACATGTTCGGGTTCCTGAACACCATCCTCGGCTTCTACGCCAACTGCGCCATCGCCTGGGTGGTCACGGTGGCCACGGACATCGCCATCAACAAGTACCTGCTGAAGATCTCGCCCAAGGTGCCCGAGTTCCGCCGCGGCATGCTGTACGCCGTGAACCCGGTGGGCTTCGTGTCCATGCTCGCCTCGGCCGGCGTGTCCATCGCAGTGTTCTTCGGGGCGTTCGGCGCCGCCGTGCAACCGTACTCGCCGATCTTCGCCGTGGGCCTGGCACTGCTCCTGCCGCCACTGCTGGCTGTCCTGACCCGCGGGAAGTACTACCTGCGCCGCGGCGACGACGGAATCGACCTCGCCATGCTCGATTCCGAAGGCAACCCGAGCCAGGCCAAGATGCTGTGCCACGTGACGGGCATCGAGTTCGAACGTCCGGACATGCTCCGCTCAGCACAGGACGGGCCCGACGGCGAACCACAGTACATCTCGTCCCTCGCCCTCTCGACGGACAAGACCGGGGAGCTGGTGCTGCCGGCGCAGAAGTAGCTTGCGCGGACGTCGCGGCACCCATAGTTCCGACGGCGGCAGGAACCTTTCATCGGAAGGTGGCCGCCGCCGTCGGGCAGTTAGTCCCGCCTGTTGCTTGTTTGGGCTGGTTTACTGTGTGGCTATGGGGAGATTCGTGGTTGGTCTTCGGGCCATCTTGCAAATGATTGGTGCGGCCGCAGTCTGCGCTTTGGGTGTCTACAAGCTTTCCAAGGGTGAGGCGGCCGGGGCAACGGTCCTGGGTGGCCTTCTCCTTTGTTTGTTGGTCTTGCTCTTCTATTACTTGAGGTGCTGGAAGCTCAGTGTTGCTTTTGGGGGCACGAAGAGCCGCTCCAGGACCAAGCTAGTCAGGGTCGAAGAACGTGTGGAGCTTCAGCACCCGGCCGCAGCGGTGTGGGCGTTGATCCGACCGGCAGAACCGCTGTCGAACTCGGTGACGCGGTCCGTGCCTTCACGGTCCCGGGTACCCCCAACGGGGTCGGTGAGCAGCAGTGTTTCATCGATGCCCAGGGGAGGGCATCGATTATCGAAGTACTGAGGTGGAAGAAGGCCGATCGGCGACCATCCGTTCAGTTCTTTCGGCTCGGAAGTCCACCACGAGATATCTGGTCACAGGCGAGCACGGCACATCCACACTCACTTACAGCTGCGAGGCGGAGATTCCGGGTTTTGCAGAACGTCAGTTCCGGATCGTTCAGGGCCGCTGTATGCGCACGTACCTGCAAAGGATTGCCGAAGCGCTGGCCGCACGGAAGTAGGAATTCGGCGCAGGAACGCCGGGCTTTGTTCCGCCGGCGTAACGGCTGCACAGGGAAGCGCATTTTCATTCGCAACCGTGACCTCCGTCTCACCCGGAATAGTTGCAGGCGCGTGGTAGTTGGCTCTATCGGAAACGATTCCCCGTGTGAAAGGTTCTGCGCATGCTGTTCTCACCCCTGACCGTCGGCGAGCTGGAAATCCCCAACCGCCTGGTGATGGCACCCCTCACCCGCGTCCGCGCAGGCCAGGAAGGCATTCCCGGCCCCCTGCTCGTGGAGCACTACCGCCAGCGGGCCTCGTTGGGCCTGATCGTCAGTGAAGGCACCTACCCGACGCCCGCCGGCCAGTCCTACCCCGGCCAGCCCGGTCTCGTCACCGACGAGCAGATCGCCGGTTGGAAGAAGGTGACCGACGCCGTCCATGCCGAGGGCGGCCGGATCTTCGCCCAGATCATGCACGGCGGGCGCGTCTCCCACCCGGACATCATCGGCGGCCGCGAGGTCGTCGCCCCGAGTGCCGTGGGCATCGACGGCGAGGTCCGCACTCCGAACGGCAAGCAGCCATACCCGGTGCCGCGCGAACTGCGCACCGATGAGCTGCCCCTGGTAATCCAGGAACTCGTCACGGCCTCCCGGAACGCCATCGAGGCAGGCTTCGACGGCGTCGAGCTCCACTCGGCCAACGGCTACCTGCTGCACGAGTTCCTCGCGCCCAACACCAACGTCCGCACGGACAGCTACGGCGGTTCCCCGGAGAACCGGGCCCGCTTCGTGATCGAGACCGTGCAGGCCGTCGTCGAAGCCCTCGGCTCCAACCGTGTGGGCATCCGGATTTCCCCGGAGCACCTGGTCCAGGAGATTGCCGAGACCGACCCGGCCGATGTCCGCGCCACCTACGAGGTGCTCGTGGACACGATCGCTCCGCTCAACCTCGCCTACTTGAGCATCCTCCACGACGATCCCAAGGGCGCCCTGGTGCAGGACCTGCGCGAACGCTTCAAGGGCACCTTCCTGGTGAACACCGGATTCAGTACCGTGACCGGCCGGGAAGAGGCCGCGGAACTGGTTGCCGGCGGCCACGCCGATGCCGTGGTAGTGGGCCGCCCCGCGATCGCCAACCCGGACCTGGTGCGCCGCTGGCGTGATGGCCTGCCGCTGAACGAAGCGGATCCCACCACGTTCTACGGCGAAGGGGCCAAGGGCTACACGGACTACCCGTTCTACGCCAACTGAACCCCATGACCCGACGGCGGCACCCCCTGATGAACTGCTCCCCGAAAGTTGGACTGAGAAATTCAGTTCCGACTTCCGGGGAGCAGTTTTATGTATGCGAGCAGTTTGTTGTCAGAGGATCAGCGCGCGGCCGCTGTAGCGTGGTTTGAGAAGGGC
>Ga0102588_1000319_pt1 | contig 58979 bp, 47 predicted proteins | sample AraplaMF_Col_mMS_FD_76854 | JGI IMG/M metagenome (GOLD analysis project Ga0102588, IMG submission 76854) | Arabidopsis root microbial communities from the University of North Carolina, USA - plate scrape MF_Col_mMS (SPADES assembly) (version 2) | ecosystem: Host-associated > Plants > Roots >...
CGATCTCTAAAGATCAAAAAAGAACAAACCTGGGAAACGACATCATGAAAAAGTTCTCTGTCCTGCTCGCAGCGACAGCCCTGGCTTCGGTCATGGCCACCGCCGCGTATTCCAAGACGCTTGTCTACTGCTCCGAAGGATCGCCGGAAGGCTTCGATCCGAGCCTCTACACGGCGGGCACGACCTTCGACGCGTCTTCGCGCACGGTTTACAGCCGCCTCGTTGAATTCAAGCACGGTGGTACGGAGATCGAGCCTGGCGTCGCCGACAGCTGGACGGTTTCCCCGGATGGCAAGGAATATACGTTCAAGCTGCATCCTGGCGTGAAGTTCCAGACGACCGATTTCTTCACCCCGTCGCGTGATCTGACCGCTGACGACATCGTCTTCTCCTTCGAGCGCCAGATCAAGTCCGACAATCCGTGGAACAAGTATGTCGAAGGCGGTTCCTACGAATACGCTGCCGGCATGGGCTTCCCCGACCTCATCAAGTCGGTCGAGAAGGTTGACGACCTGACGGTCAAGTTCACGCTGAACCATCCGGAAGCGCCGTTCCTGGCCGACCTCGCGATGGACTTCGCTTCCATCGTTTCCAAGGAATATGCCGACAAGCTTGCTGCTGACGGCAAGATGGCCCAGTTCAACCAGCAGCCGGTCGGCACGGGCGCCTTCACCTTCGTCGCCTATCAGCCGGATGCCGTTATCCGCTACAAGGCCAACGAAGCCTATTTCAAGGGCAAGGAAAAGATCGACGATCTCGTTTTCGCGATCACCCCCGACGCTGCTGTTCGCGCCCAGAAGCTCAAGGCCGGCGAATGCCACCTGATCCCGTATCCGAATGCAGCCGACGTTGCCGAGCTGAAGAAGGACACGAACCTGACGGTTATGGAACAGCCGGGCCTGAACGTCGGCTTCCTCGCCTACAACACCCAGCAGGCTCCGTTCGACAAGCCGGAAGTTCGCCGCGCGCTGAACATGGCGATCAACAAGCAGGCGATCATCGACGCCGTCTTCCAGGGCGCAGCCCAGGTTGCCAAGAACCCGATCCCGCCGACCATGTGGTCCTATAACGACAAGGTCGAGGACGACAAGTACGATCCGGACGGTGCCAAGAAGGCTCTCGAAGCCGCTGGCGTCAAGGATCTGTCGATGAAGATCTGGGCAATGCCGGTTTCGCGTCCGTACATGCTGAACGCTCGCCGCGCCGCCGAACTGATGCAGGCTGACTTTGCCAAGATCGGCGTCAACGTCGAGATCGTCACCCACGAATGGGCTGAATATCTGAAGCTCTCCTCCGATGTGAAGCGCGATGGCGCCGTCATCCTCGGCTGGACCGGCGACAACGGCGACCCGGACAACTTCATGGACACGCTGCTCGGCTGCGACGCTGTCGGCGGCAACAACCGCGCTCAGTGGTGCAACAAGGACTACGACGCTCTGATGACCAAGGCCAAGCAGACGGCTGACGTTGCTGAGCGTACGAAGCTCTACGAAGAAGCACAGGTGATCTTCAAGAAGGAAGCTCCCTGGGCAGCACTCGACCACTCGCTGGTTTTCGTACCGGTCAGCAAGAAGGTGTCGGGCTTCTTCATGGACCCGCTCGGCATTCACCGCTTCGACGGCGTTGATATCGCCGAATAAGAAAAATGATAAACTGCCCGGCAAAACCGGGCTTGACCGGCGGTCAGGTTCTACCTGACCGCCGGAAACTATTGGACAACCTGCTATGTTGCGATTTTTCATCGGGCGCCTCGCAGTCCTGATACCGACCTTCCTAGGCGTTTCGCTCATTGCCTTCTCGTTCATCCGCCTGCTTCCTGGCGACCCCGTCATGCTATTGTCGGGCGAACGTGTCATGGCACCTGAACGTCACGCACAGATCATGCACGATCTCGGTTTCGACCGGCCCATGTATGCGCAGTATTTCGACTATCTCGGAAAAGTGCTGCATGGCGATCTCGGCACCTCGATCGTCACCAAGCGCCCTGTACTCGGCGAGTTCTTCACGCTTTTCCCGGCAACGCTCGAGCTGTCGCTCTGCGCCATCCTGGTGGCTGTCCTTCTCGGCGTGCCGGCGGGTGTTTTTGCAGCCGTCAAACGCGGCACATGGTTCGACCAGGGTGTAATGGGTGTTGCCCTCATCGGCTATTCGATGCCGATCTTCTGGTGGGGCCTGCTGCTCATCATCTTCTTCTCCGGCTATCTGGGCTGGACGCCGGTCTCCGGCCGCATATCGCTGATGTATTTCTTCAAGCCGGTCACCGGTTTCATGTTGATCGACAGTCTTCTGTCCGGCCAGAAGGGCGCCTTCGCCTCGGCCGTCAGCTATCTCATTCTGCCGACCGTGGTGCTGGCGACGATCCCGCTTGCGGTGATCGCCCGCCAGACCCGCTCGGCCATGCTCGAAGTGCTCGGCGAGGATTATGTGCGCACGGCCCGCTCCAAGGGTCTCGCGCCGTTTCGTGTCGTCGGTGTTCATGCACTCAGAAACGCCATGATCCCTGTTATCACCACGATCGGCCTGCAGGTTGGCGTGCTGCTCGCAGGCGCCATTCTGACCGAGACGATCTTCTCCTGGCCGGGTATCGGCAAGTGGATGGTCGATGCTGTCTTCAAACGCGACTATGCAGTCGTCCAGGGTGGTCTCCTCTTGATCGCCGGCATCATCATGCTGGTGAACCTGATCGTCGACCTGGCCTACGGCTTCATCAATCCGCGTATCAGGCACTAGGAGCGGTTCATGAGCACGGTTACTGTAAAATCCGACCAGCCCTCCGGCCTCACGGAATTCTGGTACTACTTCTCGCGAAACAAGGGCGCCGTCATCGGCCTCTTCGTTTTCCTCATCATCCTTCTGCTGGCGATCTTCGCACCGTTCGTCTCCCCGCATGCGCCGAACGAGCAGAACCGCCAGCTCCTGCTCTCCGTGCCTTTCTGGATGGATGGCGGCAGCTTCTCCTATCCGCTCGGCACGGATGCCGTCGGCCGCGATATCCTGTCGCGTCTGATCTTCGGGGCACGCTTCTCGCTGTTCATCGGCGTCGTGGTCGTCACGCTGTCGGTGGTTGCTGGCGTTCTGATCGGCCTCGTTGCCGGTTATTTCCGTGGTCGCGTCGATATCGTCATCATGCGCCTCATGGATATCATCCTGGCCTTCCCGTCGCTGCTTCTGGCCCTCGTGCTCGTTGCGGTTCTCGGGCCTGGCCTGCTCAATGCCATGATCGCGATCTCGATCGTCAACCAGCCGCATTTCGTGCGCCTGACGCGCGCTGCCGTCATGGCCGAGCGTGAAAAGGAATATGTGGTCGCCTCCCGCGTCGCAGGCGCCGGCACGTTCCGGCTGATGTTCAAGACGATCCTGCCGAACTGCCTGGGGCCGCTGATCGTCCAGGCGACGCTTGCCTTCTCCGCGGCGATCCTCGATGCCGCCGCCCTTGGCTTCCTCGGCCAGGGCGCCCAGCCGCCGACACCCGAATGGGGCACGATGCTTGCCGAAGCCCGCGAGTTCATTTCGCGCGCCTGGTGGGTCGTAACATTTCCGGGTCTTGCCATCCTGATCACCGTTATCGCCATTAACCTGATGGGCGATGGCCTGCGTGATGCGCTTGATCCCAAGATGAAGAGGTCCTGAGATGGCGCTTCTCGAAATCGAAAATCTCGTCGTCGAATTCCAGACCTCGACCGGGCCTTTCCGCGCCGTCGACGGCGTCTCGCTGAAGGTCGATGCCGGCGAAGTTCTGGCGATCGTCGGCGAATCCGGCTCGGGCAAGTCCGTCTCGATGCTTGCTGCCATGGGCCTTCTGCCCTGGACGGCAAAGGTGACGGCCGATAAGATGCTCTTTGACGGCCAGAACCTGCTCGGCATGTCCGGCGCCAAGCGGCGCGAGATCATCGGCAAGGATATGTCGATGATCTTCCAGGAGCCGATCGCCAGCCTCAATCCCTGCTTCACGGTCGGCTTCCAGATCGAAGAAGTGCTGAGAATCCATCTCGGCCTCGACAAGGCGGCCCGCCGCAAGCGCGCGATCGAGCTTTTCCAGGCGGTCGGCATTCCCGATCCGGAAGAACGGCTCGGCCACTTCCCGCACCAGATGTCGGGTGGCCAGTGCCAGCGTGTCATGATCGCCATTGCAATCGCCTGCAATCCGAAGCTTCTGATCGCCGACGAGCCGACCACCGCGCTTGACGTGACCATCCAGAAGCAGATCCTCGATCTGCTGATGCGCCTGCAGACGGAACATCGCATGGGCCTGATCATGATCACCCACAATATGGGCGTGGTTGCCGAAACGGCCGACCGCGTGATCGTTCAGTACAAGGGCCGCAAGATGGAAGAGGCCGATGTTCTCTCGCTCTTCGAATCCCCGAAGAGCGATTACACGCGGGCCCTGCTTGCAGCACTTCCCGACAATGCGACGGGCGACCGGCTGCCGACCATCGGCGAACTTTTCAATCCGAACAACACTGTGGAGGGAGCGGCCTGATGACGCCAGTCCTCGAAGCAAAGAACATCGTTCGCGACTATTACCTGCCAGGCGGCATGTTCAAGAAGGCGAGAACGGTCCATGCCGTCAAGGGCGTGAGCTTCTCCGTCGAGCAGGGCAAGACGCTGGCAATCGTCGGCGAAAGTGGTTGCGGCAAGTCGACGCTCGCCCGTATCGTCACGATGATCGACCCGGCAACCTCGGGCGATCTCATGATCGACGGCAAGAAGGTCGATATCTTCAAGGGCGACCTGACGCCGGAAATCCGCCGCAAGGTCCAGATCGTCTTCCAGAATCCCTACGGATCGCTGAACCCGCGCAAGAAGATCGGCGATATCCTGATGGAACCGCTGCTCATCAACACCAATACGCCGGCGGCCGAACGCCGCGATCTCGCGATGGCGATGCTGAAGAAGGTCGGCCTGCAGGACGTTCACTTCAATCGCTATCCGCATATGTTCTCGGGCGGCCAGCGCCAGCGTATCGCCATTGCCCGCGCGCTGATGCTGAAGCCGCGGCTGTTGGTTCTCGACGAACCGGTTTCCGCACTCGACCTGTCGGTGCAGGCACAGGTGCTGAACCTGCTCGCCGACCTGCAGGACGAGCTGAACCTCACCTATGTCTTCATCAGCCATGACCTTTCGGTCGTGCGCTACATGGCGGACGAAGTGATGGTGATGTATTTCGGCGAGGCGGTCGAATACGGCACGCGGGATCAGGTGTTCAGCGACCCGCAGCACAACTATACCAAGACCTTGTTTGCAGCGACGCCGCGCGCGGATGTCGAAACGATCAGGGCGCGTCTTGCACGCAAGAATGCTGCGTTGTCTGCGGCTTCATAATCCCGTAGGCATTCCACGCAGCGACGATGAGCGAGATCAGCGATGACCGAGAATAACGGAACCCTCCATGCAGTCATCGTCATGGGGGTCAGCGGTTCCGGCAAATCCTCGATCGGCGAAAAGATAGCGGCAGGCCTCGGCCTGCCGTTCGTCGAGGGCGACGCGCTGCATCCCGCTTCCAATGTCGAGAAAATGTCGAAGGGTATTCCGCTGACCGATGAGGACCGGATGCCTTGGCTCGACCGTATCGGCGAGACGATGAACGCGTCGCTTGCCAAGGGCGAAGGCATCATCGTCTCCTGCTCTGCGCTGAAGCGTATCTACCGCGACCGTTTGCGGGCGGCAGCTGGCGATAACCTTTATTTCGTCTATCTCGAAGGCTCGAAAGAACTGCTGACGGATCGTATGGCGCACCGCAAGGGCCACTTCATGCCGACGTCGTTGCTGGAAAGCCAGCTGCAGACACTGGAAGCGCCGACAGGCGAAAAGGGTGTCGTGACCGTCGATATCGACGATACGATCGAGGATATAGCGGCGAAGGCCCTGCAGGCTCTCGCCGCCTTTGGCATTACGGGTTGAACCGATTGGGCGAATAGGCCGCGATATTGATGAACGGCGTCTCTCCGGTCATCAGTTCCGCCAGCACGCGTCCCGTCACCGGCCCGAGTGTCAGCCCATGATGGGCGTGGCCGAAGGCAAACCACAGGCCCTGATGGCGCGGTGCCTTGCCGATGATGGGCATCATGTCAGGCGTGCAGGGCCGCGCACCCATCCACGGTTCCGGATCCAGCCTCTCACCCAACGGAAATATCGTCCGCGCCACCGCTTCGGCCCGGTCGAGCTGCACCGGTGTTTTCGGTGCCTCCAGCGTTGCGAATTCGGCCCCCGTCGTCAGGCGCACGCCACGGTTCATCGGGGCTAGGAAGTAGCCGCGCTCAGAATCGAGCGTCCAGTTGTTGAGCACAGCATTGCCCTGCACACCGTAGTGCATGTGATAGCCGCGCTTGACGCCGAGCGGGAAGGAATAGCCGAGACGGCGCGTCGCGACGGCAGCCCAGGGACCGAGCGCCAGTACGGCATCATCAGCCTCCAGCGAGCCCTCTGACGTCATGATCTTCCAGCCGGATCCGGCCGGCCCGAGCGATGCCGCATCGCCGGTCAGGAACCGGCCGCCGAGGCTTTCGAAGTAACTGCGATAGGCGCGTGTCAGCGCATGCGGATCGAGAACCGACCAGGGATCGACCCAGCGCAAACCGCCAACGAAATTCCCGGTGATGCTCGGCTCCAGCCGGGCAATATCGGCAGATGTCAGGCTCTCGTAGCTGACACCGAACTGATCCTTCCAGCCCGCAGCTTCCACGAAGGCCTCATCGCGCTTGGCCTCGGTGCGGAAGATCTTCATCCAGCCGTCCCTGCGGATCAGAGCCTCGGCATGCGACGCCTCGATCAGGTCCTTGTGCTCGATGATCGAATTCTCGATCAGCGGCGCATAGGCCTTGGTAATCATCTCGTGCCGCTTCGGATTGGAGTTCCACCAGTAGCGGGCGAGGAAGGCGAGCTGGCTCGGCAGTGCCTTGAGGTGATAATGCGCATCGATGCGGTTGTTCAGCGCATAGCGCAGCAGCAGCCCGAGCTGCTGCGGAAAACCGTAGGGCATGACCCCTTCACGCTGGATCAGGCCGGCATTGCCGAAGGAGGTTTCGTGACCCGGCTCCCTGCGGTCGATGAGCGTCACCTGCCGACCGCGGCGTTGAAGATGAATGGCCGTCGAAACCCCGACGATACCAGCGCCGAGCACGATTGCGTTTTTGGTCATTTTCGCCTGCATTCCACTGCATTTTGAGAGCTAAAATGCCCATCTCGATGCGGCGGCGCAAACGAAAAATCGCATTTCATTTCAAAATCATTGCGCTTTTCAGTGCGGCATTTTCAGCCCTGATGCGCACCGTCAGGATGGCGGCATTGAGGAGTGAAAAGACCAGCGCATAAAACGGCATGCCGAAGGCAAGAGGCAGGGCTGCGATCTCGCCTGTCACGATCATGTAGTTCGGGTGTTTGAAGAAGCGGTAGGGGCCGCCTTCGACGAGCGGGGCGCCAGGCAGGATGATGATGCGCGTCGTCCAGCGCTCCCGGAGCGTCGCCAGCACCCATAGCCGCAACACCTGCAGCAGCATGAAAACACAGAACCAGAAGAGCTGGATCGGCTGTCCCGCCGCCAGCATCCAGAGCCCGACGAGCCAGCCCGTATGGAGCGCCACCATGTAGGGGTAATGGTCGGGCGCGATCTCGCGCGCTCCCCTTGCAAAGAGTGCCATCGTGTTGCGGCGCGCTATGACGAGTTCGAAGAGTCTCTGGGCGGTCACGAAGGTCAGGAGAGCGATGGAAGGCCACATCATGCGACCCTCCGCAATGTTACGCAGCTTGCTGTAAATCCCGGCCCCATGGCGATCATCGCCGCCCGGTCAGGCAGGCCTTTGTTGATAGCGCGCTCCAGAACGAAGAGCACTGTCGGCGAGGACATATTGCCGTAATCTGCAAGTACCGAACGCTCGATGTCGAGCGTATCGGGCGCCATCGAAAGCGTGCTCTCCATCGCAGTCAGCACCTTGGTGCCGCCGGGGTGACAGATGAAACGGTCGATATCGCCGCGCTTTAGCCCGCTGCGCGCCAGAATGCCATCGATTGCCGGGCCGAGTTCCTTTTCTGCGAAAGGCGGTAGTCCCTGCGCCAGCAGGATGCCGAGCCCGGTATCGTCGATCTTCCAGCCCATGATATCGAGCGTATCGGGAAACAGGTGATCGCCGGCCGATTCCACTTCCGCCACGCCGCCTTCGCCCGATCGCAGCACGCAGGCTGCAGCCCCATCGCCGAAAAGCGCTGTTGCGATGATGTTCGGTTTGGTCAGCTCGTCCAGACGGAAGGCGAGCGTGCAAAGCTCGATGGCGACGAAGAGCACGACGGCACCCGGGCGGCTGCGCGCCAGCCGCGAGGCGATGCCGAAACCGGAAACGCCGGCAGCGCAGCCGAGACCGAAGACGGGCACGCGCTCGATATCCGCGCGAAACCCGAGCCGGCCGGCGAGCCGAGCATCGAGGCTGGGCGTAGTAATGCCGGTGGAGGAGACCGTCACCACGCAATCGACCTGATCGACGGTTAGCCCTGCCTGATCAAGCGCGCGCTTTGCCGTTGCAACGAACAGCGCACCGGCGACCTCTTCATAGGCTTCCATCCTGTCTTGCCAGCCATGCGTCTCTTCGAACCAGGAGAGGGGGCGGGCGGCATGACGCTTTGCGATCCCGGCATTCTCGAAGACGCGCGCGAGGTGACGGAATTCCTTGAAGCGGTCGGCAAACAGGCGGGCTGAGGCCTCGGCAGCCTGGCTCTGCGGGATGATATGGTCTGGAACTGCGGTGACAAGACTTAAGAGTCTAACGGATTGCGACACAATATTCTCCTTGGTCGTTCCCGGCGGAACAAGCGGAAAACACGCCGGCTGGCGAGTTTATTCGACTTGATGCATTTCACGAAGCAGTGATCCGAAAAATTCTGGAGACGGCCGAATAAAGCTGCTGGCAGCGGTGTTCACTCCTCGCAACGTCATTTTCCGAGGAGTTATCCCATGACGACCAAGACTGTCCGCATTGCTTCCCTCGTGCTCGGCAGCTGCATTGCCGCTTCTGTCTTCTCCGGCCCCGTCTTCGCGATCGGCGACGACAGCAGCACCATGCCGGTCTGCAAGAAGGGCGAGATCTACGACAAGAAGGCAAAGAAATGCGTCAAGCAGCAGAGCGCCAACGTAACGGACGACAACCGTACCGATTACGCCTACTCGCTCGCCAAGGCCGGCCGTTATGAAGAAGCGCTCGCCATGCTCGACACGGTCCAGGACAAGAACAACGCCGAATGGCTGAACTATCGCGGTTATGCCACCCGCAAGCTCGGCCGCACGGACGAGGGCATCTCCTACTATCTGCAGTCGGTGAAGCTCGATCCCCAATATGCCAAGGTCCGCGAATATCTCGGCGAAGCATATGTCATCAAGGGTGAGCTCGACCTCGCCAAGGAGCAACTGACGACAATCAAGGCGATCTGCGGCACCGGATGCGAGGAGTATCAGGACCTCAACGCTGCCATCATCGATCCGTCGAAGATCTGAGCTTGCGCGAGGCAGGAGAGAGGCAAGGTTGATTGAAGGGTATTTCCGGATGTCGGTCGCACATACCACATTTCCTGCCTATAGTCGCGCCAGAACAGAATCGCCGGTCCGACCGGCGATTCTGAAACAGCCAGTCAGCGCGGAGGCGACCATCGCGAGCGAAGCGGATATCAGGAGCGGCCTGGCGGAACATCTCGACCGTCTGTGGCGCTATGGTTTCGTCCTTTCGCATGAGCGCGACGTGGCTGACGATCTCGTGCAGGCAACCTGTGTTCGCGCACTGGAGCGGGTCGATCAGTTCGTAGCAGGCACAAGGCTCGACCGCTGGCTGTTTTCGATCCTGCATTCGATCTGGCTGAATGAAATCCGCGCCCGTCGCGTGCGCCAGGGTCAAGGGTTCGTCGATGCAGACGAGGCGCTCACCTTTGACGGCGCCCGCGACACCGAAACGCATGTCATGGCGAACCAGGTTTTGAAACAGGTGAACGCGCTGCCCGAGGCGCAGCGTTCGGCGGTTTTCCTCGCCTATGTGGAAGGGCTTTCCTACCGCGAGGTCGCCGCCATACTCGATGTTCCGATCGGCACCGTGATGAGCCGGCTGGCAGCTGCCCGCGCGAAGCTCTCCGAGGCCGTACCGGCAGGGGGATTTGAATGAACACGAAGCACTCAATGCCCTCCGACGAGGAACTGACCGCCTTCATCGACGGTGAACTTGGGCCTGAAGAAGCTGCCCGAATCGAGGCCATGGTCGAGAAAGACGAGGCTGTCGTCGAACGGCTGGAGTTCCTGGCGCGGGCAAGCCTGCCTTACAAGCAAGCCTTTGCGCCGCTGCTCGATGCCGCTCCGCGGGCAAGGCTCGTAGCCATGTTATCAGCCATTCCCGCCGCCCGACCTCCAAGGCCGGCTGCCTTCGTGAGCCGTCGAGGCTTTCTCGGCGCGCTTGCCGCTTCGGTCGTTGCCGGCGTCGCCGTCGACCGCGCCATGATCGGTGTCGGGGCAAGTTTCTCGCGCAAGGATGAAAACAGCGAATGGCGCGCCGTCGTTGCCGAATATATCTCGCTCTATACGCCTCAGACGCTCGCCGGTCCCGTTCCGGCCAGAGATGTGCAGGCAGCGCAGCTCGCCAGTCTGGACGGCAACCTCGGCCTGCAACTCTCGCCGGAGCAGGTCGCCCTGCCGGATATCGATTTCAAGCGCGCCCAGATCCTGCAATATGATGGCAAGCCGCTCGCCCAGATCGCCTATCTGGATCCCGAGACCGGCCCAATGGCGCTCTGCATCGTCGCTTCCGACGGCGGGCCGAAGGCCCCCGATATCGAAGGCCGCAAGGGCATGAATGTCGTCTATTGGGCGAACGCCACCCATGCCTTCATGCTCATTGGCCACGCACCTGTCGACCGCATGACCGAGATCGCCGATGCGGTACGGAGCAAGATTTCCGTCTGACGAGCAACTGACGGCTTCTGGCCGTCATCCGTCAGTTCGCCGTGCTGGCAAGCAGAAGATTTGCCCGTGATGCGCCGCCATCCGATTCCGGCGGCTGAGCGTTGACCTCGATGATACCGGAGGTTTTCGGCTTCAGGGTCGGTCGCGGCGCCTTGGCGGGCAAGGGTGCGCCCGCTGCCTTGCCGGCCGAGCAATTTCCGGACGTGCTGCTCTCGACATGCGGTTTGCCGTCAGCGCCGCCGAAATAACGGACGCTGCGGGTGCAGACGCCGTTGTCGGACATCGTCGAAACCATCGAATAGCCCTGCATGCCGGCCGGCAGCCCATTGAGGTCGACATCAGTCTGACTGCCCGGCGATGTCCGCATCATGCTGTCTGCCTGTTGCATCATCGCGGCAGCCTGGCGGTCCATGGCGGCGGATATTCGGTCCAGATCGGCAAAGGGAGCGGAAGGCCAGAAGGGATCGAAAAGGCCCGAATCCGGCTCACTGTCGAACCGGATTTGCGGCGGCCGGTCACCGGCGTAGCGAATGCGCTCGAGCGAACCATCGGGTAATCGCACGACGAGGACATGGGTATCGGGTGATTTGTGATCGAGGCTCTCGGCCACAGCCGGGCCGGTAAGCGCGGCGGCGATTGCCGCGGCGCTCATGAGAAATGCGATACGAAGCCTTTGCATAAGGGCCTCCTGAGATGGGAAGAACACCAATCCAATTGTCCGCACGAACCAAGTGCAGCGGGGACGACGGTGAGGATCATTGTGGCGCAGGCCGAATTTGTGGCGCGCTGCTGCGGCGTGGCGACGCAGAACGCGGGCATCGAAAGCATATCGCGCAAAAGTGTTCGGCGGTTTTGCGGGGGAGATGAGGAGATAAAGCCTGGCAAGCGAATCCGCGTGATCGCGACGCGCTCTAGAACGGCTGGGTCTTGTCCGAAACCTGGCTGGCCTGATTGACCGGGACGAGGCGGTTCAGGCAGTTGACGTAGGTCGTATACATCTGTTGCAACCGCGAGAAAGGCACCACCCAAGGCTCTTCATTTCCGGCAAAATCCAGCTCCATATCCGGCGTGCCGACAAAGGAATTCTTCAGGACCTTCTTGATCTGAGCCACGCCCGTCTTCTCGGTTGCCGGCAGGATGCGAAGCGTTTTGCTGTCGAAGGCTTCGGCCGCAACAGCCTTGGTGCCGGAATAGCCGATGAGCGTCACCTTGGTCGTCGTGCCCTCGGGAATATCCCAGCCATCCTTCGAAACCAGCCACATGGCACTATCGAGGCTCTGGCGGAATTCGACCGTCTTGCCGAGCTCGTTGTTCCAGACCAGCCGGCAATAAGATGGTTTCTCACCGACGAACCCGACTGACCACTGTCGCGCCTCGCCCATCCATTCTGTCTCGCTCTGGGTCGTCTCGCTTCGGGCGGTGGCCGGAAGGAGAAGTGCCGCCAGCAATATCGCAGAAAAGGTCTTCATGGCTCGAATCGTCTCCAGGGAGCTGGGGTGATTCTAACGGCGGAAGGTTGAGGTTTTGCTACTGCGGTTGGCGCAAGATTGGGCGCAGAAAAGATATGAACTGAAGATCGCAGAGTTTGGCGGGAGAGAAAATTTGGCTGGGGAACCTGGATTCTCACATGATTTCAATGGCTTAACCGAAGAGCCTTGAAATTCCCTCTGTTTTCCCATCGCGAGCGACCATGGATGTCACCTTTGTGCCCTGGCTTTGGGCATCAGTCAACGGGCCGCCAGAGCGGCAATAATTTCCGTTTTCCCGAAGAGGGTCACATTGCCGGGGATGGTCGCTTTGCGCCAGATGCAAACATGCGTTGGTCACTAAACTCAGCCGCACCTCGCTTGATTAACGCGGGCATTTTGAGAGGTTCTTCATGGCGATGAGAAAGTTAAACCGCTACGGGCGCGACAATCCCAGACTTCAGCAATGATTTTCGTTGATCACCAGGATTGAGGCAGACGTCGAAACCTCGCGGCCGACACGCTGATATAGCTCTTCAATTTACCGACATGAAGTTGCCATCGCGGTCGAACCAGCAATTGAAGAATGTAGTTTTCCTGCGTTCAGCGTAGTTGCCCTGAACCACAATTCTATTTCCGGAACGGAAAGCCATGTTGGTCGTAATTTCCGAAGGTCGTCGATCGAACTGTTCGGCCGCAGCGCCACGGCAAAAGGCAGGCATGGTGCCCAGGTCAATGTCCGCTCCTCTTGCCCTCGGAGGCGGCCCTGTCATCCGGCTATTGACCGCGAGGTGCCGAGGCGGCACCATTGGGTCTAACGTTGCAAACGCCGTTGACCCCACCTTTTTTCGTGTAAGAGATGTCCGGCGTTCCGTCGGGTCTTACGGTGACGGATATGGTCAGCGATCCTAGCTTTGCTTCGTAGTAGTTGTTGTTGAAGCGTCTGAGCTTGGTCTCCCTGCCGTTCACGTAAATCGGCCCGCCGTCGTCCGCATGAACCTCACCATTGCCTGGGCAAACTGCATTGAAGAAAGGCACCTCGGCTCGTGCAGCGCCAGCCATCGTCAAACCTGCGATCGTGATCGTAAAACACAAGGCGTTCCAACGCATAGGATCTCCTGAAGTTTGAGCGACAAATCCACCGTGCGGTGAGATGAAATCTCTAAAGCAACCGAAGGCGGTGTTCCACCAATTTCGGTGGTCGGATTGGCGAAGTTATGCTTGTGGCCTTCCGCCAATGACGACCAAAAAAATTGCGTATGTGAGTAGCGGCTGATTGTCCTCGGGCCGACCGTCACTCCCACCCAGCGATCTTGAAAAACGCATTCACCAGTTTTGCACCGCTCCTTTCTTTCAGGCAGATCAGCGCTTCGTCCATCAATATCTCCGCGCCGACGATCTTCAGAGGCACCAGACGACCGTCCCTTCCGAACTCGGCACGCGAAACGAAACCAACGCATCCGCCTGCTGCAACAATCTCCCGCACGGCCTCGCGCCCTTCCGCCTCGATCGTCGCGTTAAGTGGCATCCCAGCCGCGGCTGCGCTCTCCTCAAGCTTCTGTCGCGTCTTCGACCCTCGCTCCCGCATGACCAGGGCGTGCGATCCAAGGTCTTCAAGACGAACCCTTCCCAACTCAGCGAGAGGGTGCCCGACTGCGACAAACGCTATTATCGGGGTCGAATTAAGCTTGATGACCTCGAAGTCCCTGCTCTCGGGGATCTCTCCAAGCACCCCGATGTCGGCGTCGTAAGCATACAAGCTGGAGACGACCGTCTCGGTATTGCCAGTCCGCACTGAGATGTTGACGGTGGGAAAGCGCCTGCGGAATTCTGCAAGGATCGGAAGGAGATGATGGGCGGCGTCTGCGACAATGCGAAGCGTACCGACACGAAGTGCACGGGATTCCGAAAGGAGATCGAGGGCTTGCTGCTCCGTGTCAAACATACGTTTCGTTATCTCAAGAAGATCTCGTCCAGATTGGGTGAGGCTGATCTGCTTCTTGTTACGCATGAACAGAAGGACGTCGTATTCCTCCTCCAGCTTACGAACCTGATCAGAGATCGCCGGCTGGGTTAGAAACAGAGCCTCTGCCGCGCGAGAAAATCCGCCGCACACGGCGACATAATGGAACGCGCGAAGCTGAACGTACCGCATGGGCTCTCCTGTCAGACGACGCTGGTAGCATAAGCTGAGCCTATACATCAATCCGAAATAACGATTTTACAGATACCGCAGCCTCGCCCATCTTCGGCTGACACAAGAGCCGAGGTAAGAAAATGTCTGTTTCTAATTTGTCAGTCGACACTACTGCGCCCTTCGAGACGCCTAGACTAGGGGAACCATATCTTCTCACGCCTGGACCTTTGACCACGGCTTACGAGGTCAAGGCGGCGATGCTGCGGGACTGGGGTTCGTGGGACGGGGACTTCAGACAGATGACCGCCAGCCTTCGCGAACGCCTTCTCGCGATCGCCGGCGATGTTGATAAGGAATTTGACTGCGTTCCCATCCAGGGGAGCGGTACGTTTTCGGTCGAAGCTATGCTGGGCAGTTTCATACCCAAGGATGGAAAGGCCCTTGTCCTGATGAACGGGGCATATGGCAAGCGCATCGCTCAGACCCTTGCGTATCTCGGGCGAAACCACAGCACCATCGACAAAGGTGACTATATGCCGCCTCGCGGCGATGAGGTCGCCTCTGCGTTGGACGCCGATCCCTCGATCACCCACGTGGTCGTGGTTCACTGCGAGACCAGTTCGGGCATTCTCAACCCGCTCAAGGAAATCTCCGACGCCGTCTATTCCCGAGGCAGGAAGCTGCTCGTCGATTCGATGAGCGCTTTCGGCGCAGTACCCGCCACGGCTGAGCATTTCCGATACGAGGCCATCGTATCCTCTGCCAACAAATGCATCGAAGGCGTTCCAGGTTTCGGCTTCGTCATCGCTCGCAAAAGCGAGCTGGAAGCCGCCAAGGGTCGAAGCCATTCTCTCAGCCTTGACGTTCATGCCCAGTGGGATGCCATGAACAAGACTGGCCAATGGCGCTTTACGCCTCCCACTCATGTCGTTGCCGCCTTTCTGGAGGCCCTTCGCCTGCATGAAGACGAAGGTGGTGTCGCCGCCAGGGGCGCCCGCTACGCAGATAACCGCGACGTGATGGTCGCAGGGATGAGGGGCCTGGGGTTCGAGACGTTACTCGCAGACGAGTGGATGTCGCCGATCATCGTCACGTTTTTCAGCCCGGCCCACGAGAAGTTTCGGTTCGACCGCTTCTACGATCTCATGAAGAGCAAGGGCTTCATCATCTATCCCGGCAAGCTCACCGTCGTCGATAGCTTCCGCATTGGGTGCATCGGCAGGATGGACCGGCACGTCATGAACCGCGTCGTCGAAGCCGCAGGTGCGTCCCTTTTGGAAATGGGCGTTGACAATGCCAATCCACCGCAGGCCGCGCTCGCCGAGCGCGCTCGCCTTGCCGCCTGACCTAAATACGGAGCCAAGTGACATGAACCAGATTTCCAAGATGACCGTGAGCGTGAACCGACGCTCTTACCCCTGGCCGCAGGTGGCGGCGATCGCTATCTGCCTGGACGGCTGCGAACCCGCCTATCTCGACGCCGCAATCGAAGCAGGCCTGATGCCCACTCTAAAGCGTATTCGCGAGACTGGCACGGAGCGCACCGCGCTTAGCGTCATTCCGAGCTTCACGAACCCCAACAACATGTCGATCGCCACGGGCCGTCCGCCTTCGGTTCATGGCATCTGCGGGAACTACCTCTATGAGCCGCAGACGGGCAAGGAGGTCATGATGAACGACCCCCGGTTCCTTCGGGCACCAACCATTTTCAAGGCCTTCTATGACGCGGGCGCAAGGGTTGCGGTTGTGACGGCGAAGGACAAGCTGCGGGCGCTTCTCGGCAAGGATTTGCAGTTCGATGATGGCCGTGCCGTCTGCTTCTCGTCGGAGCGATCCGACAAGACGACGACGGGCGAGAATGGCATCGACAACGCGTCTGCATGGCTAGGCCGTCCGGTCCCGGAGGTCTATTCGGCCGATCTCTCGGAATTCGTGTTCGCTGCTGGGGTCAAGCTGCTCAGGGAGTTCCGGCCGGACGTCATGTATCTGACGACGACCGACTACGTTCAGCACAAGTTCGCTCCCGGCGTCCCCGAGGCGAACTCTTTCTACGAGATGTTCGACAAGTACCTCGCGGAGCTTGATCAACTAGGCGCGGCGATCGTTGTCACTGCCGACCATGGCATGAAGCCAAAGCATAAAGCGGATGGCTCGCCAGACGTTATCTATGTTCAGGACCTGCTCGATGAATGGCTGGGCAAGGAAAAGGCACGCGTGATTCTTCCGATAACGGACCCCTACGTCGTCCACCACGGTGCTCTTGGATCCTTCGCTACCGCCTATCTTCCGGAAGATGCCGACCGCGAGGAGATTATCGGGCGTCTCTCCGAGATTGATGGGATAGACCTGGTCTTGTCGCGTCCCGAGGCGTGCGTGCGGTTCGAGCTTCCCGACGACAGGATCGGCGACATCGTCATGATTTCGACAGAGAACAAGACCCTTGGAACCAGCGAGCACAGGCACGACCTGGCAGCGCTCAATGAACCTCTAAGGTCGCACGGCGGCCTGACGGAGCAACGCGTACCGTTCATCGTCAACCGCAAGGTCCCCGAACTTCTTTCAACAGGGTCGCTTCGAAACTTCGACGCCTTCTACTACGCCGTCGTCGCTGCCGCGCAGCCGGCCGGTTGAGGAGACGACGATGACAAAGATTGAAACGGAGTTCGGCGTCCGACACATGACGATGCGGATCGCCGGAAAGCAGGTCGACGCCGAAGGGGTGGTGGACGTCCGCTACCCCTGGGACAACGCTGTGATTGGAACGGTGCCGGCTGGCGACGCGTCGCATGCGCGAGAAGCCTTCCGGATCGCATCCGGCTACACACCGAAGCTCACCCGGTACGAACGGCAAAGAATCCTTCTTACGGCTGCGGAAAACCTCGTTGCCCGTAAGGAGGAGGTGTCGGATCTTATCACACTGGAATTGGGCATTTCGAAAGCGGATTCGCTTTACGAGGTGGGACGTGCTTACGACGTCCTGACGCTTTCCGGGCAACTGTGCATTCGTGACGATGGCGAGATCTTCTCTTGCGATCTGACACCTCACGGAAAGGCGCGCAAAATCTTCACTACGCGCGAACCGTTGCGTGCCATTTCCGCAATCACTCCGTTCAATCATCCCTTGAACATGGTCGCCCACAAGGTCGCGCCGGCGATCGCGACCAATAACTGCGTCGTTCTGAAGCCTACAGAACTGACGCCTATGACCGCGTTGCTCCTTGCGGACATTCTCTATGAGGCTGGCCTGCCGCCCGAAATGCTATCGGTCGTGACGGGTTGGCCACAGGAAATCGGCATGGAGATGATCACCAACCCGGATTTCGATCTCATCACCTTTACGGGTAGCGTCCCCGTCGGCAAGCTGATCGCGGCAAACGCCCATTACAAACGGCAGGTTCTCGAGCTCGGCGGGAACGATCCCTTGATAATCCTGAACGACCTTTCGGACGACGATTTGGCGCGGGCTGCCGATCTCGCAGTGGCTGGGGCGACCAAGAACTCTGGGCAGCGATGTACGGCGGTCAAACGTATCCTCTGCCAGCAGAAGGTCGCCGACCGCTTCGTGCCCCTGGTTCTCGAACGCGCTCAGAGATTGAGGTTCGGTGATCCTATGGATCGGTCGACAGACCTTGGAACGGTCGTGCACGAGAAGGCTGCAGAGGTCTTTGAGCGACGCGTGGAAGTGGCCGCCGAACAGGGAGCGAAGGTGCTGTACAACCCCGGCAGGAAGGGAGCCCTCCTTCCTCCTATCGTAGTTGACGATGTCAGCCACTCTTCGGAACTTGTCATGGAGGAGACGTTCGCGCCGATCATTCCAATCGTCCGGGTTCCCGACACAGACGACGACGTGATCTCAATCTCCAACTCCACTGCTTTCGGACTGTCCTCCGGCGTCTGCACAAACGACTTCCGGCGAATGCAGCGGTATATCGCAGGTCTGAACGTCGGTACCGTCAATATCTGGGAGGTTCCAGGGTACCGGATCGAAATGTCGCCTTTTGGCGGCATCAAGGATTCCGGGAACGGCTACAAGGAAGGCGTCGTGGAAGCGATGAAGAGTTTTACGAACGTCAAGACCTTCTCGTTGCCATGGCCTTAAGCGCATCACTTTTGAATCTCGGGGAGGCGCCGCACATTGTGCGGCGCCTTTTTTGCTCTTGTTTTCATCAAAAGTTCCACTGAGTGCCCCGAAGATAAGCAGGGGCGAGCATCGATAATCTCAATCTATATAATCATAAAACGAATAGATTTTACTTATCGTTTTTTCGCCAACAAGATGCCCGTCAAGCAAGAGAGGAAGAATAAATCCTCCGCGGAAACGACCCTCGGGAACAGCAAATTATCAGCTACAGGAGAAAATTCGATGAAGGCCAGCTTACTAATTACAGCCGCATGCCTTGTTGCGTCGTCCTTCTCGCCAGCATTGGCCGACGGCGTTGTCACGATCTACAGCGTCGACGGACTTCATGATGGGGAGCCGAGCTGGCTGGGCAAGCAGTTTGAAGCCTTCACGGAGGAGACAGGCGTCAAGGTTCAGTACGTGGAAGCCGGCTCGAGCGGCGTGGTCGACCGCGTCGCAAAGGAAAAGGCAAACACTCAGGCCGACGTCTTGATGACCTATCCGCCCTTCATTCAGAAGGCGGCAGCCGATGGACTGCTGCAGTCGTACACGCCCAAGGATGCGGACAAGCTTGGCGATCATGACCGCGACCCCAACGGCATGTTCGTCGCCGTCGTCAATAACTACCCGAACTTTATCTACAATGCCGAGGTGCTGAAAGCGGCGCCGGCGACCTACGAAGATCTTCTCGATCCCAAGTATAAGCGAAAAGTTCAGTATTCGACACCTGGCCAGGCGGGAGACGGTACGGCTTTCATGCTTCAAACTTTCAGGTCGTTCGGTGGCAAGGATCAGGCCTTCGACTATCTCCAGAAGCTTCAGGCGAACAACCTCGGACCGTCCGCATCGACTGGAAAGCTGACCGCCTTGGTAAACAAGGGTGAGATCTACATCGCCAACGGCGACATGCAGATGAACCTGGCACAGTCCGCAGCCAATCCCAATATCCGGATTTTCTTCCCGGCAGGTCCGGATGGAAAGAAGAGCGTTTTCCCGATCCCTTACTTCATCGGCCTGGTAAAGGGCGCGCCGGAAGCCGAAAACGGCAAAAAGCTGATCGACTTCCTGATCAGCAAGAAGGCGCAGGAAGACGTGTCCACGATTGCCATGGGCCTCCCCGTGCGCACGGACGTCGCACCGACAGACGAAAACTTCAAAAAGCTTCACGCCATGCTTGAAGGCGTGGAAATCTGGGCTCCCGACTGGGAGAAGGTGCTCGGCGAACTGAAGCAGGACGTCGCCCGCTACAAAGACGTTACGGTGAGCAACTGATGACCAGGACGATGGCTCTCCAAACGGATTTTGCGGCGGTCGCTGAAGCCGCCTCCTCACAAGCGGTCGGCACGATCGGATTCGAAAACGTCTCGGTGACATATGGCGGGACCGTCGTCCTCGAATCTCTTTCGCTCACCGTCAAGGCAGGCGAAATCGTCTCCCTGATCGGTCCCTCCGGCTCTGGCAAGACGACCGCGCTAAGAGCGGTGGCCGGGTTTGTCCGGCCATCTTCAGGGCGCATCATGATCGGGCCGCGCGACGTGACCGACCTGCCGCCCTATGAACGCAATATCGGCATGGTCGTTCAAAACTACGCGCTCTTTCCCCACATGCGGGTAGAAGAAAACGTAGCCTTTGGACTTCGGGCAAAGGGCGTCGCCGAAGACGTGATCAAGGCCAGAGTGCCCGAATGTCTGGCAATGGTCGGGATGGGCGCATACGCTCGTCGTTTCCCACGGGAGCTCTCAGGCGGTCAGCAGCAGCGCGTGGCAATCGCCCGAGCCATCGCGCCAAAGCCTCAGGTTCTCTTGCTCGACGAACCGCTTTCTGCGCTTGATGCGCAGATTCGCCGTTCGATGCTGGACGAACTGGCCAAGCTTCACCGCGATCTCCCGTCACTGACGGTCCTCTACGTTACTCACGATCAGTCCGAAGCCCTAACGTTAGCCAACCACATAGGCATCATGCGGGATGGCCGTCTCAGGGCATTCGGCGACGCCCGTTCGCTCTTCCGCCACCCTCCGAACAGGTTCGCGGCAGAATTCCTCGGGCGTGCGAACCTGCTGCCGGTCTCAGCCCTTCATTCCTCGACAGACGGGATGGCGAGCGTCAAGTTTCAGGGCGCTCCGGTACTTGCACGAAATCATCATGGCGTTCCATCTGGGAAAGACTGCCTGCTGTGCCTGCGCCCCCACGATCTCAAGCTCGAGAAGACGCATCGGACTACGAACTCGCTTTCCGGACGGGTCGTCAGCGTTCAATGGCAGGGCGACGTCCATAACATCACCTTCGATGTCGGCGGTGTCGAGGTTCGGGTTTCGTCTCCGCCGATCAAGGAGCCACCTGCACCCGGAACGGTCATCGAACTCCACTTCGATCCATCGGAGGTGACCCTGGTGCCGGAGGACGTTTGCCATGACTGACTTCGCTGCCGGGCAGGCGTCACGACGATGGCCGCCGCAACCTTCGCTCTGGACTGTTCCGCCGGTTCTCGTCCTTGCGATCCTCTTCTTCTATCCGCTGGCACTCATCGTGCGTCAGTCGCTGGGCGACGAGGGGACCATTTCGCTTCAGTACTTCTCCGAAGTGTTCGCTTCGAGAGAATTTCACAGGGGCATCTTTAACACGATCACAATCGCCCTGGGGTCGACGGTCGGCTGCCTTTTTCTCGGCTTCGCGCTCTCGGTGACCATCGCCTTCGTTCCCTTTCCGGGATCTCGTTTCGCCGGCCGCCTCATTGAGACATTCATCGCGCTGCCGACGTTCCTCGTCACCCTTGCATTCACTTTCATCTATGGCTCTGCAGGGATCCTGAACGAGTCCTTGATGTCGCTTTTTGGCAGCGACCTTCCGCCGGTCGACTTCCTCTACTCGAAGTGGGGGGTGATGCTTGCCGAAATCACCGTCTATACGCCATTCGTGATGCGACCGCTGCTGGCTTCATTCTCGCTCATAGACCATTCGCAGATCGAGGTTGCCAGCAGTCTAGGAGCGAGACCTGCCCGGATCGTCAGGCAGGTGATATTTCCCGCGGCGCTCCCCGCTCTCGTCGCTGGAGGCAGCCTCTGCCTTCTGCTCACCGTTAACGAATTCGGTATCGTTCTTTTCATCGGTGCACGCGACGTGATTACGCTCCCGATGATGATCTATGGAAAGGCGATCCAGGAATTCGACTACGTCACGGCATGCGTCGTCGCTGTGGTGAATGTCGTCCTTTCGCTCGGGCTTTACAGTTTTTATCGGTTCATCGTCGCCTACTTTGGAGGGTCCCGTGCTGGTTTGGTCTAAATCGCGACGGCTGGCTATATGGTCCGCCATCGTTCCGCTCTTCCTCTTAGTGTATGGCGTTCCCGTTGCAGTCCTCGTGCTTGCAAGCCTTACCGGGCAGTGGAACGGCGCGTTGCCGAGCAGCCTCAGCCTCTCGCATTTTGAAAGAGCAATGACGGGCGACGCCCTCAACAGTCTCATCGTGAGCGTGTTGACGGGTGCGCTTGCGAGCGGGGCCGCCCTCGTCTGCGGGACGTGGGCGGCGATAGCGCTAAGAACGATGAAGCCGCTGCCGCGCCAGCTCATGAGCGTCCTGTTCTTCATCCCCAGCGCAGTTCCTTCGGTGTCCGTCGGCCTTGCGCTTCTCGTGGCATTCAGCCATCCGCCGCTGCTTTTGAACGGAACGCGCTTCATCGTGCTCGCAGCGCACTTCGTTCTCATCTCGGCATTTACCTTCGGAAACATCTCAGCGGGATTGGCACGCATCCCGATCGATTGCGAGCAGGTCGCCGAGAGCTTGGGCGCCCGCCCGTTCTATCGACTGCGTCGAGTGACTCTGCCTCTTCTCGCGCCGTACCTGATCGCCGCGTTCAGTCTGAGCTTTGCTCTTTCGATGGGAGAGCTTGGCGCGACGATCATGGTCTATCCGCCGGGATGGGTCACACTGCCGGTCGACATCTTCGCGCTCACGGACCGCGGCGCGATCTTTGATGCCGCCGCGCTGACTGTGATCCTGGGAGCCGTCACACTGTTGATCCTCGTGTCACTTTCACGGGTCTCGTCCAAGGCAATGTCCCGGTAGATTGAGGAAGAGATGGAATCCACGATCGTCATGATAAACCTGTTCGGTGCCGTAGCCTTGCTGCTGTTCGGCCTGGCGCAGGTCAAGGACGGCGTGTCGCGGGCCTTCGGCGCCAAGCTGCGTACCGGTCTCGCGACCGGCACGCGGAGCGGCCTGCGTTCCTTCGTCTCGGGCTTCGTCGCCACCATCGCACTGCAGAGCTCGACGGCGACGGCGCTGATGGTCGCTTCCTTCGTCGAACGCGAGCTGGTCAAGCCGCGCATGGCACAGATCGCCCTCCTCGGCGCCAATGTCGGCACCGCCGTCACCGCCTGGATCGTTGCGACCGGTATCGAATGGCTGTCGCCGCTCGTCATCCTCGCCGGCATCGTGCTCTATCGCAGCGGCTCGACCTCCCGCCAGGGCGGCGGCACGGCGCTGATCGGCATCGGCTTGATGCTGCTGTCGCTGCATCTTCTCAGCAGCGCCACCGAGCCGATGCGCCAGTCGCCGGCGCTTGCCGCCTTCATCGGCCTGCTCGACAATGCATGGCCGGTGGCGCTGGCCTTCTCCGCCGGCATCGCCTTCATCTCTTCCTCCAGCCTAGCCGCCGTCGTGCTGATCCTGTCGCTCGCCTCGACCGGCATCCTCTCGGCAGGCCTGATCATCGTGCTGGTGCTCGGCGCCAATCTCGGCGGCGCAATTCCGCCCGTCGTCGCCTCGCTCTCCGGTCCGCCTTCGACAAAGCGCGTCACGCTCGGCAATCTGATCGTGCGCGCCATCGGCTGCGCTGTCGCGCTGCCGCTCGCAGGCTACGGCGCCGATATCCTGGAAATGCTGCCGCTCTCGCCCGCCAAACTCCCGGTCGACGCCCATCTCGGCTTCAACCTGATCCTCGCCGCGCTCGCCTGGCCCTTCTCGCGTCTGCTGTCGAAGCTGATGCTGCGGCTGGTCCCGGAAGAGGTGCAGGCCGACAATGCGCCGAAATATCTCGATCAGGGCGAACTCTCGACGCCGGTCGTGGCGCTCGCCAGCGCCACCCGCGAAACGCTCGGCGTCGGCGATCTCATCGAGCGCATGCTGATGCGCGCCTCCGACGCCTTCGAGAAGGACGATCTCGCCAAGCTCAAGGAAATCCCCTCGCTGGAAAAGCGCGTCGACAGCCTGCAGCAGGAAGTGAAGATCTATCTCTCCAAGCTCGGCCGCGAGGGTCTGAGCGAGGAAAACGGCCGCCGCTCGATCGTCATCATCGATTACGCGATCAACCTCGAGCATATCGGCGACATCATCGAAAAGGGCCTGCTGCCGCAGGTCACCAAGAAGGCCTCGCTCGGACTGAAATTCTCCGAGGACGGCTACGAGGAGCTGAAGAAGCTCTTCCACCTGACGATCGACAATCTTCGCATCGCCCAGACGATCTTCGTCACCCGCGACTTCAAGCTCGCCAAGCAGATGATGGAAGTGAAGGTCGAGGTCCGCCGCATGGAGAAGCAATCCTCCGAGCGCCATCTGGAACGCCTGCGCGACGGCCGCGCTGACAGCCTGCAGACCAGTTCGCTGCATCTCGACATGCTGCGCGACCTGAAGCGCATCAACGCACATATCGTCTCGGTCGCCCATCCGATCATGGACGAACACGGCCTTCTGATCGAAAGCCGCCTGAGGGAGGTCGCTTGAAACTCTCGTCTGCAAACGCGAATAGTTCCTCTCCGCCACTCGACCTACCCGCCGTCGAGGAATGGCTCAGACGCAATAGCCCACAAAGCTCGTCGATGGCGGTACTGTTTATGCAGGTGGAGAGATTCGTTCATTCAAGGCTCCACGGCCTTGCCAGGTTCAGCTACGACGTTGGCCAAAAAGCTGAGATCGTTGAAATCGAGATGATTGCCGTCGGCGGTCAACGCCGCGTGAAGGGGGCAATCTGTCTTTGCTGTCACTCTGGCCGCTTTTTTAAGAACTATGGATCTTCGCCAGAAGAGCGTGCCTACTTCAAGGGCGCGATGGATGCAGCGCGTTACCTCGTCTTCGCTTTAGGCGGGACGCACCACCATCGAAGCCAAACGCGCGGGATAGCTCCGCCATACTGATCGGGCCGCGAAGTAGTAAGCCGTGACGCAGCATCAAACGAGCGCCAGCGCGGCTATTCCACGGAATATGTTCGCTCTTGGCGAAAGCGGACAACAGCAATATATGCTTAAACGTAATCGTTGCTCTTTCTCTATGCAGTCGTTGCTTCCGGGTCCCCAGCCAATTTTCCTAGCCGCCTTCGAGCACGACGGATGGCCAAAGGAACTGCGGCCGAGATCCCCCAATTTATTGAGAAAACGGCACTTTTTCGTGCGGGAGATAGTCGCCAATTTGGAGCAAAAAATCAGTCCAAAAGCGACTTGCCTGGGGACCTTGGATTCTCGCATGATTTCAATGGCTTAGAATAAAAGCCTTGAAATTCCCGTTGTTTTCCTGCCGCGAGCGACCGTGGATGCCACCTTTGTGCCCTGTCTGTGGGCATCAGTCAACAGGACGGGCGAGCGGCAATAATTTTCGCTTTCGGGATCTTACGTTTGCGGTTCCGCAGCGATAGAGTGTGCGGCAGCATTGCGCACGCATTGCGGTCGCTGAGCATGCGCAAGCGATCTCCTAAAAGCTGCCATAGGCGGCATTAAGCCTTCGACTGACTGACTCAGCTTCTTTGGGCTCGACAAATATACGAAGCTGGGTTGCTCAAGACTTTCGATTCAGGCACGCTCAGCGTTGCTGGTGAAGGGGGCGCACCAAAACGGTTCAGGCACAACGATTTAATCGAAGCGCCCCTAGGCGCGGGGTATCTACTTGTCATCAATCGGCTGGATCGACTTCGATGAACAGGAGCGCGAGCGGGCTCAGCGCCTGATGCAGCTCTTCACTGAACAGGAAGCTCGAGACGAACTGGGGCTGGGCGCGATACGCGATTCCATTGCCGACCACCTCTTCCCTGGCACCAGCACGGTGCAGACCCGTCTGCGCTACATGCTGTTCGTTCCGTACATCTTTTCGCGCCTTCCCCGAGAGCGGAGCAGCAAGGAGATTGCCGATCAGATAAGGAACGACCAGCTTCGCCTTCGCGATGCCTTGGTCGCCAGCGAAGAAAAAAGCGGTGTGATCGGCGTCAACGCCGGTGCAAAATTGAAGAGGCTGCCAGCAAGCGTCTATTGGGCTGGGCTTGAGACATGGGGCATTCGTCGCTTCTCCGGCTCGATCGATGCATATGCGGCGTCGCTACCGTCTTGGCCAACGAATATCGGCAAGGATCATGACGATGACGACCATAGCGCGGGGCGAACCGTTCCGACGCCCTGGCATCCGCGCCTGCCTAAACCTCCCAAGGACATGCTAGAAAAGACGAGCTTCGCGCTGACCGACGAAGAGGCCGGTTTCGTGGTCGACCGTCTGGTGGACAGCAATCCGGACAGTCTGTTGGCCTTCCTCGCCAAGAACGGTCTCCAGGCTGATTCAGAGCATATCTGGTCGCACCCGCACCTCTCCATGTTCCCCAAACGGGCACGTGGGCTGGTGGAGCACGCGTCGATCTTCTCCGATGTGATGCACGGGGCCGCCCTGCAATACAATCTGCTGCTCAGCCAGTTGCGCGAAAATGAGCAGTGGATCGAGAATTACAGCAAAGCGATCAAGAAGTGGCAGCAGGACTTCGATCTGGCACGCCTCAAGTGCTGGCCGATCGAGGACTTCTGGGAAGAGATCCGCCACCCGGCCCACCGCGTGCAGGATCCGACTAGGCGCTTCGTCATCGAATGGATGGACTTGGTCCGAACCAGCGGCGCACTCAAGCGCGACGCCTCCAAGGCCCAGTCACTGGTGAAGGATCGTGAGCGCCGCCTGAAGAAGGCGCAATCGCGGTTCACCAACCGAGCTGCCCGCGATCGATGGCAGGGCTCCTCCGGCGCCTATCGACTGCAGTTCCGTTGGTCCCAGGCCAACCGGCACCTCCAGGATCTCGCCCGTGGCTAAGAGTACTCTCGATCCTGAAACCCGGCTCCTCTACGGCGACAGCCTCAAGGCCCCATTCGGCTACGAGTTCGATGGCGGCATTGCCACGACGTTCTCGATGGATTTCGAGACGGCTCTGGCCGTGCCGGTCAGTCTGGCGCTCTTCTCTTCCAAGAGCCGCGACGAGATCCTCGAAGATCCAGTGACGCTTCTCGAATCCGCGGAACGCACGGCCGAAAAGCTGGTCGTCTACGTGGACGCTGGTCAGATCCACGCAGACGTTAGTCAAGGCTCGAGGCTCGCCTCCCTGCTCGAGAAGGCGGTCGTCGAGGTGAAGGCGCCGAACGAGGGCAGCTTCCACCCCAAGCTGTGGGCGCTGCGCTTCAAGCCTCTCGACCGCGATCTGCCAATGCGCATGCGCCTGCTGATCCTGTCCCGCAATCTGACTCGCGACAGATCCTGGGATGTAGCCATGTGCCTCGATGGCGAACGTGGCACCAAGCCGTTCGCCTCCAACAAGCCGCTGCACGACCTCCTCGCGGCCTTGCCCGGAATGGCGGTCGGCAAAATCCAAGATACTCGCCGCGCCCTGACCTTGGCCTTCGCCAACGACCTCCGTTACGTGAACTGGGATCGGCCGCCCGGTTGCGACGCCATGGAATTCCATGTCAACGGCGTCGGCTCGCATGGATGGAAGCCGACCCTCAGCAAGCGCATCGCGATCATGTCGCCATTCGTCGAGCCCGGAGCGCTCAAGTACCTGGCGGATCTTGCCGATCAGGCTCCAAAGCTTATCAGTCGCCCCGACCAACTCGTCTGCTTGCCCGCAGACGTCCTTGACCGATTCAGGGAGGTGGCGGTGCTCGATGAAATGGCAGAGACCGAAGACGGCGAGGAGCCCTATCGCAACGAGCAGCAAGGCCTTCATGCCAAGATCTTCATTCAGGAGGACGGCAGGGACGTAAGGCTCACCCTGGGTTCGGGAAATGCGACGAATTCGGCACTTCTTCCCGGAGGCCGCGCGACGTCCAACGTCGAGGTCTTCGCCACGCTCCATGGTCTGCGCAGGCACCTTGGCGGGATCGACGAGATCCTGGGCGCAACCGGCTTTGGTCGGATGACGCGGACATTCCAACCTGACGAGGTGGAACCGCCCGATCCGGCCGATGTATCGGCAGATCAGAACCTGTTGCAGGCACGCAGAGCGCTTGCGCGCGGCGCACTGTCCCTTCGCTGCGAAGCCAAGGAGGAGGACGGTGCCCAGCGTTGGAAGCTGTGGCTCGTTCCGCCCAAAGGCGGTCTGCGACTCGACAAGCTCGGTCGGGTGCGTGCCTGGCCCATCACCTTGGGCGAAGGACACGCTCGAGATGCCCTGGCCGGCATTCACAGCGGGTCGCCGATCGATCTCGGCACGATGGCCCTAGTCGATCTGACCAGCTTCATTGCCATTGAGATCACCGATAAGGCCACTGGGCGCACCGAACTCTTCAGCACCGGTTTGACCGTGGAAGGCATGCCGGAGGAGAGAGACCTGGCGATCCTTAACCACGTGATCGACAGCAGGCAAAAGTTCATGGCGTACCTACGGCTCCTGCTGGCTTCCTTCATCGATCAACAATTGCCGCCGTTAGGCCAAAACGGGAAGGGCAAAGGATTATGGGGCAGTGGCGCCGCCGACGCTCCCCTGTTCGAAGACCTGGTCCGTGCGCTGTGCGCAGGTGATGGCCGTCTAGCGACAGTCGATCGGCTGATCAGGCGGCTCTCGCCCGAAACCGACGCCGTTGCGGAGGATCGCGTGCCGGCCGAATTCAAGGAGCTGTGGCAAGTGTTTCGTACCGTCCTGGAGGCTTCCGATGCGCGGTGAACCATTCGACGCCACGGCATCGCTCGCCCAGCTCAAGCGATTCCAGCGGCGCACGGTCGATTACGTCTTCGACCGCCTGCATGGACCAGATCCGGTCCGGCACTTTCTCGTGGCCGACGAGGTTGGCTTGGGCAAGACCATGATCGCCCGCGGCATCGTCGCAAAGACGATCGAGAAGCTGTGGCCTTCGGCCAAGCGAATCGACATTCTCTACATCTGCTCCAATCAGGCCATAGCCGCGCAGAACCTCAATCGGCTGAACGTGCTGGGCAAGGAGGCGATGGCTCTGCCAACGCGCATCACGCTTATGCCGCTGCGAATGCGCGGCAAGGACAAGGAGGACGTCATCGCCCACAACGGCGTCAATTTCATCAGCCTGACGCCCGATACCACCTTCAACCTCCATTCGACGACCGGCGTAATGGAGGAGCGCGCGTTCCTCTTCAGACTGCTCGAGCCTTTTGCTCGCTTCACGCCGCTGAAGAATGCTTTGCAGGTCGGCGCCAGCGTCGACAAGTGGAAGGGCGAGATCGATCGGATGTCTCTCGATGGAACCGACAAGACCATCGTTCGCCGTTTCCGATCGATTGTTTCGAAAGACAAGGCATTGCGCGCCGAACTCGAAGCGGTATGCGATTTGTTCGCCCGCCGCCGACCGAAATACCCGCACGAGACGCTTAGGGCTCGGAATGCTCTGATCGGCAGGCTGAGGAAGGTGCTGTCGCAGGCCTGCATCGTAGCCTTGAAACCGGACCTGATCATCCTCGACGAGTTTCAACGCTTTCGAGAGCTGCTGTCCGGCGCAGGAGATGCCGGGGAGCTTGCACGCGCGCTGTTCGAATACGGCGACCAGGAATCCGGTGCGCGAACGCTTCTTCTTTCCGCCACTCCCTACAAGATGCTGACGTTGTCGGAGGACGCTTCGGACGATGGCGACCATTACGAAGACTTCCTCAAGACGGTCGGCTTCCTTCATGGTCATGACCGCGCTGCGGCCGTGGCCAAAGAACTCGACGTCGAGATGAGGCAGTTCCGCCGTTTCCTTCAGCAGTTCCCAGAGGCGACCAAACGGGCCAAGCAGGCGCGTGCCAGCATCGAGCGGCGCCTGAAAAGGGTGATGACCCGCACCGAACGGGTGGACAGCACCAGCGAAAAGGATTCGATGCTCACCGAACCCGCCATGCAGGTGAAGATCGCACCCATCGATCTTCACCATGCGGCAGTCTCGGCAGAGGTGGCTCGCGTCGCCGGCGCTCCAGAGATCGTCGAATATTGGAAGTCGGCGCCCTATTTGCTCAATTTCATGCGGGATTACGCTCTCAAAAAGCTGCTGAAGAAGGCAGTGGACGAGTCCGACCCAGCGCTGGTCGCAGCCGTTGCCAAAGCAGAAGCCCAATCACTTAAGCCGGACGTCATCGACAAGTACCAGGCCATCGACCCCGGCAACGCTCGGCTTCGAGCGCTCATGTCGGACCTGTTCGACGACGGGCTCGATCAGCAGCTCTGGATTGCACCGTCATTGCCCTATTATGGGTCCGCGCCAAGCGGCCGGGCCTCGACCAAGGCCCTGGTCTTCTCGTCGTGGCAAATGGTGCCCGACGCCTTGGCGGCTCTCATCTCGTATGAAGTCGAGCGCCGAATGGGCGCTGCAGCGATGAACCTCGACTACAGCAGTGCCACCAAGCGGCGACCTCTGCAGTTCTCGGTGGAGAGTGGCAAACCCACTGCCCTGCGCTCGGTCAACCTCATCTACCCTTCGCCGGTGCTGGCGGAAGCCGGGGATCCATTGCAGATCTTCGCCGCGAGCCCCGAACGCCTCGGCCTCGAGGAGATGCGCGATGCGGTGCGCGAACGGATCGCTTCGAAACTGACCGGCCACTCCCGAAGCGATGTCGGGGATACTTCGGCCACGCGAGACTGGGAATGGTCGGTAGCCGCCTGCGTGGATGCCTCCGCAGGCAATCGCGCTCTCGATTGGCTGCAAGGCGATCCCTTTGCCTGGACCAGTAACGAAGCCGGATTTCGCGAGCACGTCGCCGAATTGAGGCGCGCCGCGGAAGCTCCCCCTGGCCCTCTCCATGACGCTGCCGTCGAGCTCCTCGTAGATGTTGCGCTTGGAAGCCCGGCGGTTTGCGCTGTGCGTGCCCTGCGACGCATCGCTCCGGAACTCGCTTTCGACGACCCAGTCCTGCTCGAAGCCGCGGCTCATGTCGCCTGGGGTTTTCGCACGCTCTTCAATCAGCATGAGGCTGTGGCCCTCCTGCGTCAGGAGAGCGAGGAGCATTATTGGCGAAGCGTCCTCGCCCACTGCGCCGCGCACAACCTGCAAGCAGTCCTCGACGAGTACGCTCACTACCTTCTGGAAGGCGAAGGCCTCCTCGGTTCGCCTCCGGCCGAACGAGCGACGCGCGTGGCGCAGGCGATGGTCAGCGCGCTCTCCATTCGGCCGTCGCAGATCGAGGTCGACGACATCCGCGTGGAGAAGGGACGCATTGTTTTCCGCGATCCCATCAAGATGCGCGGCCGCTTCGCCATGCGGCTCGCCGAGGTGAAGGACGACGAGGGTGGTTCCGTCCGACTTTCCACCGTGCGAGAGGCGTTCAACTCGCCGTTCCGGCCGTTCGTGCTGGCGACGACCTCCATCGGGCAGGAGGGCCTGGACTTCCACCCGTATTGCCACCGTGTATACCATTGGAATCTGCCTGGAAATCCAGTCGACCTCGAGCAGCGGGAGGGGCGCGTTCATCGCTTCAAGGGACACGCCGTGCGCTTGAACGTCGCCGCGGCCCATGCCGATGACCTTCGGCGCAGCAGAAAGCCGATCGAGGACCCGTGGGTCACGATGTTCGCTGCGGCGCGGCGCGCGACGAAGAGTGGGGACGAACTCATTCCATATTGGATCTATGAAGGGACCACAAAGGTCGAGCGACGGGTGCCCATGCTACCCTTCAGTCGGGAGGAGAAACGGCTGGAATGGCTCAAGCGGAGCTTGACGGTTTACCGCCTCGCATTCGGTCAACCAAGACAGGACGATCTCTTGGCGCACCTCGTAAGGCTAGTTGGCGAAGGGGTCGATGCGAGCGCTTTCGACGATCTTCAGATTCGGTTGCGGCCTTAATTTTTGACTCGAGATTGCTCCAAGTAGCTGCAAAGGCATCAGTTTTTCCGGCGGGGAATGCCGGATATTAGGCGTTGCAGCGATGCCCAAATAGCAACGCCACCTCCGTTGGCGGACCGAACTACCGATCGAGAAACATTGTGATATCTGGATGTTCGTTCAAGGGGACAACGAACAGAGGGACACTGAGGGCGAGCGCCGCACGATAGGCCGCAAGTACGGACCGTTCCTGATGTTCAGCGAGCTCTTCGTGTGATCGGACGGGTCTCGTCCTCCGTGTATCCGATAAACGTCGCAACTCGATCTTTTCAACGTCATCGACCAGGACAACGAAGCGGGAAACATCGATCGCCGAAAAAACCGAAGGCGAAATTTCCACCAGGCCATCAGGGGTGTCTATAATGGTGTGACCGTCGAGAACGATCAATCCTTCTTCAGGCGCGCGTCTCATGAAGCCGGATATCAGAAGAGCTTGGTTATCGTCGATGTTTCCCTCGCGCAGAAGATCGTGGGCGACAGGCTTACCTTGTCGCTCCTGCCTCTCCGCCTTAATGAGATCGCTGGCCTGCAAGTGCTCGAAAACAAGCGTTCGTCGTGCACTGTCGAGAAGTGTCGACTTCCCGACGCCTGACAAACCCGCCAAGGCAACAACCTTCCGCCTGCTCATGCTTGAAACCCGAGGTCGATCTGCGAAAGCAGGTCATCCAGACGAGGACGCGGTATGCGAAAGATCGATTGAGGCGGATGCTCCGCAATAACCTTGCTCTCTTGAAGCTGCTTCAGCCCGATAGCCGGATCAATGTAGGCGGCAAGCAGATAGTTGATGACTTTGACAGGCGATTCGGCAGATGCCTGCCAGCCCTCAAGGTCCTTTTCACTATATACCGATCGCCCACCTGTCATCTGGAGTAGCTCGCGGGTGGATCGCGCAAAACGAATGTCCTCGAGTATTCCGATTGCCGACATGGCTTGCGATGGTGAAGACGACGATTTGCCCTTGTAAAAGAACAGGATTGAACCGGGCGGACCCAAATTGGATGGTGCCCGGCACAGATACACCTTTCGAATTGTGTTGCCCGGTCGCCGTGGACCACCTCCTAACCCAAGCGCTCCGAAGAGATCCAACTGATTCTGCTGCTTGAGATCTGGATAGAGGATATCGTGGTAGCCCTCTTTGATCGGGATACCGAACGCTGCGGTGTCCGGCACGATGGCGAAGCGCGGATAATTCAGCCGATGGACATCAAAGTGATTGTCGCCAACTGTCGGCGTGGGTGCGCGAGTGCCGATACGTTTTTCATAGATCCTCTCATCGTCCTCTTTTGTCGCAGTGTGGGTGAAACCGAAATACTCAAGAAGATCAATGAGGGAGGTTTGTCCATCATATGTAGTTACATAGACTAGGTCATATTTGTTCTTTTGAGCGAACCAGAAGACCTTCTTCAAAAGCAGCTCCCCGAGCTTAAGGCCGCGTCTTTCCGGCCGAACCTTGAACGTGCAAATCTTCAGTATCTTGTTGGCTTTTTCCGTGGCGTCGGTGTCCGAGCCTGTCTCATCCTTTCTGACGAGAAGGCCTGCGATTCCGTCGTCTTCGATGATCCAGCAGAGGCGCCGCTGCTTTACGCATTTTTCCGTCCACCATCTATCGAAACCGGGATAGTCCTCGCGGAGACTGTCAAAGATAGTATCCGTCAGAGGTATCGCGTGAGCGACGACCTCATCGATGAAACGCACCGGCGCTTCGATCGGCTCAAAGGTCGTTCGAAGGAGCTGAACAGCGTCCGCTACATAGAGCACCCGGCGACCGAGTTCTGGAGAATGGCGCCTGGCCCGCTCGTGGAGGCCTCTGTCCTGGCTGACAAGAAAGTCTACGGCGCCGATGTGAAGAGCATGCAGCAGGGTCGCGTCGACTATGTCGTTGTGTTTCGGGAGAGGCCCGAACGCTTTCGAAAGCTCTGCGGCGGTCAAGCCGCGGACTTTTGACAGGGTTTGAAATTTGCCGAGTTTACTCAGAGATATCGCTCGGCGCGCAGTATCCTTGTCGCGGCCAACATCATCGCGCGCAGCCTCGTGCACGAAAATATCGACCTTGTGCTTTGCGGCGAGGCTTGTAAGTGCGGAAAAGGCCGGCTCTACGGCTTTATTGTCTTCCAGATGAATAATTACATTTGTATCAATCAGATATGTTTGCGTGCTCATTCAGGAGCGCCTTTTGAAGGTCGGGCTTCGCGTAAAGGAAAGACTGCGGAGCCTTAAATCCAAATCGCTCCTTCAATTCATGCAAGGTCAACGGCCTCGCAAATCGGCGTGGCGTCGACAGTTTTAGTGCAAAGCCTTCCTCTAGGCCACTAAAGTACTCATCAAAATCGTCTTTCTTGATCGATGCAGATCGGCCGTGCTTTTTCCAAAGGACGGAGAGCTCAAGGCGTTCAACATTCTCAATTTTGATAGCGCCCACTAAAGCCATCTCTGGCGACGTAGAATAAATATAGGCAGTAGCGCCGGGAGCTACCGACAGCGGGAAACGCCTTCTTAGCTCGATAGTCTTAACGCCATCAAATATCTTGCCCGAATAGTTCGGCTTTATGCTGATAACGATGTCCCGTTTTGCAGGGCGGGCATCGTCGCGATCGCCAAAAATCGGAAGGACGTACTGATCGTCGTCGGTAACGGCTCCACCAAGCTCGGCCTGGATCCGCACTCCGAACTCCGAATAAACTGGAAATGCAGCATCGATGCGCAAGCTGGCCCCGAGAGCCTCAACATAGCGCTGCAACGAGGAGATCTGGACATCGCCTCTTTGTTCGATCTTCGAGATCGCCGCTTGGCCGACGCCCAAACGCTTGGCCATCTCAAGTTGCGTAAAGCCCGCAGCCTGCCTCAACGCCCTGAGAGATTGGCCCACTACGCGTCCCGCATCGCCATCTCCAACCCGGACGGCGTCGACAAATTCGCGCTTAACCGGCATTCTTCGACACCATTGCTCTCCGAATCATATTCCTAGATATTCCTTTTAAGGAATAGCATCGCTCGGGTGTCCTGTACAACTGTTGAAGTCTCGAACGAATTTCCCACTAGATAGCGTCAGTCGAGTGGCCAGTTTAGAGAACAGTCATCCGTTTATTTTGGTGTCTGAATGCTATTCACAGCTTCCGCGAAGAGGCAAGGCATGGCCGCTTTTGCAATGGATTCGGCACAAAGCTACCGGGCCGAAATCGGTCATCACGATTAGCAGGTGTGCTCAACCTGAAAAAGGTGGTCGTGGAGATGGTCATAGAAAAGTGCATCAGGGAGCTGTCTCTCTCGAAGTCAGCGGAAATAATTTCCGAACCAACACGTTGTATTCTTTATTTGTCACCAGGACTCTGGTTTGCCTGCCCTTGCAACCTGTGGCATGTTCCGGCTGAGGGCAGTTAGAAGCATCTGGGTGGGGCGTTGTCGGCGAATTTCGGTCATTTGGAAAAGATCAGCCCAGAGCTGCATCGCCTAGGCACGCTTGCCGAGCGCTTCTTTGCCGAAGACGCCAATACCTCTCTGATCAAGAGCCGCCAGTTCGGCGAATACATGGTCAAGGAGATCGCAGCACTTTCAGGTTTGTATGATCCTGCCGCGCGCGAGGCTACGAATGATCTGCTCAGGCGACTGCAAGCACAGCAGGTCTTGCCGCGTGAGGTCGCCGACATCTTCCATGCCGTTCGCAGGAGCGGCAATGAGGCTGCTCATAATCTGGCGGGCTCGCCCGGCGAGGCGCTTGCTGCGCTGAAATTCTGCCGCGCTCTCGGTGTTTGGTATCGCCGCACCTATGGTCGCGATCCGAACTTCAAGCCCGGCCCGTTCGTGCCTCCAAAAGCCTCGCCCGATATTGACCAGACTACACAGGCGGAACTCACGGCTCTCCGTGCCCAGGTCCGGGACGCCGAGGAAAAGCTGGCCGCCGCCCATGCTTCGGCCGAAGAGCTCGCCCTGGCCCGTTCTGCGGCTGAAGAACTCGCCCGACAGGCGGTCGCCGATAGTGAAGTGTGGGAACAGACGGCCGTCGAGATGGAGGCCAATCAGGCCGCGATTTCGCTCAAGCTGGCGGAACTGCAGAAGGCAGCCGAGGCCCAGCCCGAGCAGTTGCGGATGGAGTTCAAGCAGGCAGGCCTTCAGGCCGCGAGCCGGCTGGAACTCGATGAGCGCCAGACCCGTCGCCTGATCGACGTCCAGCTTGTCGATGCCGGCTGGGAGGCCGATAGTGACCGCCTGAGCCACCAGAAGGGTGCCAGGCCGGAAGAAGGCCGTAACCTGGCGATTGCCGAATGGCCGTCAGAGGGGGGCCGGGCTGACTATGCCCTCTTTGCCGGCCTTACCTGCGTCGGCGTCATCGAGGCGAAACGCGAAAGCGTGGATGTACCATCGACTCTGCAGCAGGCCGAACGTTACGCTCGTACCATTTTGTTGGCCCCGGAACACGCTTACCCGCATAGTCCATGGAAGCATGGCTTGGATGACCCTTTCCGCGTTCCGTTCGTCTTTGCCACGAACGGCCGACCCTATGTTCGCCAATGGTTGACGAAATCCGGCATCTGGTACCGCGACGTACGACGGGAAACCAACCACGCCATTGCCATGATAAGCTGGTTCTCGCCTAAGGACTTGCTGGACAAGCTCGCGACCGACGTCGATACCGCTGCGCAAGGGCTGGCGGAAGAGAGCTTCGGCAAGGGCAAGATGCGCCCATACCAGGAGGAAGCAATTGCCTCGATCGAAGATGCCGTGGTCATTGGCCAACGCGATATCCTTGTCTCCATGGCGACCGGCACCGGCAAGACGCGCACGGCGATTGCGCTTATGTATCGCCTCCTGAAGCACAAGCGCTTCCGCCGAATTCTTTTCCTCGTGGATCGCAAGGCATTGGGCAGGCAGACGAGCGACGCGCTGGAAACGACCGAGATCGAGGGCATGCTGAATTTTGCCCAGATCTATAAGGTCGCGGGGCTGGAGCAGAAGCTTCCGGAGGACGAAGACCAGGTGCAGGTCGCGACCGTCCAGTCGCTGATCGCCCGCATCCTCAACGAGCCCGACCCGGCGAAGCGCCCGACCCCCGGCACGTTCGACTGCATCATCGTGGACGAAGCCCATCGCGGCTACACACTGGATTCCGAGCTGCGCGAAAGCGATATCGGCTTTCGCAACATCGATGACTACCAGTCGGCCTACCGCCAGATCCTTGATTATTTTGACGCCGTGAAGGTGGCGCTGACGGCCACGCCCGCGCTCCACACTCGCGAGATTTTTGGCCACCCGGTCTTCCACTACGGCTATCGCCAGGCCGTGGTCGAAGGTTACCTCAACGATCACCTGCCGCCGAAGCGCATCACGACGGCTCTCTCAGAAGCCGGCATCCATTTCGAGGGCGGCGAGGAGGTCGAGATTATCGACCGAAAGACAGGCCAGATCGACCTCTTCGAATTGCCGGACGAAGTCTCGCTGGATTACGACCTCGCCGACTTCAACAGGCGCGTCTATTCGGAATCCTTCAACCGCATCGTCTGCCGCGCCATCGCGACCGAGATCCCGCTATCCAAGCCCGGCAAGACGCTGATCTTCGCCGCCCGCGATGCCCATGCCGATGACATCGTGCGCTTGTTGGTCGAGGAACTGCAGGAGGAATACGGCAAGGAAAACGTGCCGCATGGCATGGTGACGAAGATCACCGGCACAGTCGACAAGGCCGATGACCTGATCCTGAAGTTCAAGAACGATCCCTATCCAAAATATGTCGTCACCGTTGACTTGCTCACCACGGGCGTCGACGTGCCCTCCATCTGCAATCTCGTCTTCGTCCGCAGGGTCAAGAGCCGCATCCTCTACGACCAGATGATTGGTCGCGCCACGCGGCTCTGCCCCGATATCGGCAAGGAGCATTTCCGCATCTTTGACGCCGTCGATCTCTATGCCGAGCTGCAAGAGATGAGCGACATGCGCCCGGTCGTCGTCAAACCGGATATCGCGCTCGGCCAGCTAGTCACGGATCTGCAGAATGCGGAGACGGAAGAGGACAAGAGCTGGGTGGCAGCTCAGGTCATCGTGCGCATGCGAAGCCTGGTGAGTGGCATGGATGCCGAGACCCGCGAGAGCTTCGAGCGCCACACGGGCGAAAGCCCAGACATGGCACTGCAGCGGCTCTCCACCCGCTCCGGTGCCGAGTTGCAGCAGTGGCTGACGGACCATCCCCGCACCGTCGAGCTGCTGGAACGCCGCCCGCTCACCACGGGCAAGAATGATGGCGTTGTCATCTCCACCCATGAGGACGAGCTGCTGCGCATCGAGGAAATTTTTGGCAAGAACACGACGCCGGAGGATTATATCACCGGCTTCGAACGCTTCGTGCGCGAGAACATGAACCAGGTTCCGGCGCTGATTGCCGTCACCCAGCGCCCGCGTGATCTCACCCGCAAGGAATTGTCGGAACTCGCCGGCTTGCTGGACGAGAAGAACTATTCCGAAGCCATGCTACGCGCCGCCTATGGCCGCGCCCGCAATGCCGATATCGCAGCCCATATCATCGGCTTCGTCCGCCAGGCAGCTTTGGGCGATCCGCTGATCCCCTATGCCACGCGCGTCGATAAGGCGATCGTCAAGATCGAGGCCTCAAGGCCTTGGACGCAAAAGCAGAAGGAATGGCTGCGCCGCATCGGTCGCGCGCTGAAGGACAAGCCGGTGGCCGATCCCACCCTTCTTGATCAGGGAGCCTTTGCCGACAAGGGCGGCTTCAAACGCATTTCTCAGGAGTTCGATGGCGAGCTGGATGAGGTGTTGCATGCCTTCAACGAGGCGATCTGGGCACCTCCTGCCGCCTGATCCCTCACGCCATCGTTGACCGGAGCCTCCCGCTCGCTAAAACCGCAATCACCATCCCTAGATCCGAAAGAAGCATGCCATGAATGCCAATGCCATCGTCCAGAAACTCTGGCGCCTCTGCACGGTCCTGCGCAAGGACGGCATCACCTATCAGCAATATGTCACCGAGCTGACCTATCTGCTCTTTTTGAAGATGATGGCCGAGCGCAATCGTGAGACTGGCAGCCTGCCCAAGGGCATGCGCTGGGCGGATCTGGTCGCAGCAAACGGTCTGGCGAAGCTGGAGCATTACCGTAAGGTTCTCGTCACTCTCGGCGCCGCGAGCACCCGGCTGGGACAGGATGATGCCCTCGTGCTGCCCCCCGGCGAAGGCGCGAGCCCGGAAGAGCGCAAGCGTTACGCCGATGCCCGTCCGCTGCCGGAGATGGTGCAAAAGATCTTCGACAACGCCTCAACCTTCCTGCGCGAGCCGCAGAACCTGACGACACTGGTCACCGCCATCGACGAGCTTGACTGGTTTTCCGAAGAGCGCGACCAGTTCGGCGATCTCTATGAAGGCCTGCTGCAGAAGAACGCGGAAGAAACCAAGCGCGGTGCCGGACAGTATTTTACCCCCCGCGTGCTGATCGAGCTTCTGGTCCGCCTCATGCAGCCGCAGCCCGGAGAGGTCATCCAGGATCCCGCCGCCGGCACGGGCGGCTTCCTGATTGCCTCCGACCGCTACATGAAGGCGCGCACCGATGACTATCTCGATCTCGGCGAGAAGGAACAGGAGTTCCAGAAGCGTCGCGCCATTCACGGCATGGAAAACGTGCCGGGCACGCTGCGTCTGCTTTTGATGAACCTCTATCTGCACGATATCGATGGCGACCATGTCGATCTTGGCGATACGCTCTCCGACAAGGGCAAGACCCTTGGCCGCGCCAATCTCATCCTCACCAACCCGCCTTTTGGCCCCGCCGGTGGCGCGCCGACCCGCGATGACCTCTCTGTCACCGCAAATGTCTCCTCCTACCAGCTTCCCTTTGTCGAACACTGCATCCGCGCACTGCAGCCCGGTGGTCGCGCGGCGATCGTCGTGCCGGATAACGTGCTGTTCGAAGATGGGCGCGGGCGCGAACTGCGCCGCATGATGATGGACTGGTGCGACCTGCACACCATCCTGCGCCTGCCAACCGGCATCTTCTATGCGCAAGGGGTGAAGACCAATGTCATTTTCCTGACACGGGGCAAGACCGAGAGCGGCAACACCAAATCCGTCTGGATCTATGACCTGCGCGCCCAGATGCCGAAATTCGGCAAGACGACGCCGCTGACGCAATCCCATTTCGAAGGGTTTGAAAAAGCCTTTGGCACAGACTCCTATGGCAAGGAGCGCGGCCCGGATGAAGGCGAAGCCGGCCGCTGGCGGCGATTCACTCGCGAGGCCATAGCCAAGCGTGGCGACAATCTCGATATCGCCTGGCTGCGCGAGGCGGAGGAAGAGGCGGAAGAAGGCCTTATCGAACCCGACGACATCGCCGCCGCCATCCTCGGCCATCTGCAGGTTGCCACGCTGGAGATCGAGGCGTTGATGGCGGAGCTGGGCGACGAGATTCTGCCGGAGGCGGCGGAATGAGCGGGCTGCCGAAGGGGTGGGTTGAGGCTAGCCTCAATGAAGTGGCAAAGAAGATAACAGACGGCTCACATAATCCTCCGCCTGGTTTAGATAGCGGTGTTCCAATGTTAAGCGCCAAGAACATCCGGGGCGGCCGCATTTGGTTTGATGAATTCAGGCGGATTTCGCCCGAAGAGTTTGAGCGCGAGAACCGTCGCAGCAGTATCTCCAGGGATGATGTGCTGATGACAATTGTGGGCGCAATTGGCCGCGCTGCGGTTGTTCAAACTGATGAGCCGTTTGCCGTGCAGCGAAGCGTAGCAGTGATTGGAGAGCTGACCGGACTGTTGCCCAGCTATCTCGCGAAGTATGCGACGGGACCTGTGTACCAACAGTGGCTCTACGAAAATGCGAAAGGCACCGCTCAAAAGGGAGTTTATCTGAGTAAACTGGCAGAGTCGGTCATTGCTGTTCCACCCCTGGCCGAGCAAGAGCGCATCGTGGCTAAGCTGGATAGGCTAAACGCGAAATCCGCCCGCGCCCGCACCGAACTCGCGCGCATCGAAACCCTCGTCTCCCGCTACAAGCAGGCCGTGCTGAGCAAGGCGTTCAGCGGGGAGTTGGTGGGGCTGGTACCTGATGCGACAGAAAAGCCTCATGCCTTATGTTGGGATCTGCCGTTGGGTTGGCGTTGGGTGGCCTTCGAGGACGCTGTCGAGATTGCTTCAAATCTTGTAAATCCCAACACGATCCCTGAATTGCCTCACATAGCCCCTGACAATATCGAGAGCGGAACAGCGCGGCTTTTGCCATTCAAAACCATCAGAGAAGATGGTGTTATTAGCGCCAAGCATCGTTTTTTTGCAGGTCAAATTCTCTACTCAAAGATCCGCCCTTATCTTCGTAAGGCCGTAATCGCCGATTTTGACGGAGCGTGTAGCGCGGACATGTATCCCCTATCGCCTCGCGATGTTCTTTGTGCTCGGTACTTGCTGCGATGGTTGGTTAGCGAGCAATTCACTCACTTCGCGGTCGAACATCAAGGCCGAACCGTACTGCCGAAGATAAACCAGACCGCCCTCAACAAGACACCGTTGCCGCTACCTCCTTTGGCAACACAACACGAAATCGTCCGCCGCCTCGAATCGGCCTTCGCTAAAATCGACCGGCTGGCGAAAGAGGCAAAGCGCTCGCTGGAGCTGGTGGGTCGGCTGGACGAGGCGATCCTGGCCAAAGCCTTCCGCGGCGAGCTGGTCCCCCAGGACGATAACGACGAACCCGCCGAACGCCTACTCGCGCGCATCCGTGCCGAGCGCGAGGCGGCACCGAAAGTAAAGAAGAGAGTAGTGAAGCGGACGAGCGCGATGTTGACAGCAAGAGACTTCCTGAACGCGAAACTTCCAAACTGGCCCCACGACGGAATCAGCTTCCAGGACCTGAGGAACGAGTTTAGCGGAAGCTACGATGACCTGAAGGACGCGGTGTTCGCCTTGCTTTCTGATCAAGACGCACCGTTGCGGCAGGTCTTTGACGAACAGCAGTCAACGATGACGCTCAGAAGGCGAGAGCAATGAAGATTGTACGCGTCAAAATCTTCGAGGCCGCCAGTTGCGGAGGGTTGCTCGACGGTATGGATATCAACTTGCTCCGCCCTCGCACAGGTGGTGACAACGCGCATTTTCTGCCGATCTGCCTCCTGGGCAAGAATGGAACAGGCAAATCTCAATTTCTTCAAATTATCGCTGAGATCTTTCAGGCCGCATGGCATGAGCATCGCCCTGATGAAGAGGCAACGACCGCCAATCCTGAACTGCTCTTCGAGGTGATCTACGAGGTCAACTTGATAGATGATGTGAGCGTCCAACGCATCCAGCGCGTCAGACTCAGCAGAACCAGAGAACCCTCGGGTCGTTTAGGCAAAATGCTGATGGAGCTAAAGGGGGAGGATGGGTTCGAGGCTTTAGCGGACAACCAAAATCTAGAGTTCGGCCGACATCTCCCACCGCTTGTGGTTGCTTACACCTCTGGTGACAATGAGACCTTGAGCCTTCCGTTCTACGTTAGTCGCTCAGGCTACGCCTCGTCTGTCGCAACTGCTGCGATGAAGGATGCGAAGGCAATCGTTCCGGACAACCGCCTCGTATTGCTGGATTATTCAACGCATCTTGAAGTCTTGATTGCCAACCTGATGATCGGACCAGCCGACCTCCGGGGCGACCTCGTCAAACATGCCAACCTCTCTGCCTTGCATTCTTTCCGTCTAGTGGTCCAGCTAAACCATCCCGATGCTCCCAAGATCAAAGGAAAGAACCCAAAACGAAAGGGAGTGCAGCTCACTGATGAGCTTGAGCAATATATCGCCCAGCTCTGTAGCGCTGCAACCTGCTGGGACTATGACACCAAGCAGGAGATCTACACACTGGACTATCTGGTCGACGCCGAAAGCCGTAAGGCCTTTAGGGCGTTCTGGCCCACGGCAATGCAACTGTACCGGTCGCTACATAAGCTCGCGATGCTGAACGATCTCATGATTCCCAAAAAGGCCAGAGAGCGTTTGCGCAGGAATATTCGGAGCCGAAAATTCGCTTCAAAACTTCCCGAACCCCAGGATGAAACCAAGGTCTTCAAGATAGAGGAAGTTCGATTTCAAAAGGGAGCTCAATCTGGTAACTCCTCGGACGTCGATTATGTGTCTCTATCAGATGGCGAGCACCAGCAGGCGCAGCTCTTCGGCATCATCGCAATGTTCCGGGATAGGAATACGTTGTTCCTGCTGGACGAGCCTGAATCTCACTTCAATCCACAGTGGCGTGCCAAGCTGATTACACGGTTGATGGAACTCCCAGTGCAGGGACTGGGCGAACAGGAGTTCATTCTGACCACCCACGCCCCTTTCGTTCCATCTGATATGCGTCGCGAGCAGGTGCGGATTTTCTCGAAGGAAGACGACAAGCTGTCGGCCCGGCAGCCGGAGATAGAAACCTTTGGAGCAACCTACGACTCCATTCTCAGCCATTGCTTCGGCATCGATCCACCGATCTCGCAGTTGGCGCAGGAGAAGATCAATGAACTGAAAAAGACAGGGTCTGCCGATGAGATCGAACACGAAATGAAACGCCTTGGCTCATCGGTTGAGAAGGCATTGCTCGCAGATCGTCTGTTCGAGCTGAAGAAACGCAAATAGCATGTTTTTCACTTATCCGATCGCTGCCACAACGGACAACTGGATCAGCTCAACGCTGCTCGATATCCTACAAAGCGCCTTGGTCGCGCTACAAGCTGGTGAGGAACCACCAGAGTTTCATGCCTCGGTTCCAGAGATTTATAAGTCAGAATTCTTGAGGGGACGAAAATTTTCAGAGTACTATAACGCGTTTGTCGATTTGTGCCGGCCTTTGGACGTACAACAGCGGAATTTAATTACAGCGGCGTTGGTTGGGCAAAACCAGTTTCCCGGGCTCTTCGACGTTAATACTCAATCTCCAAGCATAGCGGATACATTGCCCACCATCCATCAAGCGGCGAGAAATCTCTTTGAATACGCATTCGGAAAGCTCTCCGACCTAAAGACGCCAGGATCTGCCGAAACTGTGAGAGCGCGCTACCACCAACTCGTCCACGCCCACATAGAAAGTGGCTGTTGCCCATTCTGTGGGCTCGAAATCATGGAGGCGCCCGATCCGGACCTCGTCGATCCCGACCTCGATCACTTCTTGGCGGTATCAAAATATCCATTCGCTGGGGCAAACCTACGCAATCTCACCGCCATGGGAACCACCTGCAACCGCTCGTATAAAGGCGCACAAGATATTCTGTTGGACGAAGGGAACCAGAGGGTAGATTGCATGGATCCCTATGGGCAGGAGCACGTTTCGCTCTCCCTGAATGGAACTGTTTTGCTTCCGGGCGCGGGGGCTGGCCCCGTGTGGGGCATGACTTTCGATCCAGATGTGAGATCCCGAAACTGGCGACGTGTTTTCAACCTCGAAACACGCGTGAAGTCGAACGTGCTTGAGAAGCAATATCAAACATGGCTTAAGCACTGTATATCCTATGCGCAGGAAAACAACATTGATCTCTCGAGCAGGAACGGTGCGATAGAGGCGGTGGGAAAATTCAAGAATACCTGCAAATATGAGACTTTTCCCACGATTGCTCGGCTGAAAACGAGTTTTTTTGAGTTAATAGAAACGGCGCTCGCAGACCCTGAGGCTGCGGACCGAGTACATAATTTTTTGGTGAAGGCTGCATGATTAGGATTTCGCTCATTATGTGGAGAACCGCTTCGTGATCCCCGACTACCAGAGCCTAATGCTTCCAGTCCTTCGGCTTGCCGCTACCGGTGAAAGCCGCGTGGCCGACGTGGCGGAACGCATCGCGGACGATCTGCGCCTCAGTCAGGAAGAGCGAGACGAGCTTCTCCCGAGCGGTCGTCAGCGCCTGCTGCACAATCGCATCCACTGGGCCAAATTCTATATGAGCAAGGCAGGCCTCATCTCCTCGCCTACACGTGGTCGTTTTGTTGCAACTGACAAGGGCAAGGCGCTGCTGGCGAAATCCCCGGAACGCATCGACGTGGCTCTTCTGATGCAGGAGCCTGAGTTTCGCGAATTCTACAAAAACGAAAGTACGGCTGCGCAAGAGGTTGGTATTCCTGCCAAGACCACCCAAGACACCTCTGCCAGGACGACGCCGGAAGAGCAGATTGATGCCGCTTATGTGTCTCTGCAGGCGGCCCTGCGCGACGAATTGCTTCAGCGCATCGTCTCCAACAGTCCGACCTTCTTCGAGCAGCTTATCGTCGCTCTCCTGGTTGGCATGGGCTATGGCGGTAGCCACAAGGACGCCGCTACCCAGCTCGGTCGCTCCGGCGATGGCGGTGTCGATGGCATCATCAACGAGGATCGCCTCGGCCTCGACCGCATCTATATTCAGGCCAAGCGCTATGCGCCCGGCAACCCCGTTGGTCGTCCGGATGTCAATGGCTTCGTCGGAAGCCTTGTCGGCCTCGGCGCCACCAAGGGCGTTTTCGTCACCACCTCCACCTTCAGCCAGCCGGCGCGTGACTACGTCAAGCATCTGTCCCAGCGGGTGATCCTCATCGACGGGCAGGAACTGGCCGATCTGATGATTGAACACGGTGTTGGTGTTCGCAGCTATCGCACGGTGGAGTTCAAGCGGCTGGACGAGGATTTCTTCGGTGAGGAATGAGGACCGGCCTTTTGGGCGGAAATGATTTCCGCCTCGTCACCCCTTGAACACTTGTCTGCGGTGATATTGCAGGAACTGCGAATGGGGCCGTTCATGGGGGCGTGACGGGACCAGCAGGCGTCGCTCCGGATTGTTGAGGCGCGTTATGGTATCAGGAACGCCGCCACTCGCGATCAGCAGGCTGTAATTGTCATCGACCGAGATCATGCCACGGTCGAACATCCAGTGCACGGTGCCGGACAGTGCGAGGCCGTTGCGGACACTATCGGGGCCGCGGTCAGCAACCGGGCGAATATGTGCCGCCTGAACCTCGGAACGGCCGCCGCCATTGATGAGCTTCAGGCCCGTGACAGCGCAGGTGTCCTGATAGGCCGCCTTGATCGCCACGGAAAACGCCCTGTCGCGAAAGGGTCGCTGCACCACCTGGGAGACGATCCGTCGTTCGATGCTGCCTACCTCGTAGGGCATCTGTGGATTGTCACCCAACTCGATGCTTGCCTCCTCAGCCGGATCGGGCGCCGGGCGTTCCCGATCCCGCGTGCCCATTACATGTGCGAAGCCAGCGGCGAGGATCAGGTCGTATTCTTCATCTGAGATGTTGCGGACAGCGCGCCCGAACGCGCCCTTGTTCGTAGAGCCGTCCTCCTTGCGAAGGCCGCCCTCATAATAGTGGTCCGCGTCCTTGAAGGGTACGGCATGATCGAAGGGATGGAAGTCGTCGATCAGCCCATAGAAGTGGTCGGCCTTCGACGGATCCTGGATGATGTCGGTGATCCTGGCTGTTGCGAAATATGCCTGCTTGCCGCCCGTTTTCATCAGATCGCCGCTCGGCCGCCGTGGCTCATAGTAGACTATCCAGTCTCCCTGCGCGGCCTCGACCTGACGCAGATAGGTGCGCGGGAAATGGTAGCGCTGCTCCGGAAGATCGTCGTAGGTCGGATCGACTTTTGTCGTCAGAACCGCTTTTGACATCGTGGCACCTCTAAGAACTGTCCCGGTGTTACCAGATCGGCAGGTTTACGAAAACATGCATGGGCGCGCAAGGTCGTGCGCCCTACGGTTGTGGTTTATTGCTTTGGTCAAGCCGAAGTAAGAAAAATTTGAATGCGACAAAAAAGAAGTAGTTAAAGTATTAATTTATAAATTATCCTCAAATTTCTAAGTAAAATCTGAATGGACAACTTTTGATACATCTTGAGTTACTTTTAATCTCAAGGGATAATATATATATCAATTGCGCAGGTGCAGTTGATGCTTTTGCAACACGCAAGGATCTTTGACATGACGAAGAAAACGAACGAAGCGGCATCCGGCCGCTTTGACTACGACGCGCTCAACATCGGTGCGCAAAGCAAGAAGGCACTGGAGGCTACAGCCGCCGGCATCCTGGCTTTGGGACGCCGCTCCACGGAGCAGGCCTTCGAATTGGGTGACCTGCTGGAGCAGGCATCCGAGCTCGTTGAGCCTGGTACCTTTGAGAAATGGGTCTCGCAGCGATGCGACATTTCCTCGAAGACGGCCCGCAACTACAGGGCTGTTGCTCGCAATCTCGCTCCGTACCGTACACGTGCGGTCGAGCTTGCCGTCAGCCCCACGGTGCTTTTCCATCTCGCCTCCGCGCCGGAGGAAAAGATCGAAGCCGCCTTGGTTCACGCCGAGGAGCATGATGGCATTCGAGTCAGCGAAGTGAAAGCTCTGCTGGCGGACGGCGTCGAAGAAGCGTCCGAAGAGGTCACTAGCACTGAGCTTGCCGACGTCGGCGGTCTCTCCGGACTGCGGGCGTTGATCGATCTCAAGACGAAGAGTGGTGTTGCCGCTTTCGTTGACAGTGCGGCAATGCTTGCCAAGACTGTGGAGGACACTTTGCAGAGCAAGCCCCAGGGAAAACGGCTGCAGAAGGCAGCACTGGTTCCAGTGTTGGAGCCGTTGGCTCGAGCAGCGAAACGTTGCCTCGGCAATGTTTTGCTGCTGGATGCGCCCGGCGACATCGATGCCCGCAAGCTTTCCGAGAGCGAACTCCCCACCAGCAGCCGCTGGTACAAGGTCTTCTCGACATTGGACAAGCTCGGCAAGCGAGAAGCCTGGCCTGAGGCCAAGGAGTTGGAGATCTGGCTCAGCCAGTCGGTGCTGCCGCTACTCGATTGGGCAACCTCTCGAACGAAGCAGCCTGAATGGCCGCTTGAGGTCGCCGTTGCCTCGAACTCGCCCGACAAGGTGATGCGCAGTGGGTTGGAGGCGCTGGGTGGTGTCGTGCGGGTTGACGCCCCAAGCCTCGATCCGGCCGAGGACGAGGATGAGACGCTCGAGGACTACGTGCCGCCGGCGATGTTCACCCGGAGTGGTGGAGCATCTGACGCCATCGGCTCCAACGTCCTTTCTTTCGGCACGACCGAAGGGCTGCCTGGACTAAGGAAGCCAAAGGCGCTCACGCGCAAACCCGCCGAGGCGTCGGTGGACTGAACATAAGAAAGGGGCTCCAGGGCCCCTTTCTTGATTCCGACTATTCGCGTGGCGCTGTGCTCATGGCAAACTCACCGTGATTATTGCTCGTTTACCATGGTTCGGGATTCGAATTCGGATGTGAGCCCGCCGTTAACCGCGTTCGGGATCTGTTCCCCTTTCGCCGACCGGATCCTTGAGATCCGCTCCGGGTCCTGTCAGGACTAGGTGGCTCCACTAGATGGAGAAAGCGGCCCAAGCCGGTGCTGGTAACACCGACAAGGGCCTGACCCTCAAGCCTTCTGATGAAAGGAATCGGGCTTTGACCAATCTACACACTTCATCCTCTGCCGGGGAAGTTCTCCGCGTCGCTTCTGCGGCATCCTCCACCATGTCTTTCGCTGCTAGCTCGGCGTCGCGTCGCCACTTCGGTGAGCGCTTCGCTGTCCACGCCGAACCGCCGGTGCTGCGCCGCCATGCGCATCTGGTGCGCTATCCGGACGTCGAGGCCGACTTCGACGTGCTGATCGACAGAGCCATCGCCGTGATCGCTGACGGTGAGCCGGTCGAGGATGAGATCCTCGGGCACTACGTCAATGTTGCGTCGCTCGTGCGCGCCGTCAGCTTCCGCGAAGGCAAGCTTCTCGAGCAAGCCGTCGAACGGTTGGCCAAGGTCAATCCAGATCTGGTCGTACTGATGCAGTCAATCAAACTGCCACTGGTGAAGGCCGCGATTGAGGCGGTCACCGGCAATCACTGGCGCCAGCTCGAAGGTGTGCGGCTTGACTGCGAAGCACCAGCGAAGGGTAGCTACACCCCCGACCTGATCGTCGTGAACCGCGCCAAGCGGGCGGCCTTTGTGCTGGACCTCAAGAGGTCGCTGGCATCCTACGGCGACACCAGCCGGCTCGAAGAGCTGAAGCTCAAAATGCTGGCTTCGGCCATGGTGCTGCCGGACTGGCTGTACAAGACCCAGAAGCGGCTGATGGTCGAAACGGTCGGCGTTGCGATCATTGATGGCGCCAGCCGTCCGAGTGATCATGCGGCGGGTGTCTGGGCGCTGTCGGAAATCGACGATCTTCTCGAGATCGATGGTGCCGCGGCCTGCATGGCGGAACTGCGCCTACGCTTCGGGCGTCGTGTCCAACAGCTTCTCGAGGTCGAGGCGCGTCGAGCGCTCGGTCTCCCGGAGACGCCAATGGCGATTTCGGCCCCATTGCTCGCCGCTGATGCCTCGACGACGTCGCTCTATGCGCGCCGCTTTGGGACGCTGCGGGCAATCCCCCGTGCCATGGTCTGCGAGGATGCGACGGACAAAACCGGCCATCACGGATCCGGATGCCGTTGCGGCTCCTGTGAAGATCCGAGCTTCGATGATGATGACGATGGCCGCGATGATCCGGAGGCGCTGTCGGATGACACCGTCTCATGGCCACCCGAGCATGTCCGCATCGGCTTCGCCCGGCGTCTGCTCGACGCCTGACGCTACAGAGCCTTCGCTCGGATGAGGCTATGGCTGCGGCGCGTGACGCCGCGGCAGCCTCTACCTGTTCCCATCATCCTTAAGAAGACGCCGTCCGCTAAAGCCGGAGGGCCAAGGAGATCCTGCATGTCCGCAGACATCATGCCCGTCCAAGCACCATCGACATCTGCCCGCCTCAAGCGGAGCAGCTCGAGAGCTTCCAAACCCAATCAACCTCTTGTGGCTCCGGGTCCGCAGGACGACCCAGCTCTGATCATCGGCCTCGCTCTTGCGTTTGCCCGGCAGGGGTCGTCGGACACGCGCGCTATCCCCTCCGTGGTGCTGGAAACACTCTGCCGCCTGGCAAAATCCGGTGATCCCGCCTGCCGGCTGGTTCTCGACTGCCTCAACAAGAGGGTAGGCACCAATCATTGGACATCCGTTCGTGAGGGCGTGCCGTCGGAAATTGTTTCCATTCACCCCGCCATGAAGGAGGATCGTTGATGGATCGCCTGTCTTCTTTCCTGGTCCGGCGCTTGGCCCATGTCGAACGCCGTGCCGTCCGTCGGCTCGCGGTCCGCAACGGTCTTCTGACGATGACGACCGCCATCGTCGATGGTCATGTTGTCGGCCGCTTCAGCCCCGCCTTCGATGCCTCCCATCTCAGCGGCGATGTCGAGCGAGACCGTCAGTGGGTGCGGGATCATCTCCCAGGCTTTCTGATCGAGGCGCCGCTGGACGGAAACGGTCGTCCCGTTCTCGTCCCGGCCCTGCCGGGGTGGCCAGATCACCTCAATCGGCATCCGGCAAACATTGAGGCTGCTGACACGGCCGCACATCCCTACGCGGTCCGTGTTGTTACCGAGGCTGGCTACAAGCCGAGCGTCAAACATATGGCCACCTTGCTACTGCTTGCAGCGGCATTGAAACAATCCGGCGTAACACGGCGCGATTTGGTCGCGATCCTGCGGCAGCCCGCACCCGTCTTCTCCGTAGCTGTCCTCGCCGATGGCTTTGAGCGGGCCTTATCGCAGCTCATCGAAGACACCGGCATCGTGCCGTACGGACCTTACACGGGCATGGCGGCGGATTTTGCTTTCACCGACGATCTCTGGAGGTGGGTGGATAGCGAGACCAAACGCGTCTTCCTGCAGGTCGCGGCCGGAGAGACCAACCGTCCGAGCCGGGCGGCCCTGCGCGGGCAATTGCTGCGGGCGCTTGCGGATGGGACACCGGTACTTGCCGTGTCTGAGACACACACTGGCATTCCCGATCAGGTGGATCTGACCTGCGATATCAGGCTGACGGGTGCGGGGATCGACCGTCTGCTGATCGCCGATCTGCTGGAGGCTGTCTATGGCAGCGAGGCGGTCATGCAGAATGACAGCAGCGTTGTGAGAATCGACGCGGGTGCGCTGACGCTTGACGATTTGGCTATCGCCATCCGGCCGGGACGCCCAATCCTCTCCAGCCTTGATGCGCTTGCCGGACTGGCGGCGCTGAATCGCGAAGACAAACGGGATCAGAAAGACGAAGACAAGGCTGATGCCTCGCGGCGGCTGATCACGCAGAGCCCAAGCGAGCGACGAGAGCAGACGTCGCGGGATGGCGGCAACATCGGCGACCGCGCGGCATCGACGTCGACCGCCTCGTCCAAGGGCAAGGCGAAATCGAAAAGCAAGCCAACCGGCGCCGAGGTGATCCAGCCGGAGCCTTTCGATGAGGCATCGAGGTCGGCTTTGCCGCCCGTGCTGCGCGTTGAGACGCTGACCGGCTATGGTGCTGCAAAAGACTGGGCGCTCGGCCTGCAAGCCGATATCGCGACTTATCTCGGCGGCGAGCTGGCGTGGTCACAGATGAGCACCAAGCTGCTTATCTCGGGACCCCCAGGGACTGGCAAGACGACCTTCGCACGCGCCCTTTGTAATACGCTGCAGGTGCCGCTGATCGTGACGTCCGTCTCGACCTGGCTGCAAGGCGAGTATCTTCATGATGTGCTCGATCGCATGGCAAACACGTTCGCCGAGGCCCGGCGTCAGGCGCCGTGCATCCTGTTCATCGACGAAATCGACGGCATCGGCCAGCGCGCCTCGGCGTCGCGACCCTACGCCGATTATTGGAATGCGTGCGTCAACAAGCTGCTGGAGCTGCTCGACGGCGTCATCAAGACCGACGGCGTCATTGTTGTCGGCGCCACCAACCGGCCGGGCGAAATCGATGAGGCGATCCGGCGCTCGGGGCGGCTGGAAACGCATATCGAAATTCCGCACCCCGATATTCCGACTCTCGCAGGCATTCTCGCCCATCATCTGGGTAGCGACCTCGATGCCGTCACCGTGTCGGACACCCAGATCGGAGGTCAGCCATGACGGGAAACACCAAAGTTGGCGGCTCTATGGACGAGATCGAGGTCATCCTGGAAGATGACGGCGAGCGCGACATCGACACGCCAGAGACGGCCGAGCATGATAATCCAGTGCTTCAGGCGTTGCGACGTCTGGCAACCCGAGCAATGGGCCTGACTGGCGCCGACATTGAACGGATCGTCCGCGAAGCGCGATTGAAAGCTCGCCGAGAAAAGCGCCGCCTCGCCTATGCAGACATCGAAGCGGGCATTCGCGGTCCCCGCCCGCCGGTCTCGTACGATGTCCGATGGCGTTTCGCCATCCACGAGTCCGGTCATGCGGTCGTTCATCACGCTCTGCGGCTCGGGTCGATCAAGGGGCTGACGATCGACGCCAAGGACGGCGGCCACAACACGGTAACCTTTGCGACCAGTAAGCCAGATACCGAAGATTGGTACGGGCGGCTGCTGGCAATGCTGATGGCAGGCCGCGCCGCCGAGCTGATTGTGCTCAAGACCGTATCGGCAGGCTCCGGCGGCGCCGAAGAGAGCGACCTGGCGCGCGCAACTCGTGTCGCGCTGGATATGGAGCAGGCGCTGGGATTTGGTGGCCGCCATCCGCTGCTCTATCTCGAGCACAAGAATCCCACCACGATCCTCAGTCGCGACGCCGAGCTGGCAGAGCGCGTGCATCGCCGACTCGAGTTCGCGCAGGCACGGGCGACGGATGTCATCATCGAGAACCGGCGGGCCTTCGACCGATTGGTGCGCGCGCTCTTCGACGCCCAGGCGCTCGATGGTCAGGCGGTCATGGACATCCTGGTCGCTGACTCGTAAATCCGGAGCGAGGTATGGAGGACGGAATGTCTGCAACGGTTATAGCACATTACGACTGGAGCATCGAAGCCAAGAAGCGGTGGTTGTGCGTGGCGGTCCGCCAGGGCGAGACATGGGTGCTGTTGGCGCCGGAGCCTGTCGGCGACACGCGGAACCTCACACATCGACTGCGACAGCGGTCGCCAGACGCCGGGGTGCTGATGGGTTTCGACTTCCCGATCGGTCTTCCAGCCGCCTACGGCAGAGCTTTAGGAACCCTCGACTTCCGTTCCTTTTTGCGGTCGTTCGGGGACGCACGCTTTGCGCGATGGTTCGACGTAGCGGAGCATCGCGACCAAATCACCATCGATCGACCGTTTTATCCCATGCGGCCTGGGGGCACGCAGCGGCAGCACCTTTTCGACGCTTTAGGGCTGAGCGGTAAGGATCTACTGCGCCGCTGCGAGCGGGCGACGCCGGATCGCGGCGACGCCTGCATGCTGTTCTGGACGCTCGGCGGTAATCAGGTAGGCAAGGCCGCCCTGACCGGCTGGCGCGAAATCATCCTCCCGAACCTCGGGAAGCTATCGCTATGGCCTTTCGACGGGACGCTCCATGACCTGATGATGCCGGGCGCCACCGTAGTCGCCGAGACATATCCCGGCGACGTCTACGGCCAGCTTGGGATACCTCGACGCCCTGTCTGGAGTAAGCGACAGCAAGACGGGCGCCGGTCCGTGGCAAGTCATCTGGTGCGGTGGCTGGAGAACAGGCCACACGTCGACGGGAGCGCACTCCAATGTCTGATCAGCGATGGTTTCGGAAACGGCAAGGACGGTGAGGACCGGTTCGACGCGACAGTCGGCCTGCTTGGCATGATCGACGTCGTCGATGGCCGACGGGGCGAAGGGGTACCGGAAGCTGATGATGTCAAAACGTGGGAAGGTTGGATCCTCGGTCAGCAGGCTTAAGTCTCCCGCACGTTGATCTATCTTAAAAAGAGCTGATGCAGGTCGCCGGCAACTCGAAACAAAGTGCGCTCATTCGATTCGAACTTCCGGGCGAACGATTCGAAAGTCGAGGGCAACGTTTCCAAACTCTGGGCAAACGTTTCGATTGTCCAGATTTACGATTCAACCGAAATCGGAATGGTCGCACCATGTGCGTCCGGCGCCGTCAACATAGCCGCGTGATTGCCGGCAACCTGCCTAGACGTGCCCGCAACCTGAAACAAATTGCGCTCATTCGATTCCAAACTCGAAAATTCCGATTCAAAACACAATGATTCCGTTTCGGCGACAAACGCCTTGCGCCATGCCGCCGGTCCCCTGACCATAACAGTGCCATCAACGAAAACAGGGGGGAAGACATGGCGCGGCAGTCTTTAGAAGAGCGGAACGCTAAGCAGAGGGAACGGCAGCAGCGGCTCCGGGACCGGCATCGGGCCGAGCGGCGCCCGGATCGCGACGACGTCGCGCGAGCGATGCTGTTCTGGACGATCACCAGCTATCTCGACCAAGGACGGCAGGACTGGATAGAGGAGCTGGGCGACGCCGTTGTCGGGGTTCTGGTTGACCAGGGCTTTGACGAGCGGGCAGCGGACGAGGTCTTCGATGATCTCGTCGATCGCTATGCCCGCAACGACCAGCCCTTTCGAAGTAAGCCTCACCTGCGGGGCTGACGATTTCTGGCGATCTGCTCTGCCTGATCACCAACTTTTTGTGCAAACGGCGTTATCATTGGGGACTTCGTCCCCCCGTTACTTCGTGAAACGCCGTTTGCAACTGAATCGTTTTTATGAAGCCATTCGCCCACGGAAACCCTTGGTTACCGGAGGTTAACTCCATTCGCATAGCTCGCGTGCCCCGCATCTGCGGGAACGATCAACAACAGCTACGTGAATGGAAATGAACCAATTTTCTGCAAAAGCCTTTCAACGCAAGATCGACGCCTTCTGCCAACTGCGGCTGGCGCCGCTTTTCAAGGACGACGAACTCCCCCGGCTGAAGTGGTATTTGCACACGCTCATTCAGACGAGGAGACCGGCGCCAAGAACCAGCGGCAGGACAGACTGGCATGTTGTCGCGGCAGCCTGCGGCCTGGACACCAATCTGCTTGTTGGCAACGCGCGTCAGATCGATCCAGCCTTTGACGCTATTGGTCGGTGGATCCGGGACACGCGCCTCTCAGCCACGGCAGCAGACCCCGAAGTCCCTCGAACACGAAAGACGCTGAGGACGAAGGCGGTGCCAACAAGTCCCCGACCAGCCCGCCCACCCCAGAGCCAGCCCAAACCAGCATCGGGGGCTACAGCAGCAAGTACAGACACAAATCTCGAATTCCCAGAAGCGCTGTTCGACGTCAGGGAAGATCCGACGGAATTCTCCGAGGCGTTGCAGCTCCAGCTCCGACGCCATGGCGAAACGTACTGGACGCTCCATCGTGCCATCACCGGTCCGGATGACGTTACGGAAAAGACAACGCTTTTAAGCTGGATCGAAGGCCGGAAGGTGCCGCGGACTGTCGAGAGTTTTGAGATCCTGTCGCGGATCGAGCGACGGTACCGGCTCCCGACCGGTTATTTCAAATCCAAGCTTGCACACCCTTCGCGGTCGGCGTCAGGGTTTGAGCTTTCCGGAATAGAGCCCGCGGAGCGGCGTCGTATTGCCTGGCATCTTCCTGAGGATTTCAACACGCTGTCCTTCCAGAAAAGGGAGGAGATTGTCGACTGGGTGCGGCGGGTCATTATCAGCGGCACGACCGACTACCGGAAGTACCAGGCCGCCGCCGCCAAGCAGCGCTACGCTATCCGTTTCCCTGGCGTCTCCTATGGTGGGCGGGCGCCACGCGACGGTAAGATCGTTGTGCCTGCGAACTATGAGCAGACCTGGGTCGAGGATCCTGACTTGCTGTCAGGCGTGATAGAAGCGCCACCGTCACTCGCCATGGAAATGGCCGATCTCGTGCGCTTCAAAACGTCGGCTCTGACGTCGGTCGGCTTTCAGCGAAACGGGGTCTGGGGCGAAGAAACCGCCTCACAAAAGATCGAGCATCTCGGGCTGATGTTCGGTGCCCTTGCAGCATCCAGAGATGGAGAGGTGAAGGGCTACGGGGTGCCGGTCCGGCAGTTGACGTTCGGGCTCCTCATTTTCCCCGGCGTCTGGGATTGGTATCTGCAGTGGCGGGAGACGCGCCGCGGCTTTTTCACTGCTTGGGAAGTCGACATGTTGCGGATCGCCTTGGCGATCACCAAGGAGGGGACCGGATGGCTTCGGCAGCATCCGGAGCTTCTGGCGCGGGCCCAGCCGATTGCCGGCCTCGTTTCGCAAAACGAGATCGACTATGCCAATGCGGACTGGCACGGTGCCTGCGACGACTTCCACAAGCATGCTGCCCACCGGGTCAAGGAAATCCAGCGGATCGCGCGCGTCCATCGCGATCCGTTCGAGCCGATCATGCCGGTCCTTGAGGCGGCAAGCCCCGTTGGCGAGTATCGCAAGATCACCGAAGAGATCATCCGCCTGATGCCGGATGAACATCGTTATCCTCGGCCGGCTGCCGAAGCGGTGCGATCATTTCTGATGCTGAGATTGGGATTGCATCTTGGGCTTCGCCAGAAGAACCTCCGGCAACTGATGCTCAATCCGAAAGGCTCGATGCCGCGCTCGGAACGCGCGCTGGAAAAGATGAAGCGGGGCGAAATCCGGTGGAGTGATCGGGAAGGTGGCTGGGAGGTCTTCATTCCTGCTGTTGCCTTCAAGAACGCACACTCGTCTTTCTTTGGCGACAAGCCGTTTCGGCTCGTGCTTCCGGACCTTCTGGATCTCTACAAGTACATCGACGCCTATGTCGATCGGCACCGCGCGGTGCTCTTACGGTCGGCCGCGGATCCCGGCACGTTCTTCGTTAAGACTGTCAAGACGACCAGTACAAACGCGGCCTACGACACGACCAGTTTCTACGAGGCCTGGCGTCACACCATTCAGCGCTACGGCATCTACAACCCCTATACCGGACGAGGCGCGATCAAGGGGCTGCTACCGCACGGGCCCCATAATGTCCGTGACGTGCTGGCGACCCACATTTTGAAGCAGACTGGCTCGTATGAGCAGGCGAGCTACGCCATACAGGACACCGCCGAAATGGTCGCCAAGCACTATGGGCGCTTTCTCCCGCAGGACAAGGCGGCACTTGCGGCGCGTATCCTGAACCAGGTCTGGGAAGCTGCTTAACGAAGAAGGAGGCGTCGGAAATTATTTCCGACGTCTCGCTTCGTTCTTTGCCTCGCGTGCCCACGGTGGCGGCAGCCGCTTTTCGATCCATGGCAGCAGTTTGATCGGCTTCGGTTCGATGCCGGCGGTGATGATCGGATACTTGCTGAGAGCATCGCGCATCAAGGGTAGACCAGCGGGGTTGGTGTAGCGAAGGCTGGTCTCGCCCCCTTGGCTCAGCCGTCCGGAGATGTCGTCGATAACCACGGGCGGGACGCCAGCCTGGAGGAGGGTATCTGCCATGCCGTGGCGCAACGCATGAAAAGCCCGAGCCCACATCTTCTCTCCGAGGGACTGCTTCATGATCGGGACAAAGACATCGTAGAAGCGGTCGCCCGGATCGTTCGCGGTCTTATCGGAGAAGAGGTCAGGGAACACGGCCTCGTACCCCAGGTTCTGGAGCGCAGCGCAATAGTCCATGAAGCCCAAGCGAACCAGCTCTTGCGGGAGCGGCAGCAGCCGCTCAGATTGCTCCGTTTTGAGCCGCCGGAATTTGTTTGTCCGCAGGATCAGCACCAGGCCGCCATCGTCTTCGGCAATATCGTCTAATGCAAGCCCTGCAAACTCGCGCCGCCGGGCCCCGAGGTATGAGAACATGATCGGCAAGAAATAGGCGGCGTCATGAAAGACGTGCGGGCCCGGCTTTTTGCGGCCTCGATCGTGGTTCAGCGAGCCAGTGTAGATCGGGCTGGAAAAAATCGGTTTGATTTCGTCGGGCGTGGGCTTGTGCTGCTGTTTGCGAATAGAGCCAAGTTTCGGCTTTTTCGGTCTCAAGCCTTCAAACGTCCAATCGTCAACTTCGAATCCGTGGCCGCGGACATGCTTCAGAAAGTGGTTTAGATTTCCAAGGTGTTTGCGAATGGTGCCTGCTTTAAGGCCCACGGCCGCCTCTTTGCCATCCGTCCCGGCCTTCTCGCGCAACCTCTCGCCCTCAGCGCGAAGCTCGGGTGCCGACATCGCCCTCATTCTGGCGCTCTGTCCCCAGCGAGCGGGAATATCGTTGAAGTGCTGGCGAAGCTCGCCGATATGATACTGGGTAATTTGGCCGGTGTGTTCGACGCCGTGTTCTTCGAGCACGCCCTTGAACATGCGAACGAGAGCGCGAGCATCGCGGGCGGTCGGCTCATCCCAAGCGTCCCCCATGTTCTTGACGAGCTTTTCGCACTCGGCTTCGAAAGCCGCGAGGTGAATGACCGGCCGGGTGTTTTCTTCAACTGGTGCATTGATGGCGGCCCGCGGCGAGGGCGTAAGATCGAGCATAGTAACCGGCGGCACTTCAGGCGCAGAGGGTTCGACAACATCACCAGCGGGAACTGCGATCTCCGATAATGGCGGCGTCGTTTTCAAGGATGCGACCTCGATAAACGCAGGCTGTGGTGTCGAAGCTGAACCGCCCGTGAGTTCGCTGAGGTCGCGATCAGCGAGGGGATGCCGTTCCGCGACGTCGAAGAGAGCTTCTGCCCGCCCGCTGAAATAGGCCTTCATGGCCTTTTCCTCGTTGAGCGGGTTTGGACTGATTTCGAAGAGGTGCATCAATCTTCGAATACCCGCCTTGAAGCCGCGCGTGTTCGCCTCTTGAAGCAGTTCAAAATAATTGGAGCCGATCGCGAAGATATGGGAGGCGGGAACCCCGTTTTGCCTGAGGTAGGCCAAGCCTCGGCAATTGTCTTTTAGCGTCAGGTGATGGGTGATGCCGAACATACCGAGCAGTTGATAGGCCCATCCATTTTCGACATCCATTTCCAGCTCTGAAATGTCAGCGGGCCGGCCATAGCGCCGCGCCACCATCGAGACGTCTTCAAGATGCATGAGCATCATGTCTCGTTCGTGTTCGCAAAGCTTTTGGAGCTGCGCCTTGGACATGGGTTCCTTCTGCTTCAACTTCAGTTCGGCGACCAGCATGTTCAGCTTGCGGCCGATCGCCTTCGCTTTCTTATGATCAGAACAGTGAAGGCTCAATGAAAGCCGGCTGCCTGGTCGGCACTGCCCGAAGGCGCTTGGGACGCGCGCACGCCAATAGAAGATATTGCCGCGGCGGGTGAGGTTTTCGACGTCGTGGCGGACCGCCATCAGGTTGTTGCCCTTGCCTGCCACCGGCGACGCCGCCACGCTTCCTCCGCGTGGGCATCACCTGTGGGCACCAGTTTTGGGCATCAGGTCGCCAATGATGCCAAAACGATATCCGGCACGACTGGAAAATCAAGGAATTAAGGGCATTTAGGGAGAATTGGCTGGGGAACCTGGACTCGAACCAAGATTAACGGAGTCAGAGTCCGTCGTTCTACCATTGAACTATTCCCCAGCAGGCGCTGCCGAAGCATGGCTTGGCTGCTGTGGG
>Ga0102588_1000321_pt1 | contig 58559 bp, 48 predicted proteins | sample AraplaMF_Col_mMS_FD_76854 | JGI IMG/M metagenome (GOLD analysis project Ga0102588, IMG submission 76854) | Arabidopsis root microbial communities from the University of North Carolina, USA - plate scrape MF_Col_mMS (SPADES assembly) (version 2) | ecosystem: Host-associated > Plants > Roots >...
AGCTCAGGGCCTGCTGCGCATGGCCTCAAAAGCTGTCGCGCGCAGGCGCGCTCCTACAAACGCCGATCCGTTCGATCAGGCGAGGATGTCCAGCGCCGGGGCGATCTGGTCTTCGCGACCCAGACCCACCGCCACCTCCGCCAGCCTCGCGCGCAGCGTGCCCGCGTCGGGCGCACAGATCGTGGCGTGGCCTACCTTCCGGCCCGGGCGAGCCTCCTTGCCGTAGTCATGCCAGTGGCCGTCGGCCACCGAGAGCACGGGCGCCGGATCCGGCATCTCGCCGATCCAGTTGAGCATCGCGCTGCAGCCACGCACGCCGGTATCGCCCAGCGGCAGGCCCAGCACGGCGCGGATGTGGTTCTCGAACTGACTGGTGTGCGCCCCCTCGATGGTCCAGTGCCCCGAGTTGTGGACGCGCGGCGCCATCTCGTTGCCCAGCAGGTCGCCCCCGCGCACGAAGAGCTCCAGAGCGAACACGCCGACATAGTCGAGCCGCTCGGCGATGGCGCGAGCGTGCGCGACAGCCGCCTGCTCCAGCTCGTCCGAGGTGCCCGGCGCCGGGGCGAGGCTCAGCGACAGCACGCCATCGACATGCCAGTTGCGCGTGAGCGGCCAGGTGCGGAAATCGCCGTCGCGGCCGCGCACGGCCACCACGGACAGCTCGCGATCGAAAGGCACGAAAGCCTCGAGAATCAGCCCATGCCGCTCCGCTGCTTCGCCGAGCGCCGCCCAGGCGGCCTCGATGTCGGCGGCGGTCTTCAGCCTGAACTGGCCCTTGCCGTCGTAGCCGAGGCGGCGTGTCTTGAGGATGGCCGGAAGGCCGATCCGGTCCACGGCCGTCCGCAGGTCGTCGAGCGTGTCGACGGCCGCGAACTCCGGCGTCGCCAGTCCCGATTCGCGGAACAGGGTTTTCTCGGCCATGCGGTCCTGCGCCACGGCGAGCGCGCCGGGATTCGGATGCACGGCGACCTGGCCGGCCAGCCGATCGGCGGTGGCGGCGGGCACGTTCTCGAAATCGAAGGTGACGGCGTCGACGCGACCGGCCAGCGCGGCGAGCGCCGCCTCGTCGTCCCAGCCGGCGACCACCAGCTCGGTGACCTGGCCGGCGCAGGCGTCGGCCACGGGGTCGAGCGCCACCGTACGGATACCCAGCGGCGCGGCGGCCAGCGCGAGCATGCGTGCAAGCTGGCCGCCCCCGAGAATGCCGACCGCGGGAAGGCGCCGCGTCACGAGCGGGGATCCGGGTTGTCGAGCACCGTGGTCGTCTGCTCGGCGCGGAAGGCGTCCAGCGCCGAGGCCACGTCGGGATCGTGGAGGGCGAGCACGGAGGCCGCGAGGAGGGCGGCATTCGTGGCGCCGGCACGGCCAATGGCGAGCGTGCCGACCGGAATGCCGGCCGGCATCTGGGCGATCGAAAGCAACGAATCCATGCCATTCAGGGCCTTGGACTGCACCGGCACGCCGAACACCGGGAGCGGCGTCTTGGCGGCGAGCATGCCGGGGAGGTGCGCGGCGCCGCCGGCGCCGGCGACGATCACCTGGATGCCACGACCGCGCGCGGTGTCGGCGTAGTCGAACAGAAGGTCGGGAGTGCGATGCGCCGAGACCACGCGGACCTCGTGCACGATGCCCATGCGGGTCAGCATCGCGGAGGCGTGCTCCATCGTTTCCCAGTCGGAACGCGAGCCCATCACCACGCCCACGCGCGGCGCGCCCGCTTCGTTACCCTCGTTGGAAATCATGGCCGGAGCACCCAAAAGTCGCTATTGTAAAGGCATTCCCGTTTATCAGGTTGGCCGGTCGCGGCCGTTTCTCCATGGACAAGCGTCTCCTCGACATCCTCTGCTGCCCGGTCAGCAAGCGCCCTCTTCGCCCCCTCACGGCAGGCGAGCGCGAACAGCTCAACGCGGCCGTCCGCGGCGGCACCCTTGCCACGGTCGCCGGCGAGAACGTCGCCGAGACGATCGCCGAGGGCCTCATCACCACCGACGGGCAGCTCGTCTACCGCGTGGAAGACGGCATTCCCGTCATGCTGCCCGAAGCGGGCATCGGCACACTCCAGCTGAGCGGCTTCACGCCGGAAACGGATCGCGCATAAAATCCGTGACGCGAGTCACGCTATAAAACATTGGTTCCCGCACAATGGCGCCTCGGGCGGGGGCCAGTATCAGATCCAGGATGTGCGATGAACAACGCAAGTGAGCCGTCGAACGTTGTCGACCTCAGTCAGCGCCTGGACCCGCGCAGCGAACGCGTGGGGGCGCTGCTGGTCAGCGTGCGCGGCCTTGCCACCAAGCGGCTGCACGCGCTGGCATCGAACATGTTCGAGAACATCGACGACGCGCTGTTCGATCTGGCCGAGAAGGCCGAGAACAACGCCGCGCAGACGCAGTTCTTCGACGGCATGCGCGAAGTGCGCAAGAAGCGCGCGATCGTCGAGCGCACCTTCCTCGGCCAGGTGGCCCGCGATCTCGCCGATTTCTCCGCCGGGCGCACCCGCGCGCCGGATGCGGACGCGTCGGCCCGCCCGCTTGCCAACATCGAACTCAGCCTCGTCGGCGAGAACGAACTCGAAGAATCGCTCGCCATCACGAGCATGATCGGCAAGAACGAGCAGCGGCTGGCCCGCGCTCTCTTCGCCGTGAACCAGCGCCTGTCCGTCATCTGCGGCGGCGCGCGCATGGACGACGCCAGCAATCCCGTCGGCCCCGCCTCCCTTGCCAGCGCGTTCCGCCAGGCGATGCGCGAGCTGCTGGTGGAAGTGCGCGTCAAGCTGATCATCTACAAGCTCTTCGATCGCTACGTGCTCGCCGGCATCGACGAACTCTACGACGACATCAACAACGAACTGGCCGCGGCCGGCGTCCTGCCGCAGCTGCGCCATGAAGTCTCGACGCGGCGCAGTGATGCGCCGGCACCGATCGGCCCCGCATCGAGCGCGCCCGCGCAGTCGATGCCCGCCGCGCCGGTGACGGATGCGGCCGCCGCCGAATTCATGTCGTCGCTGCACGCACTGTTCTCGGCGCGCCGTGGCGATGTCGCCATGACGGCCGGTGCCGGCGCCAGCATCCCCACAGGCCCCCTGCCCAGCCCGGCGGAACTGCTCGGCGCGCTCACGCTGCTGCAGAGCCAGATCGCGGTGCTGCCGACCAGCGCGGCACCGCTCGCCACCCAGGCGGACGTCACGCGCGACGTCGCCCAACTCAAGGATCAGCTGCTCACGCAGATCGGTCAGCTGCGCGGCCAGCAGACGGCGCACGTGTCGGGCATGGACGAGGACACCATCGACCTCGTCGGCATGCTTTTCGAGTTCATCCTCGAAGACCACAACCTGCCGGCCGAGATGCAGGTGATGCTCGCGCGCCTGCAGATTCCGTATCTCAAGGTCGCCCTGCTCGACCGCCGCATGTTCGCGCACAAGTCGCATCCAGCACGCCAGCTGCTCGACGCGCTCGCCGATGCGGCGAAGGGCTGGTCCGCGGAAGCGGATCGCGATGGCCGCCTGTACGACAAGGTCAAGTCGATCGTCGAGCGGCTGCTGCATGATTTCGACGACGACCTCGGCATCTTCACGCGTCTCGCGACCGAACTGCAGGATTTCCTCGATATCAGCCGCAAGCGCGCGGAGCTCGCGGAACAGCGCGTGGCCGAATCGACGCGCGGGCGCGAAAAGCTCGATCAGGCACGCCGCCGTGCCGCGCAGGAAATCGTGGGCCGCATCGGCGGCGCCGCGCTGCCGCCGCTCATCTACGGCGTACTGACCCGCGCATGGGCCAACTACATCGTGCTCACGCTGCTCCGTCAGGGTGAGGAATCGCACGAGTTCCGTGATTCGCTGCGCTTCATCGACGACTTCATCGCCAGCGCGAAACCGGTGCACGACATCAACGGTCGTCGCGACCTTCGCGCCATGCTGCCGGGGGTCGAGCGCGCGCTGCGTCGCGGTCTCGCCGCCGTCGCCTTCCAGGACGCCGACACCGAGCAGTTGCTCGCCCAGCTCCACGCGTTCTATCGCCAGCAGCTGGGCGAAGCGGCACCGGAAACGGCGTCCGGCACCATCGTCGCCAGCGTCATGCCGCTGCCCGAAGCCATCCAGGCGATCGAAGAGCCGGTCGTCGAGCCGGAGCCCGACGACGAGGAAGACGCGCTGCGCGACGAGGCGTTCGACGAAACCTTCCTCGCACAGGCGCGCGAGCTGAAGGTCGGCCAGTGGCTGGAATTCGTTGCCGGCGACGGCACGACGGATCGCGCGAAGCTCTCGTGGGTCAGCCCGATCAGTGGCCGCTATCTGTTCGTGAATCGCCGCGGCCTGAAGGTCGCGGATCACAGCCTCGCGGGCCTGGCCCAGGCCTTCGCCGACGGCACGGCACGCGTGCTGGACTCGACGCTGCTGTTCGACCGCGCGATGGACGCCATCGTAGAAAAGCTCCGCCAGCCGGAAGCCTGATGGGTTTCATGTGGGAAGCTCGCTGGCGAGCGAATGGGTGCTGGCGGCAAGCACCCATTCGCCCGCCAGCGGGCTTCCCACATGAGGCCCGGCTTCCACCGGGTGATAAGGTAGCGGCCATTCTTTCGACACGCGTGCACCGATGACCTCTTCCGATCCGCGCCACCTCGCCGAAGCGCTGCCTGCGGCCGCCGAGATCCTCGCCGATGTCCAGCGCGCCTTCGCGGAGGACATCGGCCCCGGGGACGCCACCGCCGACCTGCTCGATGCGAACGCCACGGCCACCGCGGTACTGACGTGCCGTGAAGACGCCGTGCTCTGCGGCACACCGTGGTTCGATGCCTGCTTCCGCAAGCTGGATCCGGCCGTGACCATCGAATGGCTCGCGCACGACGGCGATCGCATCGCCGCCGGCTCCGTGATCTGCCGCCTTGCGGGCAAGGCTCGCGCATTGGTCACCGCCGAGCGCTCGGCGCTCAATTTCCTTCAGCTGCTGTCGGCCACCGCCACGGTGACGTCGCGCTACGTCGATGCCATCGCTGGCACGCGCACCCGCGTGCTCGACACGCGAAAGACGATTCCCGGCCTGCGTCGCGCGCAGAAATACGCCGTGCGCTGTGGCGGCGGCACGAATCATCGCATCGGCCTCTTCGACGCGATGATGCTGAAGGAAAATCACATCATCGCCGCCGGCGGCATTCCGGCTGCCGTCCGTGCCGCCCGCGACACGCACCCCGCCCTGCCCCTGATCGTCGAGGTCGAAACGCTCGACGAACTGGCGCAGGCCGCGCAGGCGGGCGCCGACCGGGCGCTGCTCGACAACTTCACGCCCGCGATGCTGACGGAGGCTGTGGCCTATACCGCGGGGCGCATCCCCCTGGAGGTGTCGGGCAATGTCGAGATCGACACGATCCGGGCGATCGCGGAAACGGGCGTGGATTTCATTTCGAGCGGCGCGTTGACCAAGCACGTGCGGGCGATCGATCTGTCGTTGCGGCTGACCATGTAACGCTCCTGCGGGCGCGGAGCTGGCCGCGACCGCTTATCGCCCGGAGCGACAGGCCCTGTGGCTCACGGCCCCAACGGCGTCGCGCGCGAGGCGCGCTCCTACGACGGTACCGCGGACCTGCAGGAGCGCGCCTTGCGCGCGACCGCTCTTCGCGAGACGCGACAGGCACCGACCATGGGACTTGTGGTGACGCCCGCGCGGCCACACACTGGCTGCATGACATCGTTCACCGACCTTTTCTGGCTCTTCGGCCTCGCGGCGATCGTCGCCAGCTGGTATCGCCTGACGCGCGCCCGCGAAGTGGCCGTGCGCGCCGCGATCGCGCTGTGCAAGCGGCATGGCCTGCAGCTGCTCGACCAGAGCGTGGGCCTGCGGGCGATCCGCTGGCAGGGTGTCGATGGCGCCCGCCGGCTGGAGCGCTGCTACGCGTTCGAGGTGAGCGAGGACGGCCAGTCGCGCCAGTCCGCCCGCCTGTGGATGGCGGGCAACGACGTGGCGAGCTTTTCGCTTCCCCTCTCCGGCGCGCCGGAACTCGAAACGGTGGTTGCCACCGACAGCGTGCTGCACACGGGCAACATCGTGTCGCTCGCCGACCGGCGGCGGTTGCACTGAGCGGATGTCGCCGGGCGACTCGCCGGGCATCAGAACTGCGGCACCGCCGTCGCCGATACGATCGGCTCCCACCCTTCGGTAGCAGCAGAATCGATGTGGGATGCGCACCTACCGGAGGGGTGGGAGCCGATCGTATCGGCGATCCCTGCGGAGCGGTGCGCCGAGTGCGGAGCGGCGTGGCGCTTACTTCACGACCCGCAGGTGCGGCGCGCCGCGCTTCGGGCGATCGTCGTCGCCACCGGACGCGGGCGGGGCGTCGTTGGCCTCGGCGTCCTGATCGGCCGCATCGGAGGCGGCCGCTTCGTTCTCGTCGGCCGGGAACATCATGCCTTGCCCGTTCTCCTGCGCGTACAGCGCGAGCACCGCGTGCACGGGAATCACGATCGTCTGGCTGACGCCCGAGAAACGGGCCTGGAAACCGATGCGGTCGTTGCCGAGGTCGAGGTTGGCCACCGCGCGCATCGCGAGGTTCAGCACCACCTGGCCGTTCTTCACCACATGCGCGGGGACGCGGACACCCGGGAAGGAGGCGTCGACGAGCACATAGGGAGTCAGGCCGTTGTCGCTGATCCAGTCGTAGATCGCGCGCAGGAGGTAGGGCCGATTGGAAGTCATGCCCGGGTTTTCGTTCGTATCCATGGTGTGTCCTCGTCGTACCCGCCGGTCGGTCGGGAATCACCCAAAGCCCGGCAGGGCAAGGTCAGGCGAACAGTTTAAGGGATACGAGCGCCCACCGGGCTAAAACGAGTTAAACCGGGCCGAAATGGAAATCCGGTCGCATTTCCCGCTCTTCCGGCGTCAGGCTGCGGGCGAAGCCCTGGCTATGGAACAGCCGCTCGCCGTAGTCGACGATCGGCTTGCCTTCCTTGCCCAGATCGACACCCAGGTGCGTCAGACGCCACACGACCGGGGCCACGAGGCAGTCGATCAGGCTCATTTCCGGGTTGAGGAAGAATCGCGACGCCTGGAACAGCGGCACGGACATCAGCAGGTGCTCGCGAAGCCGCTTGCGCGCGCCGTCGGCGGCCTTGCCGCCCTCGCCGATCGTCTCGATCTCGGGCAGCCAGTCATTCTCGATCCGCCAGGTACCCAGGCGCAGACGCGCGCGGGACAGAGGGTCGATCGGCATCAGCGGGGGGTGTGGGTAACGCTCGTCGAGGTATTCGACGACGACCGCGGGGTCGTAGAGGGTGAGGTCCCGGTCGACCAGCGTCGGCAGCGTGCCATATGGATTGAGGTCGAGCAGATCGGCCGTCGGCTGATCGGGTTTCAGGATGATACGGTCGTAGGCGACGCCCTTGGCGGCCAGCACGAGACGCGTGCGGTGGCAGTGGATGTCGTCGGCACTGGTATAGAGCGTCAATGCCGAGCGAGTGCGTGCGTTCTGGACCATGCGATCGATCTCCCTCCCTGCTGCCTGAACGAAGGCGGGGCGACCCGGGGGCCGCCCCGCCTGGACGTCAATCAGTGACTATCGTGTACGTCTTTCCAGTACTCATGTTTCAGAAGGTACAGGAGGAAGGTCAGACCAGCCAAGAACAGGATGACCCATACCCCGATGGACTGCCGCTCGAGGGCGGCCGGTTCGGCCGTGTACTCGAGGAAGGTGGTCAGGTCGCGGGTGGCGCCACGGAACTGTTCCGGGGTCATGCGACCCGGGGTGGTGATCTCGAGCTTCTCCACCGCCGCATCGTGACCCGGGGCGGCTTCGCTATGCACCGCGGTCTGCAGGCCCTGCAGCTCCCACAGCACGTTCGGCATCGACGCGTTCGGGAAGACCGTGTTGTTCCATCCCACCGGACGGCTCGGATCGAGATAGAACGAGTTGAGGTAGTTGTAGATGAAATCCACGCCCTTGGCGCGGGCTTCGAGCGAGAGATCCGGCGGATCCTTGCCGAACCACGCCTTGGCGTCGTCGACCGGCATGTGCGAGATGACGGGCTCGCCGAACTTGGCGCCGGTGAAGTTGAAGTTCGTCATCACCTCTTCTTCGGACAGGCCGAGATCGGATGCGAGGCGCGAATAGCGCACGTACTTCAGCGAGTGGCAGCCGACGCAGTAGTTGAAGAAGAGCTTGGCGCCACGCTGCAGCGAGGCGCGGTCGGCGACGTTGGTACCGGCGGGCGCCAGTTCGGCCCCACCCTCGTTGGCGAGGGCGGGAATCGTGGCGACCGCAAGGCCCAGCGCCAGGGCGATGGAGGAGATAGCGCGCTTAATCATGCATCGTCACCCGTTCCGGAACCGGCTTGGTCTTCTCGAAGCCAAAGCGCGTGTAGACCCAAAGGAATACGAAGAACCCGAAGTAGCCCAGCACCATCAGGCGACCGAAGGCGTTCTCCCAGGTGGTGACGTCCGCATGCGGGAACCATTCGGGGATGAGCTCCGCCGTGACGCCGGCGCCCACGAGGCCCAGGGCCAGGAAGCTCACCACCAGCACGCCGAGGGCGATGCGGAAGCCGAGGCCGCGATAGCGCACGGAGCGCACCGCGCCCTTGTCGATCCACGGCAGCAACGCCAGCAGCAGGATCGCGCCGAACATGCCGATCACGCCCCAGATCGCCGTGCCGAAGAACGACGGGATCATGCGCAGGATCGCGTAGAACGGGGTGAAGTACCACGACGGCTTGATGTGGCTCGGCGTGACGAGGTTGTTCGCCGGGGTGAAGTTGTCGTGCTCGAGGAACCAGCCACCGAACGTCGGCGCGAAGAAGATGATGAACGCGGCGATGGTCAGGAAGAAGCCGGTGCCGAAGAGATCCTTCACCGTGTAGTACGGGTGGAACGGAATGCCGTCGGCGGGCTTCGCCGCATCCCAGCGGTTGCCCTTCGGGCCGTGCTTCACGTCGACGCCGTCCGGGTTGTTCGAACCCACTTCGTGCAGCGCCGCGATGTGCAGCACCACGAGCAGCAGGAGCACCAGCGGCAGCGCGATCACGTGCAGCGCGAAGAAGCGGTTGAGCGTGGCGTCGGCGGGCAGGAAGTCGCCCATGATCCACTGCACCAGCGCATCGCCGATGTAGGGGATGGTGCCGAACAGCGAGATGATGACCTTCGCGCCCCAGAACGACATGTTGCCCCACGGCAGCACGTAGCCCATGAACGCCTCGGCCATCAGCACGAGGAAGATCAGCATGCCGAGGATCCAGACCAGCTCGCGGGGACGCTTGAACGAGCCGTACATGATTCCGCGGAACATGTGCAGGAACACCACCACGAAGAACAGCGACGCACCCGTGGAGTGCATGTAGCGGATCAGCCAGCCCCACTCCACGTCGCGCATGATGTACTCGACCGAGTTGAACGCTTCCAGCGCACTCGTCTTGTAGTTCATGGTGAGGAAGATGCCGGTGACGATCTGGTTGACCAGCACCAGCAGCGCCAGCGAACCGAAGTAGTACCAGAGGTTGAAGTTCTTCGGCGCGTAGTATTCGGTCATGTGCGCGCGGTACATGGGCGCAAGGCCCGGCGCACGCTCGTTGATCCAGTCGCCGATGCTCGAGAATACGTTGGCCATCAGCCTGCCTCCTGCGGATCGACGCCGATCTGGATGTGCGTGTCGTCCACGAAGTGGTACGGCGGCACGGGCAGGTTCTTCGGTGCGGGCACGCCGCTGAAGACACGGCCGGAGAGGTCGTACCGTGACTTATGGCAGGGGCAATAGAAGCCGCCCTTCCAGTTCGCGTCGAACGGCTCGGGCTTGATGTCGGGCACGAAGTCCGGCACGCAGCCCAGGTGGGTGCACAGGCCGATGACGACGAGCCACTCGGGCTTGATGGACCGGTTTTCGTTGGTCGCGTACTTCGGCTGCTGCGCGGAATCCTTCGATTCCGGATCGAGCAGACGCGAATCCAGGCCCTTCAACTGGGCCAGCTGATCCTTGGTGCGATTGACGACGAAGACGGGAAGACTGCGCCAGGCGTAAGTGACTTTCTGGCCGGCCTCGATGGCACTGATATCGACCGTGACAGGCGCCCCCGCTGCCTTTGCCCTTGCGCTTGGTTCCCACGACTTGATGAAGGGCACAACCGCCGCGACCACTCCAGCACCGCCGACAACTGCTGTCGTTACGGTAAGGAATCGACGGCGGCCATGATCGACGACTTCGTTCGCCATCAGGCTCTCCGGAACTTATGCCATTGAGAATGCGGACCCCAACGCCGGTTCTTTCGGAAATCGGCTTCCGCAAATCGCGTCAGTGTAACGTCAGCACCAGCCACGTACAATAAAATGAACAATACCCTGCCCGGCTGCCGAAAAGGCAGCCAAGGAACCGCCCGGATGCGGACGAACAGGTTCGCGATTCGTTGGCAAGGCGACGCGATGACGACAGGATCCCGCGCTTTTTCATGAAACACGCTGCCAGCACGCTCGCCTTCATCGCTCGTTTCGTCGTGCTCGGCCTTGCCGTCGCCTTCATCGTGGGCCTCTTCTGGCCCGGCAGCGGGGCCTTCCTGCGCCAGCGCCTGTCGGGCACCCAGGGGCAGACCGAGGCCGCCGCGCCCGCGCCCGCCGCGAGTGGCGCCCCTGCCTCGTACGCCGACGCCGTGACGAAGGCCGCGCCGTCCGTCGTCAACATCTACGCCAACAAGCTCGTCACCGAGCAGCCTCGCGAGCTCTATTCCGACCCCGTGCTCCAGCGCATCTTCAGTGTGCCCAGCGGCCCCGTGCGCACGCGGCGCCAGCAGAACCTGGGTTCGGGCGTGATCGTCAGCGACGATGGTTACGTATTGACCAACAACCACGTCATCGCCAACGCCGACGACATCCAGCTGCTGCTCTACGACGGTCGCGTCGCCAAGGCGCGTGTGGTCGGCTCCGACGACGAGACCGACCTCGCGGTACTCAAGGTCGATGCGGGCAACCTGCCCGCCATCCGCATGACCGACGCCGAAACCCGCCCGCGCGTGGGCGACGTGGTGCTGGCCATCGGCAATCCGTTCGGCATCGGACAGACGGTGACGATGGGCATCGTCAGCGCGATCGGCCGGCAGCTCAATCTGTCGAGCCTCGAGAACTTCATCCAGACCGACGCGGCGATCAACTTCGGCAACTCCGGCGGCGCGCTGGTCAATGCGCACGGCGAGCTGGTCGGCATCAACACGTCGCTGATCGGACAGGCCGTCGGCGCCGAGGGCATCGGCTTCGCCATTCCCGCGCAGAGCGCGCGCGACGTGCTCGACCAGATCGTGAAGACCGGCCACGTGGTCCGCGGATGGATCGGTGCCGATTACGGCGCGGTGCCCGTGTCGGCCGATAGCGGCCTGCCGTCGGCGGCGCGTGGCGTGGTGGTGAACGAGATCTCGCCGGGCGGCCCCGCCGCACTTGCCGGCATCCAGCAGCGCGACGTGCTGCTGAAGCTGGGCGACGAGGACATCCTCGATACCTCCGACCTGCGTCGCCACGAGGCGTCGCTGAAGCCCGGCACGCCGGTCCAGATTTCGGGATTGCGCTATGGCGCGCCGTTCACGGCGACGATCACGCCGACGCAGCGCCCGCCGAGTGCGCCGATGCAGCCGTTGAGGTAAGGCGTCGTTCGCCGGCTTGCCCGCTGCCGCGGGTTCGCCGATACGATCGGCTCCCACCAGATCGCGGCACGCTGGCTACCGAAGGGTGGGAGCCGATCGTATCGGCGATGCTCTTCGTCAGGAGCCGCGCAGCGCCAGCGGCACGCCAGTTCCCGGTCGCTGCCTGAGCGTTTCGGCGTAGCGCTTGCGCAGCGTCCCCACGCGCTCGACGTACACCTGCGTTTCGTCGTACGGCGGCACGCCGTTGTACTTCTGCACCGCACCGGGTCCCGCGTTGTACGCGGCCGCGGCGAGCCGCTCGTTGCCGTTGAAGTTACGCAGCAACAGCGCGAGATAGCGCGCGCCGCCGCGGATGTTCTGGTTCACGTCGAACGCGTCGAGCACGCCCATGTCGCGCGCGGTGCCCGGTATCAGCTGCATCAGGCCCTGCGCACCCGCGATGGAGAGCGCACGCGGATTGAAGGCGCTCTCGGCGTGGATCACGGCGCGTAGCAGCGCCTCGTCGACACCGTATTCCGCGCTCGCGGCACGGATCGGATCGCCGAACGAGGTGATGTTGAGCGCGACGTTGTTCCAGTCGATCTTCGAGTGGACGTCGCAGGCCGCGCAGGTCGCTATATAAGTAAAGAGCATCTTGATGCTCTGACCTTTCGCGCCCCCGCCTGGCGGAATGTTGGTGTATTCCACGCCACCATCGGCGCGGGTGATGCGATAGACCGCGCCGCGAAGCACGCGCGAGCCCTTCGGCGCCGCCGGTGCCTCGGCCGTCGCGAGGTCCGCGCCTGCCGATTCGCGATAGTCCCAGCTGCCCTTGGGCGCCGTAACGGGAGGCAGGGCCAGCGGCTCGGTCGCCTCGCCCTCCGGTCCGCCGACCACGCCGCCCGTCACCCCGACGAACGAAGCGACCGTGGACGGTACCAGCACGACGGAGCCGATCACCCCGTCCAGCGACGGCTTGCCCGGCACGTCTTCGAAAACGGCGACCGGCTTCGCCGCGGTCGGGGCCTTCGCGGGCCGAACGGGCCCCGTGCTGCCGATGCGCTTGCACTCCTTGTAACCGGCGGTGCCACTGGAGAACACGGTTTCACCCGACGAGCCCACGCAGCGATACAGCACGCCGGCGGCAGCGGGGCCGGCCAGCAGGCCGGACAGCAGGACGCAGCCGACCGCGGCCCTGCGCAGGGCCGTGCGGAAACTCGGAAAACGGCGGGCGGGATGGCCGGCGCTTTCCCCTGGCGTCGCGTCGTGGACCATGGGCGCGAGTGTGCCCGAACCCCCTGCCCCAGCCAAGGGCCGGGAACGTGACGATCTTCACGCAAGTCATTGATCCACGGCGTCGATGTGGCAACGCGGGTAGCGGCGGCGTAAACTGCGCGGTTCGGTAATCCACCCAGAAACGACGGTACCCCGGCGCATGAGCGGCAAGCTTTTCATCAAGACCCACGGCTGCCAGATGAACGAGTACGACTCGGCCAAGATGGCCGACGTGCTGCTGGCTTCGCACGGGCTGGAACTGACCCAGGACGAGGCCGAGGCCGATGTGATCCTGGTCAACACCTGCTCCATCCGCGAGAAGGCGCAGGAAAAGGTCTTCAGCCAGCTCGGCCGCTGGAAGGCGCACAAGAAGAACGGCAAGCCCGTGCTCATCGGCGTCGGCGGCTGCGTGGCCTCGCAGGAAGGCGACGCGATCCTCAAGCGCGCGCCGTACGTCGACCTCGTGTTCGGTCCGCAGACGCTGCATCGCCTGCCGGAGATGATCGAAGCCCAGCGCACGAGCGGCAAGTCGCAGGTGGACATCAGCTTCCCCGAAATCGAAAAATTCGACAGCCTGCCCGAACCGCGCGCGGAAGGCCCGACGGCGTTCGTGTCGATCATGGAAGGCTGCTCGAAGTACTGCTCCTACTGCGTGGTGCCCTACACCCGCGGCGAAGAGATCAGCCGCCCGTTCGACGACGTGATCGTCGAGGTCGCGCAACTCGCCGAGCAGGGCGTGCGCGAGGTCAACCTTCTGGGCCAGAACGTCAACGCGTACCGCGGGCCCATGCACGACGGCGGCATCGCCGACCTCGCCGTGCTGATCCACGCCATCGCACAGATCGACGGCATCGGCCGCATCCGCTTCACCACGTCGCACCCGCTGGAGTTCTCCGATTCGCTGATCGAGGCCTACGCCAACGTGCCGCAGCTGGCGAACTACCTGCATCTCCCCGTGCAGGCGGGTTCCGACCGCATCCTCGCGGCCATGAAGCGCGGCTACACGGCGATCGAGTTCAAGCAGAAGATCCGCAAGCTGCGCGCCGCGCGTCCGGACATCTGCATCTCGTCCGATTTCATCGTGGGCTTCCCGGGCGAGAGCGACGACGATTTCGAGAAAACCATGAAGCTGATCGACGACGTCGGCTTCGACCAGAGCTTCTCCTTCATCTTCTCGTCGCGCCCCGGCACGCCGGCCGCCAACCTGCCGGACGACACGTCCGACGAGGTGAAGCACGCACGCCTGTCGCGCCTCCAGGCCGCGATCAACGAGAACGCGCGCAAGATCAACGAGGCCATGGTCGGCACCGTGCAGCGCGTGCTCGTCGAGAAGCCCAGCCGCAAGAACGCGAACGAAATGACGGGGCGCACCGAGAACATGCGCTACGTCAACTTCCCCGGCCATGCCCGCATGATCGGCCAGTTCATCGATGTGACGATCACCGAGGCCATGAGCAATTCGCTGCGCGGCCGCGTGGTCCTCGACGAAGAGGTCGCCCTCGTCTCGTGAATGCCATGAGCCAGCTATCCCAGCGCGATTTCGCCCTCGATCCCGAGGACAACCACCGCCTCGCCAACCTCTGCGGCCCGCTCGACGAGCACATCCGTCAGATCGAGCTGCGCCTCGGCATCGAGATCGACCATCGCGGCAACCTGTTCCGCGTGATCGGCGAAGAGGCCTCCGCGAAGGCCGGCGAGCAGGTGCTGCGCGCCCTGTACGCAGCCACCGAACACGAAACGCTCAACGGCCAGACGATCAACGTGCGCCTCGCCGAGTCGGGCATCGACGCCCTGAACGAGCAGGCGGCCGAGTCGGCGCAGGACGTCGTCATCAAGGTGAAGCGCGGCGTGATCAAGGGCCGCGGCCCCAATCAGGCCCGTTACCTCCACGCCATCACCACGCACGACATCAACTTCGGCGTGGGCCCCGCCGGCACCGGCAAGACGTATCTCGCCGTCGCGAGCGCCGTCGAAGCACTGGAAGCCAACCGCGTACAGCGCGTGCTGCTGGTGCGCCCGGCGGTCGAAGCCGGCGAGAAGCTGGGCTTCCTACCCGGCGACCTCAGCCAGAAGATCGACCCATACCTGCGCCCGCTCTACGACGCGCTCTACGAGATGATCGGCTTCGAAAAAGTGTCGAAGCTGCTGGAGCGCAACGTCATCGAGATCGCCCCGCTGGCGTACATGCGCGGCCGTACCCTCAACGACGCCTATGTGATCCTCGACGAAGCGCAGAACACCACCGTCGAGCAGATGAAGATGTTCCTCACGCGCATCGGCTTCGGCTCGGTGGCGGTAATCACGGGCGACGTGTCGCAGGTGGACCTCCCCCGCAGCGTGCGCTCGGGCCTGCGTCACGCCATCGAAGTGCTGCGCGGCGTCGACGGCATCAGCTTCACGTTCTTCACCTCGCGCGACGTCGTCCGCCATCCGCTGGTGGCGAAGATCGTCCGTGCCTACGAGGCCTTCGAGCAGAAGCAGGACGACGAGCGATGAGCCGCGTGGACGTCGCAGTCGGCTATGCCGTGCCGCGCAAGGGCGTGCCGGCGTCGGCCAGCTTCCGTCGCTGGGTCGAAGCCGCGCTGAAGGGTGCCCGCCGCCGCAAGGCGTCCGAGTTGGCCATCCGCATCGTCGACATCGACGAAGGCCAGGCGCTCAACCTTCAGTACCGCGGCCGCGATTACGCGACCAACGTGCTTTCGTTTCCGGCCGACCTGCCCCCGGGCATCGACCTGCCGCTGATCGGCGATCTGGTCATCTGCGCCCCCGTCGTGGCCCGTGAGGCCGCCGAGCAGGGCAAGAAGCCGGCCGATCACTGGGCCCACCTCACCGTTCACGGCACCCTGCACCTGCTGGGTTACGACCACATCGATGAGGCCGAGGCCGAGGGGATGGAGGCGCTGGAGACGAAGGTACTGGCGGGGCTGGGCATCGCGGATCCCTACCTGGCGCCCTAGGTGGGAGCGCGCCCTGCGCGCGACAGCTTTTCGCCCCGGTTCGCGGCCTTGCGCGCCAGCTCCAGGGTTCGGCCTCGAAGGCTGTCGCGCGCAGGCGCGCTCCTACAGGGCCGCGCCACGCGTCGGGCCGAAGGGTGGGAGCCGATCGTATCGGCGATCGCCGCGAAGCGGCGGCCCTGCTCTGAACCGTCACGGGAATTCCAGTAGACTGCCCCTTCCGCCCTTTCGGGCAGAACCACAAAGAGTAATGAACGAGGACCCTGGTAGTACCAACGGCCCGGCTCACCGATCCTGGTGGGACCGACTGGGCCACATGTTTTCCGGCGAGCCGCGCAACCGCGACGAATTGATCGAGGAGCTGCGCACCGCCCAGGCCAACGGCCTGCTTTCGAACGACACCCTGACCATGGTCGAGGGTGCGATCAAGGTCACCGAGCTCAGCGTCGACGACGTCATGGTGCCTCGCGCCCAGATCGTCAGCCTGCCCGCCGACGCGCCCCTTCCCGACATCCTGGCAGCCGTGGTCGAATCCGGCCATTCGCGCTTTCCCGTGCACGGCGAAGACAAGGACGAAGTGCTGGGCATCCTGCTCGCCAAAGACCTGCTCAAGTACTTCGGTCAGAGCGAAGGCAGCGACGTGCGCGCCCTGCTCCGTCCCGCCGTGCTGATTCCCGAATCGATGCGCCTCAACGTGCTGCTGGCGGAGTTCCGCCTCACGCGTAACCACATGGCGCTCGTGGTCGACGAGTACGGCGGTGTCGCCGGGCTGATCACCATCGAAGACGTTCTCGAGCAGATCGTCGGCGACATCGACGACGAGCACGACGACGAGGAAGAGCCGGTGCTCGTGCAGCCGCTCGAAGGCGGTGGCTTCTCCGTCAGCGCGCTCACGCCGATCGCGGATTTCAACGACGTGGCCGGTGCGCATTTCTCCGACGAGGAATTCGACACCGTGGGCGGCATGATCACCTCCGAGTTCGGCCACCTGCCGGCCGTGGGCGAAGAGATCGCCGTCGGCAGCTTCCTGTTCCGCGTCACGGAAGCCGACGACCGCCGCGTGCAGGCGTTTCACGTCACGCAGGCGAACGGCGGCTGATACATCGTGGTAGGAGCGCGCCTCGCGCGCGACAGCTTTTCGCGAGAAGCAACGGGACCGGCTGCTCACGGCCCCAAAAGATGTCGCGCGCAAGGCGCGCTCCTACACGAAATACCAACGGACCATCGATGCGCTTTGCCCTGATCCTCCTGACCGCCCTGCTCTTCGCTCCGCTGGCACGCGCCGGTATCGTCGACGCACCCGCGGCGAATCTCGAGGTCGCGCTCATTACCTACGGCCCGGGCGACATCTACTGGGAGCGTTTCGGTCACGACGCGCTCGAAATTCGCGACACCGTCAGCGGCGAGTCGTACGCCTTCAACTACGGCGTATTCGACTTCGACCAGAAAGGTTTCCTGCTGAATTTCGCGCGCGGGATCATGGCCTACCGCATGGATGCGGACACGACCGAATCCGACATCGCGTTCTACAAGGGTGAAGGCCGCTACGTGCGACGCCAGGTGCTCGCGCTCGACAACGCGCAGAAGGAAAAGCTGCGTCGCTTCATCCTCTGGAACATCCGCCCTGAGAACGCCGGTTACCACTACGACTACTACGTCGACAACTGCACCACCCGCGTACGCGACGTGCTCGACGACGCACTGGACGGTGCGTTGAGCGCACAGTGGATCGACGCGCCCGGCGGCATGAGCTACCGCGACCAGACCGCCCGCCTCATGAGCAACCAGCCGTGGCTGATGCTCGGCATGGACCTCGGCCTCGGCCCGTTCGCCGACCAGCCGATGACGGCATGGAAAGAAGCCTTCCTGCCCATGACACTCGAGGAACAGCTCCGCAAGGTGCGCATCGGCGAAGGCGGCGCGGCTCATCCGCTCGTGGCCGACGAAACGACGCTCTCGCCAAGCCGCCTCACGCCGCCGCCCGACCAGGCCCCCGATCTGCGCTGGCCGCTGCTCGGCGCCGGCATCGTGCTCGCGCTGCCGCTGCTGCTTCCCGTGTTCACCCGCCAGCGCGGCGCACGCACCGTGTTCGCCATCGCCGCCACGCTGTTCACGGTCTTTGCCGGCATCGCGGGCCTGTTCATGCTCGGGCTGTGGACGCTGACGCTGCATCGCTCCGCCTGGGGCAATTTCAACCTGCTCGCCTATCAGCCCTTCGCCCTGCTGCTGTTGCCCGGTATCTGGAAGCTGCGTCGCGCTGGCCGCCCGATGGGTCGCCTCGCGCCGCGCGTCGCGGCGATTTCGTTCGCCGCGTGCGTCATCGGCCTGCTGCTTCATCTGTGGCCGGACTTCCCGCAGCGGAACATGCCATGGCTGCTCTTCGCGCTGCCGTGCTGGGCCGCCCTGTTCGCGAGCTTCTGCCGCCGTCACGACTGAACGGCGGTGCGTGAAGGGAAACAATCACTCTTTCGGGTGATTCAGGTCGATGGACCTTCGTGCAGAAATAGACGTCCAACCCGCAAGACACCGCGCGGCTAAACGTTGTCCCAACGACGTCGCGCGTCACTTCGAAAACTGCGGATCACGTCACGGAATCCCTGCTGCCAGAGCGTCGCGGTGCGACGCACACGGAATAAGTGCGCGCGTCGTACGTCCTGCATCCGTCCCCACGGATGCCTGGCGCACCGCCATCGATGAACCTGAAACCGAGCGACCTTCCCCTCCTGGTCTCCCTCGACATGCTGCTCGAAGAACGCAACGTCACGCGCGCTGCGTCGAAGCTGCACGTCAGTCAGCCGGCGCTGTCCGCGCAACTCGCGCGGCTGCGGCGCCTGTTCAAGGACCCGCTCCTCGTGCCCTCCGAAACGGGGCGCGGCATGGTGCCGACGCCCAAGGCCGAAGAAATGGCCGTCGCCTTGCGCGATGCCCTGTCGCAGCTCGGCGCCCTCGGCGATCCGAGCGACACATTCGACCCCACGCGAGACGGGGCGACGTTCCGTATAGGTGGCTCGTTCAGCGCCATCAGCACGTTCGCCCGGCCGCTCGTGGCCGCACTGCACGAATGGAAGAACCGCGACATCCGCGTCGCCTTCCGCACGGGCTGCGACATCGCCGATGTGCTGGCCCGCTTCGAGAATGGCGAGATCGATATCCTTCTCGCACCCAATGAGCAGATCCCGCCGTCGCTGAAGATGCGACCGCTGATGGCCGACGAGTTCGTGATGCTCCAGCGCAGCGGACATCCGCGCGGCACCGCGCCCCTCACGCTCGACGAGTACTGCGCGCTCGGCCACCTGGTGATTTCCGGTTCCGGGCGCACGACGGGCCTGATGGACGATCGACTCAGGGAGATCGGCCGCACGCGCGATGTGCTCGTGTCCGCACCGCTGGGCGACTCCATCGGGCCGATGCTGACCGCCACCGACCTGGTCTGCACGCTGCCGCAAAGCATGGTCGAAGCCGTCGGCCCGGGGCTCGAAACGTATGCGATTCCCTTCGACATGCCCGACATGTCGCTGGCCATGGCATGGCACAGCCGCCTCGACAAGCAACCGGCCCACCGCTGGCTGCGCGACGAACTGATCCGCGTCAGCCGCCGCCTCCACCCGACGCGGCACGCCGAACCGACCAGTCCCCTCATGCCGATCATCGAGCGAGTACGCGATGGATACCACTGAAACGTTTCTGCAGCCGCTGGATCCCGACGCACCCTGCGGCCCTAACCTCGAATACGACGCCGCCTTCCTCGCCCTGGAAACACTCGCCGCCCCGCGCGCGGAACGGGTCGTAGGCGACTCGGTGAAACAGGCGGAATCGCCCGAGTGGCGCGATGTCGCAAAGCAAGCCGAAGACGTGGCCACCCGCACGCGCGACCTGCGCGTCGCCATCCACCTCGCGACCGCGCGCCTGCACGTCGGCGGCTTTCCGGCGTGGGCGGCGGGCATCGCGCTGATCCGCGGCCTCCTCGAACGCTACTGGGACGAGGTGCATCCCGCGCCCGACGACGGCGACGCCACCGAGCGCGTCAACGCGCTCGCGGCGCTGTCGTCGCCCGACGCGATGCTCGGCCAGTTGCGCGTCGCCAACCTCGTGCACGCCGAACGCCTCGGCGGCTTCTCGCTCCGCGACCTCCGCGTACTCTCCGGCAACGTCAAGCCCATCGACGGCGGCACCGCGGTCACGCAGGAACACGTCGACGCCGTGATGCAGCAGGCGGACGTCGACGCGCTCATCCAGCTCCACGACGCCATCGCCGGCGCACTCGACGACACACGCGCCATCGGCGCGCTGTTCGACGAACGCACGCCCGGCAGCGGGCCGGAGCTCGACGCCCTCCTCCGCGACCTGCGAGAGCTGCAGGCATTCGTGCAACCGTATCTGTCGATCCGCGCACCCGACGTCCTCGCAACCCCGGGCCCACCCACAGCCGACGACGAAACGCTCACACCCGCCCGCGACGCACGCGGTCCGATCCAAAGCGCCGCCGACGTCGTGCGCATGCTCGACGACATCTGCGCGTGGTACGCCGTGCACGAACCATCGAGCCCCATTCCGCCGCTGCTCCAACGCGCGAGAAGCCTCGTCGGCCTCGGCTTCGCAGACCTGCTCAAAGCCATCGCACCGGGCGGCCTTTCCGAATTCCAGGTGCTGTCGGGCGACAGTGGCGATTCCTGAGGTCGCCTCACCGTCATCCCGGTGAAAACCGGGATCCACGGTGATGCGATCGGTCGTCGCGTCGAGGCCTCATTGGTTTTCCCCCGCACATCGGAGCGCACATCGATGTAGCGCCGTCCCCAGCCCAACACCGAGGCGGTGGACCCCGGCCTACGCCGGGGTGACGGCCTTTATCGCACGCCGCGGTAGCGTCCGAAGGAGGCGTCGGCTGCCGTTTTCCGAGCGTCTCCGCAGGGAGGCGAAGGCCGGACGAGGACTTAGCGAGGAAAATGGCAGCCGACGCCTCCGTGCCCCGCTCCCCACCACGATGGCGCAGCCGGGCCTAAAGCGCCCGACAGACCAAGGCACCCACCAACAGCGCCACGAGCACACCCACAACCCACCATCGCCACGCCGTGGCCGGCCGGGCTACCACCGCCCGCCGCATCGGCAACGCGTGCACGACCGGTGCGGAACTCGCGGGCCGCCGCAACGTGTGCGTCGCGCCGCCCTTCCGGCGCGGCAGCGTGCGTAGCAGCATGCGACGACGCAGCCGATACTCCGGCGTGCCGATGCGCGCACGACTGTGCGCATCGTTGAGTGCGTCGAGTTCGCGATCGAAGCCCGTGTCCCAGTCCATCAGCGAATCTCCCTGACGAGCCGGAACCCGACGTCGCGCTCCGCGGAGCCGTCGCTTTCGCGCACGGCAACCACGGAACAGGCGTCGCCACCGCTGCGATAGCTGCCGCCGCGCACCGCGAGCCCACGCCCCTTCGTCACCCACTCCCACACGCTGCCCGTGAGGTCGACGAGCCCCCAGGGATTCGCCGCGCCATGCGCGCCGAAGTCCGGTGCCTTCATCAGCCGGCCGATCCCCGACGACGACGCGCCGCAGTCCACGTCCTTGCTGTCCCATCCCGCGTTAGCGCGCGCCGCCAGCAGCCACTCGTCGTCGGAAGGAAGCCGGTAGACATGCCCGCTCACCTGCGAGAGCCACGCGGCATACCGCTGCGCGAAGGCCACCGGTATCGAGCGTGCGGGCTCCGTCGCCGCGATGCCACGCGACACGGCGCATGTGCGCGTGGCGCGGCAGTACTGGTCGAGGTTGCCCACGGTGATCTCCGTGCGCGACATCGCGAACGGCTTCGGCGCGCGCGGAACGACCACCATCGCCGGCCCATGCGCGCCCGCTGAGAACGTATCGAAGCACTCGCGCGCCGTGCCCGCGAGACCACGCCGTGCACACGGGTCCGGCGGCGTCACGACCACCGGATGAAGTTTCCCGATCACCGCCGAGAGCGAGCCTTCCGGCAACGCCTTCGACGCGACCATCGCCGCTTCCAGATCCTTGAGGCCCTGCGGATCGCTCGTCTGCACCGCGGCGAGTCGTTTGCGCAGATCGTCCTGCACCGCGGGCACCACGCCCGGTGCCTTGCCGGCGTTCATCACCGCCAGCGCGAGGTCGTAACGCGTCTGCGCGCGGCGCAGGTCGTCGCGCTCGCCGATCACCGTGAGGGCGCTGTCGATGCGCTCCGCCGCGTCTTTCCAGTGGCCCGCCCGGCACGCCTCGCGCGCGGCGTCGAGATACGCCGCGGTCAGCAGGTTGGCCGCTTCGTCGCTCGTCTGCACGGCGCCGCCATCGATGCGACGGAGTTCCTCGAAGCTTTCGACCGCCTTGGCCAGATCGCCGGCCGCCGCCGCGTGGCGCAAGGACTCGAGGCGAGCATCGTGTTCGGCCTGCTGCAGGTCGGGCGCAGAGGCCGTCGCCGGACTCTCGGCCAGCGGTGCCGTCGCGGCCGTGGCGGGCGGCTGCGCCAGCGCGATGGCGCGCGCCGCGAGTCGCGTGGACGACGGCAGCATGCGCCGCGCGATCGCGAGGTGCGCCGTGGCGCCCGGCATATCGCCGGCCTTCACGCTGTCGCTCACCGCCATGTCGAGCTTCAGTTCGAGCTCCGGATTGGTGAGCAAGCGGCTGGCCGGATCGATCTGCCGGATGCGCGCGAGAATCGCGGGGGCATCGTCCTTGTCGTCGCCGAACAGGCGATTGGCGAGAATCGCCTGGCTCAGCGCCGTGTCGAGGCGATTCAGCGCCTCGTCGCGTTCGTGCGTCACCTCCTCGCGCCGGCGATCGAGCTTCGGCGCGAAACTCTTCAGGTCGGCCCGCAGGCCGAAGGTACGCACGGCCGCGGGATAATCGAAACGCCCATGCGCCGGATCCCAGTGCGACGCGACGAGACGCACGAGGAAGCCGTCGATCGCGTCGGCGCCATCGACCACCACGCGGCGACGTTCGTCGCCGTCGAGCGTCGCCAGTGCCGTGCGCAGACTGTCTTCGTCACGAAAGCCGTCCGCCTGACCGGGCGCGAGACGACGCAGCGTTTCCGCCACGTGGTGCCGTTCGGCCTGCGCCTGCGCGAACCACGCGCCACCCGCCGCCAGCGCCAGCACCACCCCGCCTGCGAGCAGCCACGGCGTGGCGCGCTCGCGCCACCGGCGCGGCCGTAAACCATCGATCACCCGAGCGATGTCGGTACCGCGTCGCGCGCCATCGAACGCGACGGCCTCGCAAAGCGCCTTGTACTGGCGCTTGTCGAGGCCCGGTACCGCGGGCGGTCGCCGGCCCTGGGCCAACGCTTCCTCGGCATTCTCCTTGGCGAACGGATGCCGGCCGGTGAGCAGCTCGAACACCACGCAGCCGAACGCGTAGATGTCGTCGGCCGGCGATGGCGGCTTGCCCTGCAGCATGTCCAGGCTCGCGTAAGCGGGCGTCATGGCCCCCAGCGTGCCGGCGTCGAACACGGTGCGGTCGTCGCCGCCGTCGGCACCGAGCTTGCCCGCGCGTGCGATGCCGAAGTCGAACACCTTGGCGACGCCTGCCTCCGTCACCATCACGTTGCCCGGCTTGAAGTCGGAGTGCACGATGCCCGCGGTGTGCGCGCGCTGCAGTGCCTCACCCATGCCTTCGATCAATGGCCACGCCTCGCCGAACGCCATGCCGTCGCGTGCCTTCCCGCGGATCAGCGCGCGGAGGTCGCTGCCTTCGACGTACTCCATCGTCATGAAGACGTTGGTGCCGTCCTTGTCGAAATCGTAGACGCGCACGATGTGATCGTTCGCCACCTGTTGCGCACGTCGGGCTTCGCGCTGCAGGGCCACCAGCGCGTCGGGATGCTTGCGGAACTCGTCGTTGAGCACCTTCACCGCCACGTAGGGATCGCGATCGCGCGCCTCCACCTTGCGTTCGTCGCGCGCGAGGTACACCACGCCCATGCCGCCGCGTCCGAGTTCGCGCTCGAGGTAGAAACGATGCTTCAGCAGGCTGCCCTCGCCAATCCGCTCTCCCTGTGCCAGATCGGCGATCTTTCGCCAGCCGCTCTCGCCGGTGCCGCGCGACGCGGTCGCTGTCGCCGTCGCGGTACCTTCCGCGGCCCCGGTGTGCAGCGGGTTGACCACGGTGGCATCGTCGTCGTCCGCGCGCGGGGCGCCACGGATCGGATCCACGCGGGTCGCGTCGTCGTCGTGTTCGTTCATCGGGTTTCCTCGCTATCGTCGATCCGCACCACCACGGCCGACACGTTGTCGCGACCGGCACGGGCGAGCGCGCCATCGACGAGGCTCGCGAGCAGCGTCGCGGGCTCCCCGTCGCGGCGGCAGCAGGCCTCGATCTCCGCATCGCTCAGTTCCTTGTTGATGCCGTCGGAGCAGAGCACGAACGCCATGCCCGGTCGGCAGGGAATCACCTTCCAGTCGACGAACAACCGGTCTTCGGCACCGACCGCGCGCGTCAGCACGCCCGCCGTCGATCGTGCGGGACCAGCACCGAAGCGCGTTTCGTCGCCGCGATCGCCGTGAACGTGGTCGCGCGTCAGCAGACGCAGCACGCCGTTTTCGAAGCCGTAGGCGCGACTGTCGCCCACCCAGCCGCAGAGCAACGCGCCGGGTACATGCACCAGCAGCACGACGGTCGACGCGATGGCATCGACGCGCTGCTCGCGCGCCATGCGGCGAAGCGCGTGATTCACCCGAAGCAGTTCGTCTTCGATCGCATCCATGCGATCGGCGATGTCCGCGACGCGCGGCAGCGCACGCAGTCGCTCGACGACCATCCGGCTCGCGACATCGCCTGCCGCATGCCCGCCGAGTCCATCGGCGACCGCCCAGATACCGTCCATCGGTGCATCGAGGATCGCGTCTTCGTTATGACGCCGGACATGACCGGTATCGGTCCGTCCGGCGGATCGGTAGTGCATGGTCATGCGCAGGTGGCTCCGGTCAGCAGATCGTCGATGTCGTCGGGCAAACCGCGTCGCCAGGTGCCCGCGTGCGGATCGTCGCCGCGCCACCAGAGCGCGCGCATGCTGCCGCCCTGCGGCGCGCGCCACATCGCGCTCATCGCGTGGACGTCGGGGAGCGCACACACGCGCGCGTCGAACGCCACGGGTGTGCCGTCGCCACGGCTTTCGCACAGGCAGCGCTCGGCCGCCACGAACCACCGCACCGAGGGCAGCCCGGGCCAGCCACACGCGTCGGGTGTCGACGGCGAAGCGATCACCAGCGGAAAGACGCGACCCACGCTATCCGAAGACGACATGACCACACCCACCCAAGGGAGCGGACCGCAGACGGACGACGCCAGCGCGAATCGCCATGAGGGCATGCCAAGGAACCGTTCCCGCCATCCATCGCCGTGCCTCTCGGCAAGTCGAGCGAGCGACGCCTGCCACGCGCGGTCCCACGTATCGACGAACGCGGTGGGCAGCCGGCGCTGCACGAAGTCACCGGTGCCGGGCAGTTTGCCGTGGAACCCGGCCGGCGCGGCGAACGCGCTCATGCCGGGCACCGGAAGCGTCGGACGCTGGTATCGCCGAAGGGATTCCGCAGGCTCGCCGCGTCGATGTCGACGTTCGCCCGCACGGTACCGAAGCCGAACGACGCGCCGTACCGCGTGTCGGTGCGACGTTGCAGCGACGCGGCATCCAGCGCGTGGAACAGGCCCCACTCGCCGGCATAGACGAGCGCGGGAAGGGGCTGGCCCGACGTATCCCAGGCATCGATGCGCGTCATACCGGGTTTCGGCCCCGGCCATTGCATCGCCACCGGTGGCGACGGGTCGCCCGCCTTGTACTCGAACACCTGCCCGTCGACGTCGATCGTCATGCGGCCGATGCCCGGTGGCGGTGTCGTGACCGATACCGTGAAACCGACCTGCGGCCGCGGCCCGTCACGGAAATACACCTGCCGGATGGTGTCGGCGAGCTGTGCCGAAGCGAGCACGGTCGCGCCGCCGTTCGCCGGCGCGCCGTCGCGGAAACGCCAGGTGGCACCGCCCGTGTCGACGACGTTTGCCAGCGTCTGCCGGAAGAACGTGTCGAAGCGCCCGCCGTTGCCGAAGAGCGCGGCGAAGTCCTGTAGCGGCATGTCGTTCGCGCTGCCCGCGACGAAGGGATAGCGCCCCTGCACGAAGCGCGCGCAATCCGCACCGGCCGCTTCGCGGAAGCCATTCGCCAGCGCACCTGTCGCGCCCTTCCCCACGAGCGATTCGCTGCTGCCGGCCAGGCCGCCGAGCCACGTCGACAGCGGTGGCGGCAACTGCGCCGCGTCCTGCCGCATCGTCGCCAGCGCCGGATCGGTCTGCCCGACGCTCTCCGCGCCGGGACGCATCGTGAGCAGTGTCTTGCTCAGCTGGTCCAGCGTCGCGAGGGTGCGATCGAGCGCCGTGGCGCCGGCCGTGCCATCGGTGAGGCGATTCAAGGGGGCGAAGTGCTCGACGATCGGCGCGTCGGCCGGCGTGGATGGCCGGGCCGCGGGCGAGGCGTTGCCCTCGGCGATCACGCGCGCGATGTCGCTGCGACTCGTCGCGCGCTGCACGGCACGCGCCCTGGCGACACCCGCGACGCGACCGGTGGTGCTATCGGCAGCGGGACCCGGATCGCGCAGAAGGTCCGTGGTGTTGTCGCGCACGAGAAGCAGCAACGCCTTCAGCGGGGAACCCGGGCCCGCCAGCCGCGAGGCGATGCCGCTGGCCTCCCGCACGCTCGACGCGGTGGGCAGTTCGAGATCGGCGATGAGGCCGTCCCACGCGCGGATGTAGTCGTCGACGTAGAGCGTGCGAACCTGTGTCGTCAGCGACGCGCGACTCACGCGATCGGTTGCCGTCGCACCGAAGACCCAGTCGTCTTTCGCGAAGCGATCGACTGCCTCCGCGATACGACCAGCCGGTGCCTCGCTCACCATCGCCGCGAACACCGGGCGCGTGTACAGCGCCGGCAACGGTTTCGTCAGCGGCGCGCCACTGTGCCGACGGAACACCTCGCCGAGCAGACCGAGCGTTCTGTCGAGACGCACCGGGGCATCGCCGCGTGCCGCGGCGTCGATCCGCACGTTGCCGTAGATCAGCGTGGCCAGATCGGCCGCGCGCAGCGACGCGCGCGCCGATGCCACCAGCGCATCGTCCACGGGCAACGCACGCAGCGCGTCGTGCCCTTCGAACAGCACCCGGAAGTGTTCCTGTAGCGCGACCACGAGCGTGTCCTCGTCGGGAAACACGTCTCGCCAGCGCTCGCCGGCGAGCAGAACGAGCTGCGCATCGTCGCGATGGGCCGGTTCGCCCAGCATGAGGTAACCCTTGAGCACCGTGTAGAGGCGTTGCGGATCGTCCGCCGCGTCGCGCAGGCCATCGCGGAACTGCAGCGCGAGCCCGGGCAACACGCTGGCCTGGAATTCCCGCGTTCGCGCGGCACGCGCGTCGTCGAACAGTCCATCGCCCTGAAAGAGCCCGAAGCGCATCGACCATGGCACGGGATGACGTACTTCGTCGGCCACCTGCTGCGCGCGAGCGAGCACGTCGAGACGTGCGAGCGCCTGCGCGTAGTAGGCGCGCAACGAGGCCGGGGTCGACGAGGTATCAGCCGGGTAGTCCCGCAGCGCCTGCGCGACGCGCGCGACATGATCGGCATTGCGGCCGTAGCTGACCGCCATGGCGACGACGAGCGCGAGCGTGAGTGCCGCGACGCTCGCCAGCGCCGCCGCTTCGGCGACGCGTCGGCGACGCACCGCGGCAGGGTTGGCGCCGGCGAATCCTGCCTCCGGCAGGATCGTCCGCGCGATCAGGTGCTCGACGAAGAACGTGCGCCGCTGCGCACGGGACGCCACGGGCGCCGTGGCCGGCATGCCGAACGAGCGGCCGACGACCGAGAGCACGCGATCGATCGGCGTACCTTCCTGCGTGCCCGATGTCATGTACACGCCGCGGAGCATCGGCGAGCGACCGTAGCTATGGCGGCCGAAGACCGTGGCGACCAGCGGCAGCGCGAGATCGCGAAGGCCGCGAACCTGCTGCGGGAACGCGAGCAAGCGACCCCGCCGGGTGAGGTCGCGCTCGGCGTGGATGCGGTCGATCACGCGCTCGTCGAGGCGTCCGAGCAGGGCGTCGAACGCGTCGCCAAGAGCCACGCACGCGGTACCGTCGACGCTCTGCGCCGCCGTGAACGTCGTTCCCCAGACCTGGGCACGCGCCGCGGCGTCGAGGCCATCGAAGAACTCGAGGAAACCGGCGACGAGGTCGCATTTGGTGAACACCACATACACCGGCACCGCCATGCCGAGCCGCGTGCCGATGTCGTCGAGACGCTCGCGCAGTGTCTGCGCATGCCGTTGCCGCGCCTCGTCAGCCATCGTCAGGAGCTCGATCGCGCTCACCGTGAGCACGATGCCGTTCACCGGACGGCGGCGACGGTAACGCCGAAGCAGCCGCAGGAACCCATCCCACGCCGAGGCATCCGCGTGCGGATCGGAATCCTGCGTCGTGTAACGGCCCGCCGTGTCGAGGAACACCGCGTCGTCGGTAAACCACCAGTCGCAGTGGCGCGTGCCACCGATGCCGCTCAGCGACCGCCGCCCCGTCGCCTTGAGCAAGGGGAACTCGAGGCCGGAGTGCTCGAGCAATGTGCTCTTGCCCGAGCCGGGCGCACCGATAAGCAGGTACCACGGCAGGCTCTCGAGCGTGCCACCGCCATCGCGACGCTTGCGCAGCAGGGCCATGGCCTCCGCGAAGCGCGTGCGCAGGGCATCGCTTTCCGCGCGCGCCCGCGCGTCGGCGTCGGCGCGCGCCGGATCCGCCGGCGACGCGAGCTCCGCGCCCATGCGGTGGCCGCGTCGCGCGGCGAGCCAGCGGCGCAACGCGATCGCACCGATCCAGACGACACACACGACGAGCATCGCCAGCAGGCGCGCGGCGATGCCCGATAACGGCTGGCTGTCGCCGAGTCCAAGGTACGGGCCGCCGAACCAGATCAGCAGCCATACGAAGAGGATGCCAAGCGCGGCGTGGAACCACGCATGGCGCAACCATCGGGGTGCGGACATCATCCGGCCTCCGGAATGAAGAGGATCTCGACGCGGCGATTGCGCGCGCGGTTGGCCGGCTGGTCGACGGGCGTCGCCACCGGTTGCGAGGCGCCAGCGCCGCTCGTTTCGATACGCCGCGGATCGTGCAGCCCCTTCGCGAGGATCGCGCCCACGTTGCCGGCGCGCGCGGCCGAAAGCGCCACGTTGTCCTTGAACCGCAGCGATCGGATCGGCTGGTCGTCGGTGTGGCCGACGACCACGATGCGGCCCGGCACCCGGTCGAGCGCGCTCGCGATACGCGAGAGCAGGCTCGCCTCGCCCGCCGCGACGTCGGCACCACCGGACGGGAACATTTCGGTGCCGGCAAGGCGCAGCGTCGCCTGACCGTCGGGCTTCTCGTCGATGCCGACCGCTCCGCTCCGTTCGTCGTCCGCGAGAAGCTGACGCAGGCTCGCCGGGGAGGTCTTCGGTGCGACGGTCTTCGCAGGCAACGGCGCGCCCTGCAGCCCGATGGCCGCCAGCCGCGCGCCTACCGGTTCGGCGACACCGCCGAGCCGGCCGTGCAGATACGTCCATGTCGCCACGAGCACGCAGACGCCCCCGAGGGCCGCCATCCAGACAGGCAGCGCCCTGCGCTCGACCACCGGACGATCAAGGCCCTTCCAGCGTGGCGACAGCTCCGCCGCCGGCGCGGACCGGTAGGCCTGCAGGCGCCGGTACGTGTCTTCGCGACGGTCGGCGAGGCGCGCGGCACCGCCGGGCTCGACGAGGTAGCGGCCGCCGAAGCCCAGCGCGAGGCACAGGTACATCAGCTCGACGAGATCGGCGTGGCGGAGCATGTCCTGGCAGAGGCGATCGAGGATCAGGAAGAACTTCTCACCGCCGTACGTTTCGCCGTGGAACGTCACCAGCAGCGTCTGCCGCTGCCATCCGGTGCGTTCGCCCCACGGCGACTCGAGCACCGCCTCGTCGAGCATCGTGCACAGCACGTAGCGCGCCGTGACACCGCTCTGCGGGTCGACGCCGGCGCGCGCGACGGCATCGTCGAACTGGCGGATACCGGCGACCGCGCGCTCGCGCAATACGTCGGCATCGGGCGCGTCCGCGCTGTGGCGAAGCTGCGCCGCGAGCAGCAGCAACGGATTCGCGGCGCGCACGAGGGGATTGCCACTCGCCGGCGGCACCGACGTCGGCATCCTCTCGCGATGCGGTGCCGTGGTGCGCACCGCGCTGGGCGCCGGCGGGTTACCCGCGCTCGGGCGCACGACGGTCGCGTCGTCGGCGGTCCTGTAATTATCGTCGGGTCGCATCTGTCAGCTCCTCACCGCCCACAGTTCGAGGTCGAGGCCATCGAAACCGTTGCCGAAGTGCAACGCGACCCCGCCCGACGTGCGCAGCGTCTTCCACATGGGCGATGCCTTGTCGAGTTCGAAGTACTGGTAGCCGCTGCGATACGGAATCTGGCGCGGCGCGCTCTGCAACGACGACACCGCGATACCCGGCAGCTGCAGGTTCACCAGGTCGCGGATCTTCTCCACGGGCCCGATCTTCGACTGCGTGGGCAGGCGTCGACGCATGTCGGCCACGGCGATGTCGGCCTTCGCGGCGAGCACGAAGCTCGCACTGTCGAGCAGGCCCGTATCCGGGAGCGTGCCCACCCAGACGCCGAACTTGCGCTGCTGCAACGGCACCGGCACCGCGGTTTGCTCGAGCACGGCGCTCAGGCTCGTGCGAAGCGACAGGATCAGCGGTTCGAACGATTCGCGCAGCAGGTCGTGCCGGTAGGGAGCGAATACCTCGCTGCGCTTCGTCGGCGACGTGAACGTGGCCAGTTCGCCGGCCATGCCCAGCAACAGGCGATAGAGGTCTTCGGGATGCAGCAGCGGCTGTCCGGCGAGGTGCGCGAGTTGCGGCTGGAAACGGTTGACGAGCTGCAGCATCAGGAAGTCGGCGAGTTCCGCCGTGCTCGTGCGATCCGTTCCCGCTACGCGCGCCGCCAGCGCTTCGCCGCGCTGATGCAGGAGACCCAGCAGCTCGGTGAGCAGGAGGCAGAGCGGCTGCGCCGCGCGACACGACAGCGCCGTCGGCATGAAACCGTCGTCGAGCACCACGCGCCGGTCGGCACGGCATTCCACCAGATGCGCCATCGGCAGCTCGAGCAGGCCTTCGCGCGGTTGCGACGCGGCCACGATGCGTGCATCCATGCCGCCAACGTCGAGCACCACCGTGCCCGACGTGCTACCGGAGGCATCGGCCACTTCCGCCTCGCGCACGCGAAAGCGCGCGAGCTGCCCGGCGGGCGACGCGTCGGGCCACGCGCTTTCCGGTTGCGTCGGGGCGCGCAGCGGCAGCGTCAGATGGATCGTCTGATCGCGCCAGTTCGCGTCGATGTCCAGCGGTGCCGGCAACGGGTCACGGTCGGGCATGGAGAACGGCGTGCCGTCCGGAAACACGCCGCGAGCGCGCCGGATGCCGAGCTTACCGATCGCCAGCAGGTCGCGCTCGATCTCCAGCTCGTCGAAACCCCACGGATGCGGTCGCAACGTCGCGGCCCGCAGCTCGATATAGCGTTCCGTGTAGCGGTCCTGCTGCTGCATGTGCTGAGGACGCAGGAACAGGCCTTCGCTCCACACCACCTTGTTGAATGCGGTCATCGTGTCGCTCCGTCGCGCTTGAATCGCGCGAGCTGATCTTCGTAGGCACGGGCGAATTCGTCGCCGAACAGTCGCCGGAATCGTTCGTCCGGATCCCCGGCGAGGCTGGCGTGAAACGCCCGATAGCGCTCCCATGGGCCCTTCGTCGTGGCGAATCCGAACCGCCCACGCCGCGTGCCTTCCTCTTCGAAGTGCGATGGATCGAATTGCCCGACGAGGTCGTCGAACGCGGCACGCACGCCCGCGAGGAGCGCCACCTGGTGCAGGCGGATATCGTCCATCGCGTCGACGACCGCCGCGTCGCCGGAGAGGAACGCCTCGTTGGGTTCGGCCAGCAGACGGCGCATGGCCTCTTCCGCGGTGGGTGCGAATTTCAGGGGATTGTTCTCGGAGCGTTTGATCAGCGTCGCCGGCATGCGGAAGCCGTTCTTCAGTTCCGCGCGCGCGCGCAGCACATCCATGACGCCATCGAGCATGCGCAGGAAGAGCGTCTCGAGATGCGCGGGTGCCGGGGTCCGCGGTTCCGGCGAGGGGGCCGACGGCTCGGCGGGTGCCACGATGGGTACGTCCGGTGCCGGCGTTTCATCGACGGGCGACGACGGCATCGCGAACAGGCTAAGTGTGCTGTCCCAATGTTCCGGCAACACACCGGCGGGAGCGACGGCTGTCGCGACGTCGACGCGCGGTGCCGCGACGTGATCCTCCAGGGCCGACGAATGCGCCCACGAGCGCTCCGGCGGCGCCGCGACCTCCACGGGCAGCACGGTGTGGAACCATGCGAGCGGATCGAGCGATCCCGCAGCGGGCGCGACACTGGCCAGCACATCGACCGCGCCGGGAACGAAGACGTCGGCCGGCGGTGGTGTGGCCGCCGGTGCGCGTACGGTGTGGAGGCCGCCGCGACGCGCGGTCGTCAGCGCGACGTCGGCGGGCGTCTCGACCGTGGCCAGCACCTCGAACGTATCGATCTGGATGAGGTCGCCATCGCGCAGCGCCGCGGGCTCGCCGCCGCGCAGCGGTTCGCCATTGAGCAGCATGCCGTTCGTGCTGCGGTCCTCGAGAAAATACAGACCGTTGAGGAAGCGCACGATCGCGTGCTGACGCGACACCCCCTGCGCATGCAACACCCAGTCGCAGGGTTCGGCGCGGCCAATGGTCAGGTCGTGGCCTTCCACGCGGGCGGACGTGCGCTCGGCGATGTCGTTCGCCTGCGTGCCGAGCACGGAAAGGACCAGCGTCGGTCCGGTGAAACGGGTCATGGGGATTCCTCCGGTCGCAGCAGCGGCAGGCCGGCGTCGACGAGCGCGCGGCAGCACGTCTCGAAGTCGTCACCGGACGCGGCGAGAGTCAACAGGGCGGCGCCAGCGACGACCGCCATCAGGTGTGTGGCGACGGGCGCGACGTCCTTGCCTTCCGCGTCGAGCAGAAAGCCTTCCGACCAGCCCGCGGTGGCGGCGACTAGGGCACCGATGCCCACGTAATGCCGCGAGCCCGCATACGCGAGCGCCGCGCGGCGGTGGGCCTCGCCACGGCCGTGCGACCAGGTCTCGGCGAGGCGCACGCCTTCGCGCTCTTCGTCGGCGAGCGGGGCTGCCGTCGCACACTGACACAGCCAGGGCACCACGTAGCTTCGCGGCAGGAGACGCACGAGCAGGCGCACGGCGGCACCGGGCATGCCGTCATCCACGAGCGCACGCACGGCATCGCGCGACGCGATGCCGGGATGCAAGCGCCCTAGCGCCGCGGCGTCGAGGCCGATCTCGCGGGCGAGATCCGGAATGGTGGGGTTCGGCGTCATGGCGGTCACAGGAGCAACGGCGGCAGGCCCTTCAGCACTGCCGGTCCGGCGGTGGAAGAGAGCATGAGCGCGGCACCGGCGGTGACCGCGACGGCGGCGGTCGCGTTCACGGTCACCGTCGCCCCCGCGGTCAGCGATACGGCGGCGCCCGAGGTGATGGACGTCGCGCCGCCGGCGGCGAGGTTGATCGCACCGGTGCCGGCGAAGCGCAACGTCGTGCCGACGATCTGCACTTCGCCGCTGCGCTTCATGACGATGCGCGCGAGGCCCGTCACGATTTCGATTTCGTCGCCGGCCTCGATGCGCAGACGGCGTCCCACGTGCAGCGTGTCGTCACGCGCGACGTCATGGCTTCGGTCGCGACCCACCTTCGTCGTCTCGTCGCGATCGATGGTGCTGAAATGATCGTTCTCCGCCTCGTGCCGGAGGTCGCGCTGCGCGTGCAGCAGCAGTTCCTCGTCGCCTTTCCGGTCCTCGAAGCGGATCTCGTTCGCGTCGCCCTGCGCACCGCGCAGACTGCGACTGACGACGCCGCTGCGCGTCTTCTCTTCGGGCAACGCGTACGGTGTCGGATGATCCTGGTTGTAGACCGAGCCGAGAATCAGCGGCCGGTCCGGATCGCCTTCCAGAAAGCCGACGATCACCTCCTGCCCCACGCGTGGAATGAACTGCATGCCCCAACGCTTGCCCGCCCACGACGAGCCGACACGCACCGGACACGACTGATCGGCATGGGGCTTGCCCGGCGGGTTCCAGAAGAAGGTCACCTGCACACGCCCGAGGCTGTCCACTTCGATGTCCTCCTCGACCTGTCCGTACACCCGCGCCGTCTGCACGCCGGCGATGCGCGGACGCGGCGTGACCTGCGCGCTGCGGAACGGGTGGCGGCTTCGGATGACCTGGAAGCGGCACGCGAAGGGTGGTTCGCCGGCATCCGGCTTGATGCCGCCCGCCTGGTAGTCGACCTCGACGAGCCGCGTCGTCGCGCCGACGACGAGGTACTGCTGGTTCGCGTCGGCGAGCGGAAAGTCGCGCAAGGTGAACAGCCCGCCGGTCATCAGGCCGGTCGCGTCGGTGGATGCCGACGCGGTGGCCGCGGCGACGTTCAGCGCATCGGCACGCACCTGCGCGAAGCGCTGCCCGGTGGCCTGCCGCTGCGCATAGCCCACGGAACCATAGGGATAGTCGTAGATGTCCAGGCCGGAGATGCCATGCGTGTCCGCGGCGTCGCTTACCGGCTCGTTCGCGAGCAGCGACGCTTTGGGACGCTGGTAGTCGTAGTCGTCGAGGCGCACGCGCGTGGGGTTGACCGAGCGAGCGGTGTCCCATTCGTGGATCGAGGCCTTCACCCGATGGCCGCGTTCGGTGGGCGGCGCATAGGGAATGGTCTCGAAGCCGGGCTCGGGCGCATGGGCCCCGAGCCCGTCGGCGAGCACCAGCGTATGGCTGCCCTTCGCGTGCACGAAGTAGTAGTAGATACCTTCCTGCTCCATCAGGCGGCTGATGAAGTCGAAGGCGCTCTCCCGATACTGCACGCAGTATTCGCGGGCGTCGTAGGCATCGGTGAGTGCGACGCGCACGTCGCTGAAGCCGTGCTCCGCGAGGAGGTCGTGCACGATCTCCGGCACCGTCCGGCCCTTGAAGATCCGGCAGTCCGACGTCTGCGACAGTAGCCACGCCTTCGGCCGCACGACGAACGCGTAGACGGCATAGCGCACATTCTGCACCGTCACAAACCCGCGCTGCTCCGCTTCCACGGCGATCCCGTTGAAGTGGCGTACGTAGCCCTGTGGTGTCGTCATCGTCACCGTCATCGGCGTGCCGAGCAGCGCGCGCAGGTCGACCTGCGCGTTCCTCCCGATGGCCTCTATGCGGTATTCGTACAGGCGGCCGAGTGCCTCCGTCGCCGTCATGTTGGCGAAGAGAAGCGCGTCGCCCATGCGCGATTCGAGTTTTAGCGCGTGCGCCACGTCGGTTCCTCAGGGCCATCCCTTGCCGGCGACCCAGTCGTTGAAGCCCGGATCATTCGGCGAGTCGACACCGTCGATGAACAGCCACTGCCGAGCGATGCTTCCCTTGTAGGCCCACGCACCGTTCGTCGATGTGCCGTGCGGGGGACCAACGTGTCCGGAATCTCCGGCCAGCGTGCCTGCGAACACGAGGCCCGGCTCGGTCAGTTCCGGCCAGTTCACTTTGACCGTGATGGTTTCGCCCACGCCGTTTTCTAGGCCCTGCCGACCACGCACACCCGCGGGCCTGTCGTCCCACAGGAACACGTGCTGGTGATGCTGCATCGCGATCATCACGGGTGGAAACTGATGGGTGAGTCCGCGCTGCTCGGCGGTCATCAATCCATGCAGGTCGAGCTGGTTCCGCAGGTGCGCGAGTCCCTGGTTGGTCTTGTCGATGACGACGTGATAGTAGATGGCCATGACGAATGTCCTTGGGGTCGAAAGAGCTTTGATTCAGGCGTGCGCTGGCTTGCGCACGGCATCGAACGCATAGGTGAAGCTGCCGTCGGCCACGTCGATGGATACCGAAGCGACCGACACACCCGCCATCGTTCGCGACAGGAGTTCGCGACTGACCTCCGGCAACATCGTTTGGGTAAGGATCGCGTCGATCATGCGTCCGCCGGATTCGCTCTCGGTGCAGCGCGATACGACGAGGTCGACGACCGCGTCGGTGATTTCGAACGGCACGCGATAGCGCGATTCGACGCGTCGCTTGATCCGGCCCAGCTGCAGGCGAACGATGCGCGCGAGCATGTCGTCGCTCAGCGGGTAGTACGGGATCGCCACGAGCCGCCCCAGAAGTGCGGGCGGGAAGACGTCGAGCAGTGGTGCGCGCAGCGCCTTCTGCATCGTGTCCGTGTCCGGCATGCGTGCCTTGTCCGCGCAGAGGCGCGCGATCACGTCGGTGCCTGCGTTGCTCGTGAGAATGATGAGCGTGTTGCGGAAATCGATGCTCCGCCCCTCGCCGTCCTCCATCACGCCCTTGTCGAAGACCTGGAAGAAGATCTCGTGCACGTCGGGGTGCGCTTTCTCCACCTCGTCGAGCAGTACGACGGAATACGGTTTGCGACGTACCGCCTCGGTCAGCACGCCGCCCTCGCCGTAGCCCACGTAGCCCGGCGGCGCGCCCTTGAGCGTGGATACCGTGTGCGCTTCCTGGAACTCGCTCATGTTGATCGTGATGAGGTTCTGCTCGCCGCCGTACAGCGCCTCGGCGAGCGCCAGCGCGGTTTCGGTCTTGCCCACGCCCGACGTGCCCGCGAGCAGGAACACGCCAATGGGTCTGTCCGGGTTGTCGAGGCCGGCGCGGGAGGTCTGGATGCGCCGCGCGATGGCATCCATCGCGTGATCCTGACCGATGACCCGCTGGCCCATCAGGCTCGCGAGGTTCACCACCGTATCGAGCTCGCTGCGCAGCATCCGGCCGACCGGAATGCCGGTCCAGTCGGCGAGCACCGCCGCCACGGCCTGGTGATCGACAGTCGGGAGAATCAGCGGCGTCTCGCCCTGACGTTCGGCGAGTTCCGCCTGCCGCACGCGCAGCTCGGAAAGCAGGGCCTCGCGATCGGCGCCCTCGCCGGTCGCGTCATCGCGCAGCCGGGCCCGGAGCGCGAGCACCGCCTCGACGAGCGACGTTTCCTCCGCCCAGCCGGCTTCGAGATCGGCGAGCCGCGCGCGCTCGGCGGCGAGACGCGTACCCAGATCGGCTTCGCGTTCGGTCACGTCGATGCCCACGGCTTTCTCGCGCGCGACGATGCCCTCCTCCGTTTCGAGCGCCTGGATACGCTTGCGCGTATCGTCGACGGCGGGCGGCACCGCGTGCTGGCTGATCGCCACACGGGCGCAGGCGGTATCGAGGAGGCTCACCGCCTTGTCGGGCAGCTGGCGGGCCGGGATGTATCGATGCGAAAGCTTCACTGCCGCGTGGATCGCCTCGTCGAGCACCTGCACGCCGTGATGGGCCTCCATCACGCCCGCGACCGTGCGCAGCATGAGCACGCCTCGTGCTTCGTCCGGCTCGTCCACCTGCACCGTCTGAAACCGGCGCGTGAGGGCGGGATCTTTTTCGATGTGCTTCTTGTATTCGGCCCAGGTCGTCGCACCGATGGTGCGGAGCGTGCCGCGCGCGAGCGCCGGCTTCAGCAGGTTGGCCGCGTCGCCGGTGCCCGCCGCGCCACCCGCCCCGACCAGCGTGTGCGCTTCATCGATGAAGAGAACGATCGGACGCTCGGAGGCCTGCACCTCGTCGACGACCTGGCGCAGCCGGTTCTCGAATTCGCCCTTCATGCTCGCGCCGGCCTGCAACAGACCCACGTCGAGCACCCGCAACTCGACGTCGCGCAACGCGGGCGGCACGTCGCCGGCGACGATGCGCTGCGCGAAGCCTTCGACCACGGCCGTCTTGCCGACGCCCGCCTCGCCGACGAGCATCGGGTTGTTCTGGCGGCGACGCATGAGCACGTCGACCACCTGGCGGATCTCATCGTCGCGGCCGACGACCGGATCCATGTCGCCCGCGCGCGCCTGCGCCGTCAGATCCACCGTATAGCGCTGCAGACCCTCGCGGCCGCCGAGCGCGGCCGGCGCAGGATCGCCATCGGCGCGACGCGCCACAGCGTCCATGCGAATGCCGTCGCTGGCGGCGAGCCGGTCTTCCGGCGAACCCGCGACGACGTCCGGCAGCGCCTCCGCGAAACCTTCCGCGCGCAGGCGGTCGAACTCGGCGGAGATCGTCGTCAGCACGTGGCGCAGACGCCGCGTGTGCAGGATGCCTGCGACGAGGTAGCCCGTGCGCACCTGTGCGTCGCCGAACGTCAGCGTGGCATGGACCCACGCGCGCTCGACCGCCTCCTCGATATCGGCGGACAGGTCGCTGACGTGGGTGGCGCCGCCCGGCAGCCGTTCCATCGCGTCGGTCATATCGCGCGCGAGACGCGACGGATCGATGCCGGCGTGGCGCACGATCCGGTGCAGATCCGAATCCGGCAGTTGCAGGATCTGATGCAGCCAGTGCACGAGCTCCACCTCGCGGTGGCCGCGGAGGCGGCACGCGACGGTGGCGCTCTCGATCGCCTTGTAGGCGATGGCGTTGAGTTTTCCGAAAAGCGCGGTTCGGCTGATGTCGGTCACGATGCGATCCTCGAACGAAGCGGCGAAGCGGCGGCCCTCGAGGGTGCCGCATGGAAGGAGTCGGGCTGCAGCACGAGATCGTCTGCGTCGGATGGCCCGCGGTAGTGGCCCATCCACGTGGAGAGACCCATCCGCGCGCCACGCCCAAGGAGAGGGAGAGGCACGTCGTCGCGCTTCAGCACGAGCTGAACATCCCAGGCCAGCGGATCGCCCACGTAGAAGCGAATGGCGGCGTCGAGTTCGGCGAGCGCATCGCCACCGCGAAGGAAGCGCCGGTAGTCCGCCATGGCCATGGGCCCCAGCCGGATCCGGAAACGATGCTGCGCATCGCGCACCGCCGCGCCGAGCACCGCCGTATCGCCAAGCGCCGCCATCGATCGACCGAGGCGCAACCGACCGTCGTCCGGGAGTGCCATCCAGCCCACGGAGAATTCCTCGACCGTCACGGTGACGGCGAAGAACCCGGCGAGGAACGCGGTGAGACCTTCCGCGCTGCGCGCCTGCGCGACGAGCCGACCCACCATGTAGCGGCGGAAGCGATCCGGCAGAGCGTCGCGATCGGCGAGCGCCTCGCCATCGATGCCCGCGAGCGCGCCGGTGTAGCGCGCGAAGCCGTCGTCGTCCGGGCGATCCCGCTGCGCCGTGGGCTGTGCCTCCGCCCATGCCCGGTAGAAGAGGCTGAGTGCGCGGTGGTGGAACACGTCGGCGAACGCGGTGAAGGTGTCGTCGCGCGCGGTGCGTTCGCGCTCGAGCGTGTACTCGGTGAGGTGCAGCGGCAGCGCGCCGTTCGGCCCCCAGAGCCCCAGCATCAGGCTATGGATACGCGGTGCCGGGCCGCGTTCCATGTCGACGCGATCGATCGCGCGCGGCGCGAAGTCGAGCGATGGCGTATGCGCCAGGCGCACGGGGTCGTCGGCCGGACGCACGGAGCGGCCCAGTCGCGGGTGCGCGGCATGCACGCATTCGATGCGTCGCAACGCGCCGAACCAGTCGAAAGAACCCGGGTCGGCACGCAACGCGTCGAACAGCGCTACAGGATCGGGCGCGTGCCGGAGCGAGCCGTCCACCGTGCCACCTCGTTGCGTTCCAGGGTATGCAGAACGGTCTCGGTGAACGAATTCAGCGAGACGTATCGTGCGAAGAAGTGCTGCATCACCGAGCCGAAGGCGTAGGCGCCCGAACCTTCGAAGGCGCGTTCTTCGCAGGTGATGCGTATCTCGAGCCCGCGTCCGTACGTCGCCGGCCCCGGGATAGGCAGCCGCCGCACGATGGGCGCGGAGCGAATGTCGCGCACGCCTTCGACGAGCCGGCGCGACGCGGCGTCGTGGTCGTCGGTGTAGAGCAGCAGCATGTCCCGCAGAGCCACCGCGCCATCATCGTTCGCCAGGAGCGAGAGGTAGTTCAGCTGCAGGTGACTGATGAGCTTCCATGCCGCCTGCCCTTCCGCCATGGCGGCGCGCGGCCGGGTCGGACCGGCGAGGCAACGGATCGCGCGCACGGGCGCGTCGGTGTCGATCTCGAAATCCGTGCGCCCCTTGCCCACGGGCATGTGCAGCGGGAGGTCGCGGTTGCTGCAGAGCAGCTGCATGCCGACCTGGCGCAGGCTCCCCGCGTAGGGCGCCTCGCGCGCATCGACGAGCGACAGGAACACTTCGCTGCCGCCGTAGCTGGACCGCGGCCCGTCGCGGCGCTGACGCGACGACAGCAGGCGCGGCTCGCGCCGGATCGCGTAGAACGCACCGGCCGGGTCGTGCCACGTGCGCGACGTGCCCCCGTAGAACGGGTGGAACGTCTGCTCGGGCTCCTGGCTGTCGCCGAAGCCCTGCACGTCCGCGATGTCGTAGACCTCGAAATCGAGCGGCCGCGAGCGGTCGGCGAGCACGTGGTATTCGGTGGCGCCGTCGCGAAGGTGGATGCGGTCGGCGCGGCGCGGGAACAGATTGATCGCCGGCGTGCAGAAGAGCCGGAGGAACGAGGCGTCCACCGCGCCGTCGAGGCGCGCGACGTTGCGATCCAGCCAGACCACGATGTCGAACGACGCCGCGGACGACTGCGCAAGCACGCGACGCAGGCCGGTGAAGGCCGCGAACTGGAAGCGCTGCGGGCAGGCGAAGTATTCCTGCAGCAGGCGATACCCGCTGAACGAACGGTCCGAGGGTGGCAGCAACGCCTCGTCGTCGCCGAACCCGCGTGGCTCGATGCGCGCCTGCTCGACAAACCGCGCCTCGCCGTCGACGATCACGGAGAACCCCATGCCATTCCCCAGCACCTGCTCGTGCAACAGGCCCGGCAGGTCGCCGGTGCCGGCGAAGAACAGCGGCAGCTCGTCGAACGACAGCGCGTCCAGCCGTGCGCCGGCTTCAAGAGCGAAACGCAGGCGAAGTGCCGCGCGAGGAGTGGCACCCGCCGGTACCGCGAGCCCGGCGGCGGCGATCGCCGCGGGGCCCGGCAGGTAACGCGCCTCGCGCAGCGCGAGCGGCAGCAACGTCACCGGGTGCGCCGTGCGGTACTCGCATGGCGTGCGTTCGCCGAAACCGATCTGACTCCGTAGCGCCGTGCCGCGCGGCACGAGGTGGCCTTCGACCGGAAGGCTCGACGCATCGTCCGGCGTCAGTTCCACCACCGTCATGGACGGCGCGGGCGCGAGGAAATGGGGGTACACCATGCGCAACAGGTGCTGGGTGAACACCGGATGCTGCGCGTCGAGCTTCATCTGCACGCGCGCGGTCAGGAACGCGAAGCCTTCGAGCAGGCGCTCCACGTACGGATCCGCACATTCGATGCCTTCCATGCCCAGGCGGCCCGCGATCTTGGGATACGCGCGCGCGAACTCCGCGCCCGACTCGCGGACGTGCTGGAGCTCCTGGTTGTAGTAGCGAAGCAGTCTGGGATCCATGGCGCTCTAACCGAGGCCTTCGAAGACACTGAAACGCGCGGTTTCCAGGTCGACGTCGGTCTTCAGGTACAGGTTCAGGGGCATCGGCTGCGCCCACATCGTGGAGACGATGCGGAACGACAGGGTCAGGCGATCCATGCGCGAGCTATCCGTGGTGATGTCGACCTGCAACGTGGCCGGGTCCAGTCGGGGCTCGAACGCGACGATCGCCGCGCGGATGCGTTGGGCGAGCACGTCGATGTCCATGCCCGCGATCACCGCGCCCGTGAGGTCGGGAATGCCGTAACCGAGCACCGAGGCCTCGACGTGCGGCATCGCCGGCTGGTCGTCGCGCGTGGTGGCACGCGTGGTGTTGAACAGCCAGCCCAGGTCGCGCACCACGTAATCGCGCAGGCGCGCGGCCGTCATGGTGCGCTTGTCGCGACCTTCCTCCGCGACGTGGGGTTCGTCGTCGCGGAGGCGGTCGAGCAGCGACGGCTGCAGGCGTTCCTGGGTGGACAGTCCGGCCATGCGCGACTCAGGCCTGGCCCTTCACCTGCTGCATGTCGTACGTGAAGTCCTTGGTGCCGCCCTTCGGCTTGCCCTTTTCATCCTGCGGCTGGAACGAATACTTGAACTTGCCGAAATGCAGAGTGACGGTCTCAGTGAGGCGCTCGTTACCGCCCGCGCCACCCGAGTCGACCTTCGTGATCATCACGCCTTCGCTCATTTCGATCGTGAGGAAATCGGTCTGCTCGCCTGTCGCGTTCGTGACGTAAAGCGTCGCGTTATCGACGCGCGCGCCCGTGCAGCACGCATTGAGCAGCGCATGCGAACAGGAGTCGACGTACTTGGTAATCGTGATGTTCTTGACGTTGGCCTTGCCACCCGCCGCGTATCCCGCGCCGGTATGAAGATTTCCTGTGTTCTCCGCGCCCCATCCCCAGGAGATGATGGGCACCTGGCCCTGATGCTTGGCGTGATTGGACGCACCCTCGATCGTGACCTGACCGGAGCCGAACTTGATGTGCATGTCGAATGCCATGACGGTATTCCTCGTTGATGCATGAGCGGGTGGCAAAGGAACCCCGTCGCATCCGGTATGGCCGGACGCGAGGGATGTCTTTCAGAGGGAAATCAGGCGGCCTTGCCCGAGGGCAGCCGTGCGACCAGGCGCAGCGACACCGTGAGGCCTTCCAGCTGGTAATGCGGCTTCAGGTAGAACTTGGAGGTGTAGTAACCGGGGTTGCCCTCGACCTCTTCCACCACGACCTGCGCGGCGGCCAGCGGCTTGCGTGCCTTGGTCTCTTCGCTGGAGTTGATCGGGTCGCCGTCGACGTAGTTGAGCACCCAGCCCGTAAGCCAGTTCTCCATCTGTTCGCGCGTGCTGAAGGAGCCGAGCTTGTCCCGCACGATGCACTTGAGGTAATGGGCGAAGCGCGAGCAGGCGAACATGTAAGGCAAGCGCGCGCTGAGCGCCGCGTTCGCCGTGGCGTCCGCGTCGTCGTATTCCTCGGGCCGCGCGAGCGACTGGGCGCCGATGAAGGCCGCCATGTCGGAGTTTTTCCGGTGCACGACCGGCATCAGGCCCATCTTGTCCAGCTCGGCCGAACGACGGTCGGTGATCGCGATCTCGGTCGGGCACTTCATGTCCACGCCGCCGTCGTCGCTCGGGAAGACGTGCGCCGGCAGGTTGTCCACGATGCCACCCGACTCCACGCCGCGGATGCGCGTGCACCAGCCGTACTGCTTGAACGAACGGTTGATGTTCACGCCCATCGCGTAGGCCGCGTTCTGCCAGGTGTACTTCGACGAATCCGCGCCGGCCGTGTCTTCCTCGAAATCGAAATCCTCGACCGGATCCGTCTTGGCACCGTACGGCAGGCGGGCCAGCGTGCGAGGCATGGTGAGCGCGACGTACTTCGCGTCGTCGCTGTCGCGCAACGAGCGCCAGCCGGCGTAGTCGGGCGTGGTGAAGATCTTGGCGAGATCGCGCGGGTTGGCGAGCTCGCCCCACCCGTCCATGCCCAGCAGGCCCGGCGCCGCGGCCGCGATGAACGGCGCATGCGACGCGGCAGCGATCTGCGACATGCCGCGCAACAGCTCGACGTCCTGCGGGCTGTGGTCGAAGAAGTAATCGCCGATCAGGCAGCCGTAGGGCTCGCCGCCGAGCTGACCGTATTCCTCTTCGTACACCTTCTTGAAGATCGGGCTCTGGTCCCACGCCGTGCCCTTGTAGCGCTTCAGCGTGCGGCCCAGCTCGTTCTTCGAGAGGTTCATCACGCGAATCTTCAGCTGCGTGTCCGACTCGGTGTTGGTTACCAGGTGATGCAGGCCGCGCCAGGCGCCTTCCAGCTTCTGGAAATCCGGGTGGTGCAGGATCAGGTTGATCTGCTCGCTGAGCTTGCGGTCGATCTCGGCGATGTAGGCGTTGATCGTCTGCGCGACGTCGTCGGAGACGACATCGGCACGATCGAGCACCTGCTCGGCCAGCGTGCGCACGGCCGATTCGACCTCTGCACGGGCGCGCTCGCTCTTGGGCCGGAACTCTTTCGCCAGCAGGGCCGCGAAATCGTTGCCTTCGGCGGTCGCGATGGCCGCTTCGGCGACCTGGGTCTGTGTGGTGGCCATGACTCAGCCCTCCTGCGGGTCGATGGGCGCGCGCGTGGCGGCGAGCGCTGCAAGCAGCGCGGGGTCCTGCAGTGCCTGCGCGATGAGCTTCTCCGCGCCGGCCTTGCCATCGAGATACGTGCCGAGGTTCGCCAGCTGCGTGCGGGCCTCGAGCAGTTTCGCGAGGGGCTCGACGTGGCGCGCGATGGCCGACGGCGAGAAGTCGTCCATGTGGCTGAAGCTCAGCGCCACGTTGAGGCTGCCCTCGCCCGTCAACGTATTCGGCACGCTTATGGCGACGGAGGGTTTCGTGGATTCGAGCCGGTCGTTGAAATTGTCCGCGTCGATCTCGAGCGCCTTGCGCTCCTCGACGGCGGGCAGGTCCACGGCGCTCGCGCCCGATAGATCGGCCATCACGCCCATCACGAAGGGAATGCTCACCTTCTTCTGGGCGCCGTATAGCTCGACGTCGTATTCGATCTGAACCCGCGGCGCGCGATTGCGGGCGATGAACTTCTGGCTGCTCGACTTGGCCATCGCTATTCCTGTGACATCAATAGACGCAATGAATCACCTTGATAGTTTTATTTCACACCATCAATCGAGCGGCCATTCTCGGCCAGCACCCCGGTTAGCTGAAATCGTTCGTGGATATAGGAGGCATAAAGAGATGTGATGGGTCGGGCTGCAACTTTCGACGCACTGGCCCGGTACGCGCGCGAGATATCGCGATTGCCGCGTCACATGCGCGACGGCATCATGCCCGCCATGACATCCGTTTCGATCCTTCCCGATTCCGTTCCCACGCCGGTGGCCCCCGGCGGCATGGTCGTCAACTGCGTGGCCTACCGGACCGACGGCTGCCGCATCGGCGACGTCAGCATCGACGCCATCAGCGACGTGCTGAAAGAACCCGACACCTTCGTCTGGGTGGGCCTCCACGAACCGGACGAGGCCCTGTTGCTGAAGCTGCAGGAGGAATTCAACCTGCACGACCTGGCGATCGAGGATGCGCAGCACGCGCACCAGCGCACGAAGATCGAGGCGTATGGCGATTCATTGTTCATCGTGGCGCAGACGGCGCAGCTCGTCGGCGGCAACATCGCCTTCGGCGAAACGCAGATCTTCCTCGGGCAGCGCTACTTCGTGACGGTGCGCCACGGCGCGTCGCTCTCGTATGCGCCCGCCCGGCGCAGCTGCGAGCAAACGCCCGAGCTGCTCGCCATGGGCCCGAGTTACGCGCTCTACGCGGTGCTCGATTTCGTCGTGGACAACTTCCTGCCGATCGTGCGCGATTTCCGGCAGGAGCTGCACGAGCTCGAGAACGACATCTTCGCCGAGACGTACAACCGCCAGACCATCAAGCGCCTGTACGACATGCAGCGCGAGCTGATGACGCTACGCCTCGCCGTCGCCCCGCTGCAGGACATCGTCGCGCAGCTCACCCGCCTGCACCCGCACCTCATCCACGAAGAGCTGCGCGCGTATTTCCGCGATATCTACGACCACGTGTTCCGCGTCAACGAATCCATTTCCGCCATGCGCGAAATGCTCGGCGCGGCGATCAGCGTGAACCTCGCGCTGGTGACGTTCGGCCAGAACGAAGTGATGAAGAAGCTCGCCGGCTGGGCCGCGATGCTCGCCGCGCCGACGCTCATCACGAGCTGGTACGGCATGAACTTCGCGCACATGCCCGAGCTCGACAAACCGTGGGCGTACCCCGCCATCACCTGCCTGGTCGCGTGCATCGTCGGCGGCATCTTCATCGCGCTGAAGCGCAACCGTTGGTTCTGAGTCACCGCAACGCGTGAGCGTTCGGGCTGTGTGTGGGAGCGCGCTCGCGCGCGAATGAGTGCTAGCGACAAGCACCCAATCGCGCGCAAGCGCGCTCCCACACAAGTCCACGCGCTGGATCTGTTCCCTGTGTTCCATAAGGAAATGGCCGCGTCGCGCGGCCATTTCCTTCCTCAGCTTACTTCGCCTTCGGAGCCGTCCACTCCTTCAGCCAGGCGTTCACCGTCTCGTGCCACTGCACGCTGTTCTGCGGCTTCAGCACCCAGTGGTTCTCGTCCGGGAAGTGCAGGAACTGGCTCGGGATGTCGCGGCGCTGCAGCGCCGTGAACGCGCCGAGACCCTGCGTGTCGGGAATGCGGAAGTCCTTGCCGCCGTGGATGACGAGCATCGGCACGCGCCAGTCCTTCACGTGGTTGACCGGATTGAAGCGCTCGTAGTTTTCCGGATGGTCGTACTGCGTGCCGCCGTTTTCCTTCTCTTCGAACCAGAGCTCTTCGGTTTCGTAGTACATGGCGCGCGCATCGAAGACGCCGTCGTGGTCGACGAAGCACTTCCACGGCTGGTTCCAGTTGCCAGCCATCCAGTAGACCATGAAGCCGCCGTAGCTCGCGCCGAGCGCGCAGGCGCGGTCGCCGTCGAGGAACTTGTACTTCGACAGCGCGTCGCTCCAGCCCGCCTTCAGATCTTCGAGCGGCTTGCCGCCCCAGTCGCCCGAGATGGAATCGGTGAACGCCTGACCGTAGCCCGTGGAACCGTGGAAGTTGACCGTGACGACCGCGAAACCCTGACCCGCGTAGGTCTGCGCGTTCCAGCGATAGCTCCAGCTGTTGGTCATGGCGCCCTGCGGGCCGCCATGGATGATGAAGGCGACCGGATAGGTCTTGCCACGTTTGAAGCCGACCGGCTTCACGACATAGCCCTGCACCGTCTCGTTGTTCCAGCCCTTGAAGGTGAAGAACTCGAAGTCGCCCATCTGCGAGCCCTTGAGGCGCTTCGCGTTGTAGTGCGTGATCTGCTTCAGGCCCTTGCCCTTGAGGTCGGCCGTGTAGAGATCGGCCGGACGCTTCAGGTCGTCGCGCGTGAGCAGGAACTTCGACGCGCCCGCCGAGAACGCGCCGACGGAGCCGTCGGTCACGAGCATCGTCGCCTTGCCGGTCGCGACGTCGATCGCGAAGAGCGGGTGCTGACCGTTGTCGTCGGTGGTGGTGTAAAGCGTTTTGCCATCGGCCGACACCTGCAGCGCACCAGCCGAGCGATCCCACGACGGGTCGATCTCACGGGTAGCGCCGCTGGCGAGATCCATCGCCATGATGCCGAAGCGATCGGCTTCCGAGCCCGGCTCCTTCATGGCGGTATAGAACAGCGTCTTGCCGTCCGGCGACACGAGCGGGTTCGCGTCCCACGCGGGGTTGGCGGCGGTGAGGTTCTTCGGAGCCGCCGAGCCGTCGGCCGGCACGCTGAAGATGTCGAAGTTGGTGGACCAGGGTTCCGTCTTGCCGGCGATGCGCGCGTCGAAGAACACCGTCTGGCCGTCGGGCGAGAACGAGAACTCGTCGTCGCCGCCGAACGGCTTGCTCGGCACGTCGCCGTCGATGCCGCGGCTCAGCAGCACCGGCTGCGAGGCACTGGCGGCATCGGCGATGTAGAGCTGCGAGCGGCGGCCGTCGGACCACGTGTCCCAGTGGCGGACGAAGAGCTTGTCGTAAACGACGCCCGTGGCCTTGTCTTTCTCGCGACCGTCGAGGCGCTCCTTCGTGCAGGCCAGATCGGCGCAGTCGGTGAAGACGTCGTAGCTCAGCAACAGTTTCGAACCATCCGGCGACAGCTTGAAGGCGTTGACGTCGAGCGGACCGTCGGTCACGGCATCGCCGGTGCGTACGGTGAGGGAAAGACCCTTGCCGCTCGCATCGGCATCGAACGCGCGATGCCACACCTGCGCGGTGCCGTCCTTCGGCGCCGTGTAGTAAATCGACTTGCCGTCCGGCGCCCAGCGTGCCGACGAACCCTTGTCGACGACCTTGATGGGCTGCGGCGGCTTGTTGAGGTCCAGCACGTAGAGGGACGTGACGCCCTTGTTCGCCGTGTAATCCGTGGCGCGCACCGAGAACAGCGCATAGCGGCCATCCGGCGAAAGCTGCGGATCGCCCACGCGATCCATCATGACGAGGTCGCGGATGGAGAACGGATGCGGCGAAACGCTGTCGGCATCGGCGGCCATCACGGGGCCGGACGCCAGCGCGAGGGCCAACGCGGCGAAGAGGGGTTTCATGTCGGTGGAGCTCCCTTGGGAATGCAGGGAGGGACGGTAAGGGGTGAAGGTGGGGAGCGCAAGCGGCCCGGGCGCCGCCCTGCAGGCGGGCCCACCGGGACGAAAGGGTGACTGCAATCACGTTTGGACGGCCAAAGCGCAGGAAATCGTGGCGCGTGGTACGGATCGTGCTCAGACTCCCGCACATTCCGCCAAGAACCTTGACCATGCGAACCACACAGCGCGCACGCGGCTTCACCCTTATCGAATTGATGATTGTCGTGGCAATCATCGCGATCCTCGCCGCGATTGCTATCCCGGCTTATCAGGATTACACGATCCGGGCGCAGGTCACGGAAGGCATCGCGCTATCGACCGGCGCCAAAACCGCGATCTGGGATTTTTATGCCGACACGGGCCATCTGCCCAAGGAGAATTCCTCGGCGGGGCTACCCGGGGCCGCGTCCATCAAAGGCAGCTATGTATCCGGTGTTATCGTGGCCGACGGGAAGATTACGGTCAGCTACGCCACCGCTAAAGCAAATAGCAACGTACGGACGAGCGCGATTTCGATCTCTCCGGTGACCGCCTCCGGGTCGATTGCGTGGGTATGCAAAGGTGCACCCATGCCGACGCGCTACTTGCCCACCGGTTGCCGATAGACCCTGACCTTCCGCGTCACAATATGACGCTAATTGTCAGTCGCATTGTCTTGAAAAGACAGAATTTTTCCAGTTGCTTGGCAGACGTGACACCCGGCACAATTCCGGCAGCCGTAATGTGCGGGAATACGGGCGGTCGGCTGTGGCACGTAACATGCAGCAGACAACGCGAGCTTCCTGGTCGTTCCTGACCACGTGAGTGCGATAGGGGGCCGGACCCTTCCTAGGGGGAGCCGGAGCCGGGGCTCAGGGGGCATCACAAACGGTTAGCTAACCACCATAAAGACAGGACACACCATGAAGAACGTGCAGAAGGGCTTCACCCTGATCGAACTGATGATCGTCGTCGCGATCATCGCCATCCTGGCCGCCATCGCTATCCCGGCTTACCAGGACTACACCATCCGCGCCCAGGTGTCGGAAGGCCCGGTCCTCGCCGACGGCGCCAAGACCGCGGTTGCCGAGTTCTACCAGAACACCGGCCATTTCCCGAAGAATAATGGTTCGGCGGGTCTGGCCGGCGCGGCTAGCATCAAGGGTCAGTACGTCTCGCAGATTCTCGTTGAGGACGGCACTGGCATCATCACGGCTACCTACGGTGGCCTGAAGTCCAGCGATCGCATCAAGACCAGCACGCTCTCCATGTCGCCGACCGTCAACGACGGCAGCATCCAGTGGGCCTGCAAGAGCACGACCCTGAAGAAGAACTACCTGCCGACCAACTGCCGCGCCTAATCGCAGCAAGTGGTGAAAAAGGGCCGCATTATTGCGGCCCTTTTTTTTTGCGTCGCAAGGCACGCACGCAGGCTCCTCGCCAACTTCAAACATCGTATTATGCGCCGCCTCCTGTCCACGGCCGTCCGCTGACAGTACAAAGGACGATCCACCCGGACCCTTATGACGACACTCCAGTCACGCCGTCTCGTTGCCTTGATGGGTCTCGTCGCGCTCCTGGCCATAACCTGGCTAGTCTACCGGCCGGGACTGTCAGGGCCATTCCTTTTCGACGATTTCGCGAACTTGCCCGCGTTGGGCGCCATGGGGCCAATCGATGACGGGGCGAGCTTTGCCCGTTACGTTACCTCGGGGACGGCGGACCCGACCGGTCGCCCGATCGCGCTTGCGAGTTTCCTCGTCGATGCCCGCGACTGGCCGGCATCGCCCGAGTCGTTCAAGCGCACCAACGTTGTGATTCACCTTCTCAACGGCTCGTTGCTTTTCTTGCTTCTCAGCTGCATCTCCCGGCACCGGGACGAACACGTGACCCGGCCGCGAGACCTCGCCGCGGCCGGGCTCGCCGCGGGCATGTGGTTGCTGCACCCACTCTTCGTGTCAACGACACTCTATGTGGTGCAGCGAGAAGCGATGCTGGTGACGACTTTCGCGCTGCTCGGCCTGCTCGGCTGGTGGCACGGACGCCGGGTCATGGCCAGCGGCCGCCCGATAGCTGGTTCGCTGATCGCACTCGGCTCCTTGCTCGTCTGCACCGCGTTCGGCCTGCTCTCGAAAGCGAACGGCATCCTCGTCGCCCCCTTGGTGCTCGTGCTCGAATACACGCTATTGGCCAATATCGGCTGGCGGGCTTCGACGTCACTTGCCTCGACGGCCCGGTCCGTATATCGGCGTGTCGTTCTGTTGCCCTGCTGGTTGATCTCGCTCGCCGTCGCGGCGTATCTCACGTGGTTCGTCGTGCGATCGCTTCAGGTGGAGATCGCGGCGATCCGGCCCTGGACCCTGGGCCAACGACTGTTGACCGAGCCGCGAATCCTCTGGGACTACGTGCGCCTGCTCTACTTTCCCCGCCCCTATACGGCCGGCGTCTTCAACGATCAGGTCGTCGTGTCGAACGGGCTGCTCGATCCGTGGACCACGCTGCCCGCAATCGCTGGCGCTTTGGCAGTCCTGGGCGCCGCTGCGGCATACCGGCAGCGGGCGCCTGCGTTGAGCGCGACCATCCTGTTCTTCGCCTGTGGGCATGCCATCGAGTCGACTTCGATCCCCCTCGAGCTCTATTTCGAGCACCGCAACTACCTGCCAGCACTGCTCGCTTTCTGGCCGGCCGCGCGATGGGCCATGGCAGCCGACCACGTCGGCGACGTCCGGTACCGCCATCTACGACTACTTGCCGGCATAGGTTTCCTTACCCTGCTTGGCGCGTTTACGCTCATGAATACACGTATATGGGGAGACGCCCGGAATCAGGCCATTCTCTGGGCGACACTCAACCCCACCTCGGATCGTGCCCAAGCCAGCGCCGCCATGGCCGACATGAACAACGACGCGCCAGAACGTGCCGAGCGCCGGCTCAGGCCGCTGTTCGCGCAGCACCCTGAGCAGGTCCAGCTGGCCTTCAACCTCGTGGCGGCACGGTGTGCGCAGGGAAGCGTGTCGGCCACCGATCTTGCGGCGACGGAGCAATCCATCCGGATCACCCGAGATCCCGGGACGCTGCTGCTGACCTGGTTCGACGGCGCCATGTCCATGGCGAAGCGTGGTTCGTGCGAAGGCTTCGATACAGCGGCCCTGCGTCGGCTGATCGGCGCGGGCATGGCCAATACACTGCTCCCCCCAGGCCGGAAGCAGGACCTCACTTACCTGGAGGGAAGACTGCGATTGGAGTCGGGCGACGGCCCCGGCGCGGCCACCGCTTTTGACGAGGCACTCGCGCTAGACCCAAGAATCTCCGCCGCACTCGAGCAGGCCGCGCAGTTGGGGTCGAGTGGTTATCCAGAACTTGGGCTGCGCCATCTCGCGCTATTCGATAAGCTGGCACCGAGACTCCCCGCGCCGGCCATTGGCATGCCATCCATCCATGCATGGGTGTTGCGTCGCCAGGGTTACTGGGACCGCGAGCGCCATCAGCTGGAGGCCACTTTGCGGCACGACGCCAACCACCCGACCGGAAATCCACATTGACCAACAGCAAACCGCGCATGTCCCTGCTTGGGTCGCTGGGCCGCAGTCCCGGTTTCTGGTTGCTCGTCGGCATGCTCCTCGTCGCCACGGCCTACCTGCCGGGCGTGTCAGGCAGCTGGATTTTCGACGACTTTCCCAACATCGTCGACAACAAGGCGGTGCAGCCCAAAGAAGCCAGCGTCGCGTCGCTCGCTGCGGCCGCACTTTCGTCGCCGTCGAGCGATTTTAAACGACCGCTGGCTTCGCTTTCGTTCGCGGCGAACTATCTGGTCAGCGGGCTGAGTCCCGGCGCGATGAAACTGACTAACATCGCGATTCACTTGGTGAACGGCCTGCTGGCTTTCCTCCTCGTGCGTTTGCTGATGGCCGGTGCCAGCCGCCTCCCGGATCGCCGCGACGGCATGCACGCGACCCTCGTCGCGATCCTATGGATGGCATTGCCCATCAACCTGACCGCCGTGCTCTACGTCGTGCAGCGGATGGAGAGCCTTGCGAATGCCTTCGTGCTCGCCGGCCTGATCGGCTACATGGCCGGCCGCCGCCGCATGCTCGCGGGTCGCGAAGGCCTGATCCTCGCGGCCGGCAGCCTGATCGTCGCGACCGCCATGGGCATCCTCGCAAAGGAAACGGCCGTATTGACGGTCGTCTACGCGCTGATGATCGAGACGTTCGTTTTTCGCTGGCAGAAACGCGCCAACGGCCCATCGGGAATCAGTCGCCGCACCGTCATCCTCTTCGTGGTCGTACTGCTCGTTCCGCTACTGGTCGGTGGCTCGATGCTCGTCCCGCGCCTGCTGGCGGATGCCACATGGGCACCTCGCTCGTTCACGCTGCAGGAACGGCTCTTGAGCGAATGCAGGATCGTGGCGGCCTATCTGCGTTGGACGCTCCTCCCGACACCAACGGGCCTTTCCTTCTACCACGACGATTTCGTCGTCTCAAAAGGCTGGCTGACGCCTTGGACGACGCTAGCAAGCGCCGTGTTTCTGGCTCTTCTGGCGACCGCCGCCGTGGTCGTTCGCCGCCGGTCGCCGCTCGTCTCGCTCGGCATCGCATGGTTCTTCGTCTCTCACGCGCTCACCGGCACGATCATTCCGCTGGAGCTGATTTACGAGCATCGCAATTACTTCGCGAGTCTTGGCGTCGTGATTTCCGTGGTTTCCCTCGTGCGCGGCTGCGCGGATCCGGCCAGGCACGACGGGACCGCATCGCTCGCCCCGCGCGACCTCCTCCTCGGAATCGCCGGGATGGCTTGGCTCGGCTTTACGGCGTTCACGGCCTACCGTTGGGGCGGCGATCTCGTGCGCCTTCCTGAAGAACTCGCCATCCGTGCACCCGCGTCGCCACGTGCGCAATACGAGCTCGGACGCGTATACGTCATCATGACCGGATACAAGCCCGACTCACCCTTCCTCGAACCGGCCTATAAGGTGCTGGAGCGGGCCTCTGCGACTCCGGGAGCATCCACGCTCCCGGAGCAGGCACTTATCTTTCTCAATGCCCGCATGCACATACCCGTGAATGATGCGTGGTGGGAGTCGATGCGCAGGAAGCTTGAACGGGGTCCGATTTCCATCGAGGACGAGAGCGCCATCATGTCGCTTGCCTCCTGCAAACTGGAAGGAGATTGCGATCTCGATCTTCAGCGCCTGCTCGATCTCTACGTTGCCGCGCTGTCGCATCCGAAACCGCACGCGCGCCTTGTCGGCTCGTACAGCGACTTCGCGTGGACGGCTTTGCACGACCGACGTCTTGGCTTTGCAATGGCCAAGGAAGCCTCGGCCATCGAACCTGACGAGCCGGCCTATCATGTCACCGCGGCAAGGCAGGCTATTGCACTGGGCGACGTGAAGACCGCCCGCACTCAGATCGCAGAGCTGCGCAGACTAAACGTCGGTAACCGGCTGGGAAGCACGTTGGCAAGCCTCCAGGCGCAACTGTCGCGAATAGATACATCCGCCGCCGCGAACCCCTCGCCGGCCCGTTCCCAGACCTCGTCGTGATTACCATGCCGAATATGCCTCTTGCCATACATGGCGCCATCCCGCGTTTCGCCTCGCCCCTCCATGTCGGGCGCCCGAACGTCGGTGATCGAGCGGGCTTCATGTCCCTTCTCAACGATATGCTCGACCGAAAGTGGCTTACCAACGCCGGCCCCTTGGTCGAACAGCTCGAGCGACGTATCGCGGACGATCTTGGCGTCAAGCATTGTGTCGCCATGTGTAACGGCACCATCGCGCTGGAAATTGCCATCAGGGCGCTTGGACTCGAGGGCGAAGTGATCGTTCCGTCGTGGACGTTCATCGCCACCGCGCACGCACTGGCGTGGCAAGGCATCACGCCGGTATTCGCGGACATCGATCCGTCAACGCACAATCTCTCGCCGAAGTCCGTTGAAGCCGCCGTCACCGAAAGGACGTCGGGCATCATCGGCGTTCACGTCTGGGGACGTCCGGCGCCAGTCGACGAGCTTTCAGCTATCGCCGCGCGCCATCACCTGAAGTTACTTTTCGATTCCGCGCATGCGTATCGGTGCAGCTACAAAGGCCAGCGCATAGGAGGTTTCGGAAACTGCGAAGTGCTCAGTTTCCACGCGACCAAAGTGTTCAATACGCTCGAGGGCGGCGCTATCGTCACCAACGACGACGAACTTGCCCAGACCTCACGCCTCATGCGCAACTTCGGATTCGCCGGGTACGATAACGTCATCCATCACGGCACCAACGGCAAGATGATCGAAGCCAGTGCCGCCATGGGACTGACCAACATCGATGCCCTTGACGGTTTCATTCGCGTGAATCGCGACCGTTATGAAACGTATCGGCAGCGACTCGATAAGATTCCCGGTATCTCGCTGGTCAGATACGACGAGGGCGAAGAGAACAATTTCCACTACATCGTCGCCGCCGTCGAGCCAACGGCGAAGGTCTCGCGCGACAGGCTCGTCGATGTTCTGCATGCCGAGAATATCCTCGCGCGCAAGTATTTCTGGCCGGGATGCCACGGCATGCGGCCCTATGCCGGCGCGCCCCTGCGGCAACCACTCCCCTTTACCGAACTCGTGGCATCGCGGAACATCGTGCTTCCGAGCGGCCCGTCGCTCACGGATGACGACGTGCACGCCATCTGCGACGTGATTGAGCACGTGTGCATCAACGGCGTTGCCGACAAGGCTACGGCCTGACATGCACGCGCGACCAGGAGCCATGCCAGCCCGGCCTGAGAGGATCGCCATCGTCGGCACGGGTGGGCACGGCCGCGAGATCGCATGGCTTGCCGAACAGGTCGGGGTCGCACGAGACAAGATCGCCTTCGTCGTCCACGAACGTTTTCGTGTTGACGACGTCCTCGATGGTCTGCGGGTGCACACGCTTGAGTCCGGATCCTGCGACGGCTGGCCATACATCGTGGCCGTAGGCGACCCATGCATGCGGCAACATCTCGCCCGCGAATGCGAAGCCCGTCGAATGGAAGCCATCACGCTCGTTCACCCGGACGTCGCGCTCCACAGCACGGTCTCTCTAGGCCTGGGCGTGGTGATTTCCGCCGGAGCGATACTGACCGTCAACGTGACACTCGCTGACCATGTCCATGTCAACGTGGGTGCCACTATCTCGCACGACTGTGTCGTGGGCCGTTCCAGCACGATATCCCCGGGGGCCCACATCGCCGGACACGTACATATCGGAGAACGCGTTTTCGTCGGCATCGGTGCGATCGTCCGAAACGGCACGGCGAATAGCCCTCTGCTCATCGGTAACGACGCGACCGTGGCGGCCGGAGCTTGCGTGGTCCGGCATGTCCAACCTTCCACGGTGGTCATGGGCGTGCCCGCGAAGGTGAGGCGATGAGCGCAACCCGCACCACGGCACCGGTCGTCCATACCGATGCGGCATAACGACTCCTCGAGGATCAGGCACGCCACACGCTGGAGCGGCCTCGAAATCTCCGTCCGCTACGTCGTGCAGTTCGGAGTCATGATCGCGCTCGCGCGACTCATCGAACCCGGCGCGTTCGGTGTGGTCGCCATGGTCCTCGCCTTTACGGCGCTTGGCACGGTGTTCGTCGATTCGGGCACCGGCCTCGCGCTCATCCAGAAACAGCGAACGACGGCCGACGAAGAGACATCGGTTTTCATGCTGAATCTCGCCATCGGCGTTGCGATGGCGCTTCTACTGATCGCGAGCGGTCCGGCCATCGCGGCGTTCTACGGACATCCGGAGCTCACGCGTCTGTCCATGGCGATGGCCGCAATCTTCCCACTGAATGCGCTGGCGGTCGTACCGGATGCCCTCCTTACGCAACGCATGGCGTTCCAGACACGAACGCGTGTTGAAATGGGCAGTTCGTTGGCGTCCGGCGGCATTGCGATCGCTGCCGCATGGGCGGGATGGGGCGCATGGGCACTCGTCCTGCAGGCGCTTTCCTCGATCGCTGCTCGCGTGGTGATGCTATATACAGCTTCGGGGTGGCGGCCGACGGGGCATTTCCATCGCGATGCTGCCCGATCGGTCACACGCTTCGGAACCTACATGCTCGCCGCAGGCCTTATCGATACGGCCTACACGCGCCTCCAGGCCGTGCTCATCGGACGCCTGTTCTCCGCGCGCGATCTTGGCTTCTATACCCTCGCGCAGAATACGCAGCAGGCACCCGCGTCGTTCATCGCCTCGGTCGTCAATCGGCTTGGCCTGCCCTTGCTCTCTTCGGTACGTTCCGACGCGCGCGAGTCACACCGGATCCTGCGGAGCGGCATGCGCCTCGGCCTTTTCCTCTTCGCACCGGCGATGGCGGCGCTTTCCGTACTCGCCGCTCCTATCGTCACCCTCGTTTACGGCGATGCCTGGATGCCGGCTGGCGAGCTGCTGGGGATCCTAGCCCTCGCCGCCATCCCGTGGCCCGCCCACGTCCTTAATCTCGTCGCCCTGAATTCACAAGGCCATCCGCACCTCGTGCTGCGCGTAGAGATCCTGAAGAAATCGACCGGCATCCTCCTGCTCGTGGCGAGTGCGCCGTTCGGCCTGTCGGCCATTGCATGGTCAACAGTCGCGACAAGCGTGCTGGCCTCGTTCTTCAACGCGGCCTGCCTCGGCCGAGTAACCGGCTACGGCGTGCGCGCGCAGGCCGCCGATTACGGCAGCGTGTTCATCGCGACCATTGGCGCGGCGGGTGCAGCCTGGCTTTGCCGCCTTTATGTACCGGGCACACTGTCGTGCGTCGTCGCTGGCTGCACGGCCGCGGGGATCGTTACCATGCTCGCAGGGGTGGCATCCGGCCACCCGGCGATTCCAACCGTCCGGCAGATTCTGCGCGGCGGCCCGAAATGACCATTCCCAACATGACTGCCTTAGAAGCCGGCGAGAACAATCGTCCCACGCGCGTCCTGCTCACGAGCACGTCGTACCCTTCGGACACGAACGATTGGCGTGGCGTATTCATCCGCCACATGGTGACAGCGCTCGCCGCCAGGGACGATATCGCATTGGGGGTTTGGGCTCCGCCAGGACCCATGCCGTTACAGGCTCGCGATGCAACCACTCCCGGTGAGCGAATCGCACTTGCGAAGCTGATGGCCGAGGGCGGCATTTCTCACCTGCTTCGCCGGGAGCGTATTCGCGGGCTAAGGGAAGCCGTGCGGCTGATCATGGGCCTGCGCCGCGCTTTCAGGGTGTCGCCTGCGGATGTGTATCACGTGAACTGGCTGCAGTGTGCGCTACCACTTCCTTCCGACAGTGTGCCGCTACTGGTCACAGTCCTCGGCAACGACATGCGCCTGCTTGAACTCCCGGGCATCAAAGCAGCCCTGCGACGGGTCATGCGCAAGCGAAAGGTAGCGATCTGCCCTAACGCCGACTGGATGGCCGAGCCTTTGCAGAAGGTCTTTGGAACGATGGCGTTGATTCGCACCGTCCCGTTCGGCATCGATCCCCGCTGGTACGACCTTATTCGCGAGCCGTCCGCTTCACGGGAATGGCTCGTGGTAACACGGCTGACCGCCCGAAAACTTGGGCCCCTTTTTCGCTGGTGTGAGCCGCTTTTCGCTGGCCATCCCGGAAGAGTGCTGCACCTGATCGGACCCATGCAGGAAAGCGTGGAAATTCCTGCGTGGGTTCGATACCACGGGACGGCTTCGCCGGACGAACTCCGCGAAAAATGGTTTCCCCGCGCGGCGGGGCTACTGACCCTGAGCGAGCATGACGAAGGACGCCCCCAGGTGTTGCTTGAAGCCATGGCCTCCGGGCTTCCGATCATCGCGTCGCGCCTTCCTGCGCATGTCGATCTCATCTCTCACGACCGCGACGGCCTGATCGTCGAGTCGCCCGAGGAACTCGCTCTCGCGCTGGATCGGCTGGACACCGAGGCAGAGAACGACCGCATGGGCCTGGCCGGACGGGCATCCGCAAGACTGGCATTTGGCACCTGGGCCGATTGTGCGGCTCGCTACGCGACACTCTATGCGACGCTGCAGACGGAGTCGCCCCATGACCGCTGATATCGTTGTGGTGGGCGCGAATGGCTTCATCGGATCCCGACTCGTAAAGTCTCTGTCGTCACGCGGCGTGGTCAAGGCCGTCTCCCGGCGGCCGGTGGAGGAAGCAAGGGCCGAGTGGATTCCGTTATCCGCCGACGGACACGTCGACTGGGCACCGATCCTCTCGCCCGGCGCCACGGTGATATGGGCCGCCGGCAACAGCACGCCCGCGTCGAGTTCGCGTTCTGCCGCCGCCGAGCTCGCGTCCAACATTGCCCCGCTGGTCCGTCTCCTCGAGGCGACCCGCGGCGCGCCTCCTCTGCGAATCGTATTCTTGTCCACTGGAGGCGCGATCTATGGAGACGTGATGGGAAACGCCGCGACCGAGAAGACAGTGATCGAACCAAGGTCTTACTACAGTGCAGGGAAAGCTGCTGCGGAGGCTTTTCTCTGTGCATGGGCACATCAGGAGGGCCACGACGCCGTGATCTTTCGCGCGTCCAACGTCTATGGAAGCGGACAACCCTATCGTCCCGGCTTCGGAATCATTCCGACCGCCTTTCATGCCATACGGCACGATGTTCCC
>Ga0102588_1000332_pt1 | contig 56559 bp, 54 predicted proteins | sample AraplaMF_Col_mMS_FD_76854 | JGI IMG/M metagenome (GOLD analysis project Ga0102588, IMG submission 76854) | Arabidopsis root microbial communities from the University of North Carolina, USA - plate scrape MF_Col_mMS (SPADES assembly) (version 2) | ecosystem: Host-associated > Plants > Roots >...
AGACGTTCATCGACTTGCCGGGCATGTCCCAGGTGACCAGGGCAATACCATCCGCATCGGTCTCGACGGTGAAGTTGGTGTAGCTCATCGTCTCTCTCCCTTAGACGCGTTCGATGACGGTTGCCGTGCCCATGCCGGCGCCGATGCAGAGGGTGACCAGCGCGGTGTTCAGATCACGGCGCTCCAGCTCGTCCAGCACAGTGCCGAGGATCATGGCGCCGGTAGCGCCGAGCGGATGACCCATGGCGATCGCACCGCCATTGACGTTGATCTGGTCGCGCGGGATGTCAAAGGCCTGCATGTAGCGCAGCACGACGGCGGCGAAGGCTTCGTTGAGTTCGAAAAGGTCGATATCCGCAAGCGTCATCCCCGTCCGCTTCAGGAGCTTTTCGGTAACGTCGACGGGGCCAGTCAGCATCAAGGCCGGGTCGGAGCCGATATTGGCGAAAGCCCTGATCCGGGCACGCGGTTTCATGCCCATGCTTTCGCCGCCCGCCCTCGAGCCGAGCAGGACGGCAGCCGCGCCATCAACGATGCCGGAGGAATTGCCGGCGTGGTGGACATAGTTGACGCGCTCGACTTCCGGATGGGCCTGGATGGCGACGGCTTCGAAGCCGCCCATTTCGCCCGGCATCTGGAAGGAAGGATTGAGGGAGGCGAGCGCCTGCATGTCGGTGCCGGGGCGCATATGTTCGTCATGGGCAAGGATGGTCAGGCCGTTCTGGTCCTTGATCGGAATGACGGAATTCTTGAACCAGCCATTGTTCCAGGCATTGGCCGCGCGCTTCTGGCTTTCGACGGCATAGGCATCGACGTCATCGCGCGAAAAGCCGTATTTGGTGGCGATGAGATCTGCCGAGACGCCCTGCGGCATGAAATAGGCGGGGAAATTGACGGAAGGATCCATGAACCAGGCGCCGCCGGACATGCCGAGGCCGACGCGGGACATGCTTTCGACGCCGCCGGCGATGACGATATCGTCAGCGCCCTGCGCAATCTTGCCGGCGCCGAAATTCACGGCGTCGAGGCCTGAGGCGCAGAAGCGGGAGATCTGCATGCCGGGCGCCTTCGTCGAGTAACCGGCCTCGAAGGCAGCAGCCTTGGGGATGACGGCGCCAGCATCCATGACCGGATCGACGCAGCCCATGATGATGTCGTCGACAGTTTCGGTGTTCAGCCCGTTGCGGTCGCGGATCGCCTCCAGCGTCTTGGCCGCGAGACGGACGGAGGGCACTTCGTGGAGTGAGCCATCCTTCTTGCCGCGGCCGCGGGGCGTGCGGACGTGATCGTATATGAAAACCTCGGTCATTGTCTCATCTCCCTGGCGGCAATCTGCCTCGCCTCAAATCTTGAAGGGAGGGGAAAAGACCCCTCCCCAGCCCTCCCCACAAGGGGGAGGGAGAAATGGCTCAAAACGCTTCGGCGGCCAGTTCCATCATCGTGTCGGCGCCGGTTTCGATGCGGGCCTTGCGCAATGCGGTTTCGGGCATGATGCGCTCCATGAAGAATTTCGCGGTGATCAGCTTGTTCTTCAGATAATCCTCTCTGATATCGCCGACGGCAAGACGTTCATTGGCGGCTTTCGCCATGCGCGCCCACATATAGCCGAGAACGACGAGACCGAAGAGGTGCATGTAATCGGTCGAGCCGGCTCCGGCATTGTCGGGCTTGGCCATGGCATTCTGCATGAACCACATGGTCGCGCCCTGCACGTCGTTCAAGCCCTTTTTCAAGTGCTTGGTGAAGAAGCTGAGCTGTTCGTCATTGCGGTTTTCCTCGCAGAAATCGCCGATCTCCTTGAAGAGCGCCATGGCGGCGCGGCCGCCGTTCAGCGCCAATTTGCGGCCGACGAGATCGAGCGCCTGGATGCCGTTTGCCCCTTCATAGATCATGGCGATGCGGGCATCGCGCACATACTGGCTCATGCCGTGCTCTTCGATATAGCCGTGACCGCCGAAGACCTGTTGAGCCATGACGGCATGATCGAAGCCCTTGTCGGTCATCACGCCCTTCAGGATCGGGGTGACGAGGCCGAGGATGTCATCGGCCGTCTGGCGCTCCTTCTCGTCGGTGGCGCGATGGGCGATATCAGACTTGAGCGCAGTCCAGAGCAGGAAGGCGCGACCGGCCTCGTTGAAGGCGCGGATGGTCATCAGCGAGCGGCGGATATCGGGATGGACGACGATCGGATCGGCCTTCTTGTCCGGCGCCTTCACACCTGACAGCGAGCGGCCCTGGATGCGATCGCGGGCGTAGCTGGCGGCGTTCTGATAGGCGATCTCGGAAATGGCAATGCCCTGCAGGCCGACCATCAGACGGGCCTCGTTCATCATCACGAACATGGCGTTGAGGCCGCGGTTTTCCGCACCGATCAAATAGCCGGTCGCCTCGTCGTAGTTCATGACGCAGGTGGCGTTGCCGTGGATACCCATCTTGTGTTCGATCGCGCCGCAGGAAACGCCGTTGCGGGCGCCGAGCGCACCGTCCTTGCCGACGAGGAACTTCGGGACGATGAAGAGCGAGATGCCCTTGGTGCCTTCAGGCGCGCCCTCGATGCGAGCGAGGACCAAGTGGACGATGTTGTCGGTCAGATCGTGCTCGCCAGCGGAGATGAAGATCTTCTGGCCGGAGATCCTGTAGCTGCCGTCGCCCTGCGGCACCGCCTTGGTGCGCAGCATGCCGAGATCGGTGCCGCAATGCGGCTCGGTGAGGTTCATGGTGCCGGACCACGTGCCATCCACCATCTTCGGCAGATAGGTATTCTTCTGCTCATCTGTGCCGTGGGCGAGGATCGCGGCGATGGCACCCTGCGTCAGACCCGGATACATCATCAGCGACATATTGGCGGCCGAGGTATATTCGCCGACCGCGGTATGCAGCGTATAGGGCAGGCCCTGACCGCCGAACTCTTCCGGCACGGCAAGCCCGATCCAGCCACCTTCCCGATAGGCCTGATAGGCCTCTCTGAAGCCTTTCGGCGTCGACACCGTGCCGTTGTCGTGGCGCGTACAGCCTTCCTGATCTCCGGAGTAGTTCACGGGGAACACAACTTCCTCGGCCAACTTCGCCGCCTCGCCCAGAATAGCCTCCACCATATCAGGCGTGGCATCGGCAAAACCCGGGAGATTGTTGTAGCGCTCGAGACCCAGCACGTCGTTCAGCACGAAGAGCGTGTCGTTCACCGGGGCCTTGTAGACTGGCATGGTTCGAATTCCTCCAATTCGGCAACCGGATCGCTCCGGCCTTGAGACTCTCTTACAAAATATTGACGTTTGCGTAAACGTCAAATCCTGTGTGAGCGCAATTTTGTGAAGTGGATGAAAGCAGGTGCTTCAAACAGAATGCTATCGCCCCCGTTTTCTTCTCCGGCTAAGCGCGCTACATTCATCCAGACCTGCAGAAACAGCTTGGGAGGAGCTATTTCATGAGAAGAACGTGGCCTGCGGAGTTCAATTCCATTTTCGATGCGGCGGAGGAAGTGACGATCGAACCCGTGGTGGTCGAGCCGGTCAACGGCGAAAGGCTGGTTGCGCATGATGAGCCGCCGGCTCCGCGCAAGGCGCTGAAAGTGCGCATTCCCATGGAAACCTATGAGCGCATCTGGCCGCTGGCAGAGATGCGCTTCCGGCCCGCCGAAGGGCCTTATGCCGGCAAGGCCGTGACGCTGATCGTCACCAATCCGCACTATCACCCCTGGCACCCCGCCGACGGCGGCTGTGATGAGAAGGTCGGCGACAGCGGAAGGCAGTACAAGACCGATTATCTGGTCGTGCACTTCCTGCTGGATGACGTGCGCGAATCGGTAGCGGCCTGAGCATCAAACGCCCGGCTTGCAGACATGGCAGCTCCCGGAATAGGCTTGCGCCAGCAAAGTGCATTCGGGAGCAAAGCCTTGGGCGATTTCGATATCATCCGCCAACGTGCCGAGCAAAGAAAAGGCGGCGCTGATGCGCTGAGAGCGATGCTGCCGGCCATGCCGGATCATGAGGCGTTGCGCGCGCTCCCAGACGACCGCATTCTTTCGCAGATGACGCGGCGCATCTTCTACAGTGGCTTCGTGCACAAGGTCATCGACAACAAATGGCCAGGCTTCGAAGAGGCCTTCGACGGCTTCGACCCGGCTGCCCTCAATATCGCTCCCGATGAATATTGGCATGACCTGACTGGTGATGACCGCATCGTCAGGAATGGCGCGAAGATCATGTCGGTACGCGCCAATGCGGCCTTCGTGCGCGAGCTGGCGAATGAGGCGGGCAGTGCCGGCGCCTTCTTCGCCGACTGGCCGCGCGAGGATCATATCGGCCTGCTCGAGGCACTCAGCAAACGCGGCAACCGGCTGGGCGGGGCCACCGGTCAATATTTCCTGCGCGGCATCGGTCGCGACAGCTTCATCATGACATCAGATGTTCTCGCCTGCCTGCGGGACGCGGGCGTGCCGCTTTCGACATCCGGAACCGGCAAGAAGGACCAGCAGTTGATCCAGCAGACCTTCAACCGCTGGGCCAGGGAAACGGAACTGCCGCTCGCCTATCTCTCGCGCATCTGCGGGCTTTCGATCGACGCCCCCAAGGAATGAAATATTTCAGGCCGGCTGTTTTTTGGAAGGCCGGGACTGCCTACCTCTCCGAAAGGTTCATCCGAAGGAGAAGATCTCATGGCCGAGTTTCCCTATCGCAGCGCGCTGATTGTCGGCGCCGGTTCCGGCATCAGCGGCTCGCTCGCCCGCAAGCTTTCAGAACGGGGCGTGAAGGTTGGTCTTGCGGCGCGCAATATCGGCAAGCTCGGGCCGTTGCTTGACGAAACAGGAGCCAAGGCCTTTGCGACCGATGCCGCGCAACCGGCGGCAGTTTCGGCACTGTTCGAACGTGTCGATGCCGAGATCGGCGAGCCCGATATCGTGATCTATAATGCCAGCGGCCGCGTGCGCGGGCCGATTGCCGATCTGGATCCTGCGGACGTGGAACAGGCGATTGCGACGAGTGCCTTCGGCGGCTTCCTCGTCACGCAACAGGCTGCAAAACGCATGATCCCGCAGGGGCGCGGCGCGATCCTGCTGACAGGGGCGACGGCCAGCATCAAGGGCTATGCACAATCGGCGCCTTTTGCCATGGGGAAATTCGCGTTGCGCGGACTGGCGCAAAGTGCCGCCCGCGAGCTTGGGCCGTTCGGGATCCATGTGGCGCATTTCATCGTTGACGGTGCCGTGCGCTCCGCCACAAGGCCGGATAGGGAAGACAAGCCCGACGGTACGCTTTCGCCCGATGCGATCGCGCAGTCCTATATCGACGTGCTGCTGCAGCACCGCAGCGCCTGGTCGCAGGAGGTGGAGCTGCGGCCGTGGACGGAGAACTTCTGATTCAGCCGATCTCGATAGAGCATACATGCTTTCCCGAAGGCGTCGAAACCGGTAGGATCGGATCGGCTTCGACAGCCTGGGAGGGAACGATGCTGCGTCTGGACCATGTGACGATCGATACACGCGATGCGCCTGCCATGATCGCTTTTTTCGAGAACATTCTTGGCGTGAAGGAAGGCTATCGGCCACCCTTTCCCTCGCGCGGCCATTGGCTTTATCTCGACGACAAGCCGGTGATCCATTTGAGCCTGACGGAGCGGGCAGGTGATTTTCCACCCGGCATCTTCAATCATGTGGCCTTCAGCCTCTTCGAATTCGAACCGGCGCTCGCTCGCATCAAAGCCGGCGGCTATCGCTACGAATATCGCGATATTCCGGATACCGATCTCGGACAGGTATTCATCTACGGGCCTGAGGGCGTGAAGATCGAGTTGCAGTACAAGCGGCCGCTTTAAAGGTTTCGGCGCCCCGCAACTGGCCCGAAAAAGGCAAAAGTTAAAAAATTCTCATCGGGGTTAACGAGTTCTTTACCACGTTTCGTAAAAGGTGCGCGGTGAGCATTGGCGATCTGCATTCCTTTTCTTTGTCTCGCGTTTCAGGAGTGCCGCTAACAGTCTGTCCAGCTTGAGGAAAGTCTAATTGATTATTTCCTTAAGAACGGCGCTCTCCGGTGCGCACCCCTGGTGCGTTTCGGAAAAGGCAATGATCGAGCCCTGACCGGGCAATCGAAGCGAGCAAGAACATGAACGGATCGCGATCACATTCTTCCAGGCATTCCGACAGGACCTCGCTCGACGCGTTGAACCGCACCATCGAGGGGCTCGAAGCGCGGATCGAAGGCCTGATGGGCAGCGGACGCGAACAGCGGCCGCGCAGCACGACGCCCGAACGCGATCTCTATGCCAGTTCCCCCGCACCGCGCGCAGCCGATCCACTTGCGGAAATCCGCCAGCGCCAGCGCGCGCTCGACGCCACCAGAGAAAACCGCGAGCGGGCCTACGCGCGCGAACCAGCGCCGGCCCTACTGCGTGAATCGGTCCCTGCCCCGCAGCACGCTTCGGCGCCGCAGCCGGTATCACCGCCCTACCGCGCATCCGACGACACGATGACGGAAATCGCCCAGGCGCTCGTCAACCTGCGGCAGGACCTGAAGCGCGACATTTCCGAAGGTGTGACGCGCGAAATGAACGCGCTGCGCAGCGAGCTGCGCGAGATCAAGACCAGCGCACAGGACCGGCATTTCGCCGACGACCTCCGCGCCGACATGGGCCGCCTGTCGCAAAGCATCGCACAGCTCACCAGCCGCTCGGTCGGGCCGGAAGCCGCTGGCCTGCGCAACGAATTCGAAGAACTGCGTTCGCTGATGGACGGGCTGGCGCGCGAGGATTCGCTGCGCCACATTGAACGGCGCTGGGACAATGTGGAAGGCCGCCTGGCAGAGCTCGATACGGTCGGGCTCCAGGAAGAGCTGGTTTCGCTTGCCTACCGGCTGGACGACATCAAGCGCCATCTCGGCGGCATGGGCGAAAGCCCGGCAGTGCGGGCGCTGGAAGACAAGCTCATCACGATTGCCTCTGCCGTCGAGCAGTTCGGCAACATGATCCAGCCGCACGACCGGATCATGTCCGAACAATTCGCGGCCATGGACACGAGGCTCGACGAGATCAGCCGCGCGATCGCCGCCAGCGGGCGCGTCTCCGCCGGCACCGACCCGGCGCTGATGCAGCGGCTGGAAAATCGTCTCTCCGCACTCGGCGAACAGATCGAGCTGATGGGCCGGGCCGCCATGAGCCGCTCCAACCCCGCCGACGAGATGGCGGGCCGGCTGGAGGCGCTGACGGCGCGTGTGGAAGACCTTGCCAATGCCGAGGCGACTTCGCGTCTCGATGAGCGGCTGGAGCAGCTTTCCTACCTGCTGGAGCGCACGCAGAAGGCCGCGCCGCAGCAGGACCTGACCGGCGCGCTCTCCGACATCTCCCGCAAGATCGACGCACTGGAAAGCGGTTCGGTCAATGATGCGCTCGCCAAGCGGCTCGATTATCTTGCACGGCGCATCGACGAGATGGAAATCCGCCCTGCCCCGGCAGTGGAAATCGACGACAGCGCCTTCCGCCGCCTCGAAGGTCGGCTGAGCGACATCGCCGCACGGCTGGAAGAAAGCACGGCGGCTGCGCCAACCGACACGCGCGCGCTGAAGAACCTCGAGAACCAGATCGCCAATCTCTCTGACCTCTTGAGCGCGCCGCGCGAGAACGCCGAGGTATCGGCGGATCTCGACCGCCGCATGGGCGCTATCGAAGACTATATCGCGACGAACGACGAATATATCATCGAAGCCGCGCGACAGGCGGCGGAGGCCGTGGTCGACGCCTATTCGCGCAACGGCGGGGTCCAGGGAACCGCGCCGGCGGCAGCCGATATGTCGGCGCTGGCCGCGCTCGCCGAAGATCTGCGGCATCTGGAAGATTTGAGCCGGGGCGGTGAGGAGCGCGCCCACAAGACCTTCCAGGCCCTGCACGAGACATTGATGCACATTGCCGACCGGCTGGACACGATGGAAGAGCGGGTGCGCCCTGCCGCCAGGATGCCGGCTGCCGATGTCGATTTCGATTTCGATCCCTACGCGCTGGTCGATGCCGGCAGGGAGCCGGCCAGAGCTCCGGTGATGCAAGCGCCGAAGGCTTCGCCCGTGCTGCGTACGGCTGATATCGCCGAAGAGCCGACAGGCCGCATATCGGAAGCGGCATTGGCCGACAGCACCAGCGCGATCGCAATCGAAGCCAACAGCCAGCCGGAAAAGCCGGCGGTTCCCGCCAAAGGCAGCCTGCTTGCAAGCCTCGGCCGCAAGTTGATGCCTGCCCGCAAGACGGAAACAAAGGCCGCCGAGCGCACGGTTATCGATCCGGCTCCATCGATCGATCCCATCGATGTGGTGCCGGCCGAAGCGGCAAACGAGCTGCTGGAACCCGGCTCCGGCGCTCCCGACGTGAAGAAGATCCTGGAGCGCGTACGCGCCAGCCAGAACGCCCAGCGCGGCAAGCCGGCCACCGAGAACGATCGTGCGGACTATATCGCCGCCGCGCGCCGCGCCGCCCAGGCCGCCGCGATGGAAATCGACAGCAACGCAAAGCCGGCGACGCGCGCCGAACGCCGCGCCGCAAAGCCGGAAAAAGCCGGCAAGGGCGGCGCCTTTGCGCGCTTCCGCCGGCCGATCCTGCTGGCAGTCGGCGCCGTACTGCTCGCCATCATGGCTTTCCCGCTCGCCCGCACGCTGACAACAGGCGAAAAGGCCCCGCCGCCGGCTGAAGTCTCGGCCCTGACCGGCGCCACCGAAACGCCGCAGGCCAATATAGCAGCCCCAATGCCGGTTGCGCCGGAAGCATCGGCACCGGAAATGGCCGCCCAGCCGCCGGCAATCGCACCGGAGACAATTCCTCCCGAGGCAGCGGCTCCCGCAGCGCCCGATCACCTGACCGATGCCGCGCCGCTCGACGGCGAGGGTGCGGAAGGATTCGACCAGGCACCGGCACAGGATGCCTCCGACTTCGTTCCGAATACGCCTGCCGCACCGGCAGCAACGCCGGCCGCTCCTGCAGCTGCTTCGATCATCGTTCCCGATGCGGTCCAGTCGCAGCCGCTTGCCGATGCGGCACGCAACGGCGATGCACTGGCGCTCTTCGAGATCGGCGCGCGTTATACCGAGGGCCGCAACGGCTTCGCTGCCGATCAGAAGCAGGCAGCGAGCTGGTATCGGCTTTCGGCCGACAAGGGCTTTGCCCCGGCACAATACCGTCTCGGCAGCATGTATGAGAAGGGCAACGGCGTCGATCGCGACGTGCAGAAGGCCAAGGCTCTCTACGAGCAGGCCGCAGGCCAGGGCAATGCCGGTGCCATGCACAATCTCGCCGTGCTCTACGCCTCCGGCGCGCTCGGCCAGCAGGACTATGCGACGGCGGCCTCCTGGTTCCAGAAGGCTGCCGATCTCGGCATCACCGACAGCCAGTTCAACCTCGCCATCCTCTGCGCCCGCGGCAATGGCGTTCCGGCTGATCTGGAAGAATCCTATAAGTGGTTCGCGATCGCTGCCAAAGCCGGCGACAAGGACGCCGCCCAGAAGCGCGACGAAGTGGCCAATGCCATGAAGCCGGACCAGCTCGAACGCGCCCGCGCCAAGGCCGACCTCTGGAAGCCGCAGCCGCTCGACAACAAGGCGAACGGTATCGAGATCCCCGACACATGGGCAAGCGGCGCTGCGCCGAAGACGGCAACCGTCGACATGAAAAAGGCGATCCGCAACATCCAGGCGATCCTCAACAATAACGGCTTCGACGCCGGCCCGCCCGACGGCGAGATGGGCGCCAAGACGGTGACCGCCATCAAGAACTTCCAGAAATCGATCGGCCAGGAACCGACCGGCAAGGTCAACGACGATACTGTGAAGGCGCTTCTGGAGCGCAACAAACCGGGCGCCAAGGCCATCTAAGACACCTCGGCGGCACTCCGCCACAGGGCTTTCCAGCTTTTGGAGCCGGCTGTCACAAAACCTGAAAAAAGCCGGATTATGCGGGACATATCGGGGCCTGCATCCGGCTGGTCGGGCTTTTTTCCTTCGAAAGCCTCTGGCAACGATTTCACTGTAGGATGCGCCATTCGAACGGGAACGTGACACAGGCCGCCGCGGCGGGCGCGGCGATAATCGGGGTCGGCTTTGACAATCTATCTGCCCATCGCAGAATTGTCGGTGAACATCTTCATCATTCTCGGCATGGGGGCTGCTGTCGGCTTCCTGTCCGGCATGTTCGGCGTCGGCGGCGGCTTTCTGATCACCCCTCTCCTGATCTTCTACAATATTCCGCCGGTCGTTGCCGTCGCGACAGGCGCCAACCAGGTGGTGGCTTCCTCGATATCGGGGGCGATCACGCATTTCCGGCGCGGGACGCTGGACATGAAACTCGGCTCGGTGCTTCTCGTCGGCGGTCTGTCGGGGGCGACAGTCGGCATCTGGATTTTCTCGCTGCTGCGTGCGATCGGCCAGCTCGACCTCTTCATCTCGCTTCTCTACGTCGTCTTCCTCGGCGCGGTCGGCGGGCTGATGCTGTGGGAGAGCGTCAACGCCATGCGCCGCGCGGCCCGCAACGAGCCACCGGCTCCGCGCCGGCCCGGCCATCAGCACTGGGTGCACAAGCTGCCGCTCAAGGTGCGCTTCAAAAAATCGAAGATCTATCTGTCGGTCATCCCGATCGTGACGCTCGGATTTGCGATCGGCATCCTCACCTCGGTCATGGGTGTCGGCGGCGGCTTCATCATGGTGCCGGCGATGATCTACCTGTTGCGCATCCCGACCAATGTGGTCGTCGGAACCTCGCTCTTCCAGATCATCTTCGTGACCGCCTATACGACGATCGTGCAGGCGGCTACCAACTATTCGGTCGATATCGTGCTCGCCTTCTTCCTGATGCTCGCCGGCGTCATCGGCGCGCAATATGGCGTGCGCGTCGGGCAACGGCTGCGCGGCGAACAGCTGCGCGCGCTGCTCGGTCTCCTGGTTCTCGCGGTGGGCCTGCGTCTTGCCGTCGCGCTGGTCGTGACGCCTGAAGATATCTATTCGGTGGTCATGGGAGTGGGGAACTGATGCCCTGGCGTGTTCTGCCCCTCCTGCTTGCGCTTCTGCTGCCATCACTGGCGGCGGCGCAGATGCTGCCTGGGCAGGGGACACAGGCCGAGCGCGAGGGGCTGGAAATCGGCACCTCTACCAGTGAAATCGCCATCACCTCCGATTTCCGCGGTGCGGACCTGACGATTTTCGGCGCTGTGACGAATACAGACGACCTGCTGCTCGCCATCGGCCAGTATGACGTTGTCGTGGTTCTGGAAGGTCCGCGCGAAGACGCTACGGTGCGCAAGAAGGAGCGGGTCTTCGGCATCTGGATCAATGCCTCGTCGATGACCTTTGCCGACGTGCCGCATTCCTATTCGATGTCGAGTTCGCGTTCCATCGACGACATAACGACACCACTCGACCTGACCGGCGAAGGCATCGGCATCGACCACATCCCATTGCGGCCGATCGACTTTGCCGGCAATTTCAATAGCCTCAACGAATTCCGCACGGCCTTCCGGCGCCTGCAGCAGGGGGGCGGGCTTTACGAGCGCGACCCGAGCGGCGTTCGCTTCGTCTCCTCCAACCTCTTCAAGGCAAGCCTGCGGTTGCCGGCCAATATTCCGAACGGCGTGCATACCGTACGCGCATACCTGTTCAAGAGCGGGAAGTTCGTGACGCAGAAATCGCAGCCGCTGCGCGTCATCAAGACGGGCATCGAGCAGACGATCACCGATGCGGCGCATGAGCAGCCGATTTTCTACGGCTGCTTTGCGGTGCTGATGGCCGTGCTGACGGGATGGGGCGCCAGCCTGATTTTCCGCAAGGATTGATCGGGCGGGTTTCCGTCGTCCGGCGACGACTTTCAGACAGGCTTCAATCAAACATCCGAGCACGAATGGTGCCCGGCAGCAGAAGCTTGTCCAGATACCTAGTGCAGGAGGAGCCTAAGGTTCCTCCATTTTCTCCCTCGATACCACTTGCATTTCACCATCAGTCGAGCTAGCCTCAAAACCAGTTGTTTTTAGCAACTAGTTTTGAGGAAGACACAGCCTGAAAGGAGGATGAGATGAGGAAGCTTGTTGTCTGGAACCTGATGACGCTGGACGGCTATTTCGAAGGGACGAAGCCGTGGGACATCGAATTCCACAATCTGGCCTGGGGGCCGGAGCTTGAAAAATATGCCGAGCAGTTCGGCGAAGAAGGCGATCTGCTGGTCTTCGGCCGCAAGACCTATGAGGGCATGGCGGCCTATTGGCCGAGCGCCGAGAGTGAAGACAAGATCAAGGCCTATATGAACGGCATCGCCAAGATCGCCGTCTCGCGAACCATGGAAAAGGCGGACTGGAACAATACGCGTGTCGTCAACGATCCGGTGTCCGAACTCAAGCGACTGAAGGAGGAAGACGGCAAGACGATCTTCGTCTTCGGCAGCGCCGAGCTTGCCGATACCCTGCTGAAGGCGGGGCTGGTGGATGAAATCCGCATCTGCCTCGTTCCCGTCATTCTCGGCGGCGGCAATCCGCATTTCAAGCCGGCGGATACACAGCAACCCCTGAGACTGCTCGACTCCTCGGTGACGAAGAGCGGCGCGGTGATCCTGCGCTATGAGCCTGTCAAGGCAGCCTGATCATTTGCCCGCGCTGGCTGCAGCCACCAGGGCTGCGGCAGCGTCACCTGCGGTTTCCATGTAGGTCGGATCGCGATGCAGGAGCACGGCGGCAAAGGAGCCGTCGAGCAGCAGAACGATCTGGCGGGCAAGCTTTGGCGGCTCGGCGAGATGCTGTTCCTCGAAGAGAGCCGTCAGCCATTGCTCGACATTTTTCTTGTGTGCGGCACCCACCTTGATGGCGGGATGGCCAGGCATGTTTGCAAGCTCGGCCGATGTTCTGAGATAACCGCAGCCCTTCCATTTCGGATGCCGAGCCGAGCGGGCCAGATTATCGAAAATGCCCTTTATCTTCGCTGGCAGATTTCCGTCCGTCTCCGCAAACCACCGCCGATAGACAGCAAGATTGGGCTGGTCGCGGGTTTCGAGATAGGCGGCGATCAGTTCGTCCTTGCTGTCGAAATGATAATAGAGGGTGCGCTTCGTGACATCAGCCTTCTCGGCCACGGCATCGACGCTGACCGCCCTGACACCCTCGTTATAGAAGAGCTTTGCGGCGGCAGCGATAATACGTTCGCGCGTATCGATTCCTGATCTTGCCATTCAGCCAATGTATACCGACTAGTGAGTGTCATCAACGCACGCATCTGCCTATTGTCCCTGCCGAAATATCTACAGAGGAGGTAATGCATGCCGGAGAGCAAACGGAGGCAGAGCGAGTTCGCACGAGAAGCGGAAGTCGTCTCGATCCACTGCCGTGACGGTGTGAAACTTCATGGGCACTTCTGGAGTGGCTCCGACAATGGCGGAAACGGCAGCGTCGTCATCAATCCGGCGACCGGGGTTGCAGCACGCTATTATCACTATTACGCGCGCTTTCTCGCCGAACATGGCTTCGACGTGCTGACCTATGATTATCGCGGCATCGGCCTCTCGCGCCCGGACCGATTGCGTGGCTGCGGTTATCGCTGGCGGGACTGGGGCGAACAGGATTTCGATGCGGCGCTGCTTTTCATGGAAAGCCGGCGGCCCGGTCGGGCGCTTCTCGTCGTCGGTCACAGCATCGGCGGGTTCCTACCGGGTGTCTCGGCGCATGCCGGCGATATCATACGCATGCTGGCGGTCGGCGCCCAATATGGCAATCCGCGGGACTATGCTGCAGCACACCGGTGGCGATTGTTCCTGAAATGGCATGTCATCATGCCGGCTGCGAGCCTGCTCTTCGGTTATTTCCCCGGCCGGCGTCTTGGCTGGCTTGAGGATCTGCCGAAGGACGTATCGCTCGACTGGGCTTTTCAGCGGGGATGGAAAGATCCTCATCCGGAGAGTGAACGGACGGCGGCGTTCAATCGCTTCGACAGCTTTCGTGCGCCGATCCTCAGCCTCACCGTTTCGGATGACGAGATTGCCACCGTCCAGGCCGTTCGCCGCGGGCTTTCTCACTATCGCAATGCCGAGGTTGAGGAAGTGCGGCTGACGCCTGGGGACATCGGATTTCCGAGGGTCGGGCATTTCGATCTCTTTCACGCTCGCCACGCCACCGGTTTCTGGCTCGATACCCTGCTCTGGCTGCGGGACGGGACCAATCCCTGGCCTGGTAAAAGACCACCAGAATATCTCGTATTCGCGTAAAAACCGCTCTTTAACGTTTACGAGTTAGTAATCTCTCGGAAATGAGAGGTTTGTATCATGCGTACTCCCACCGTGCTTGCGGTCGTCGGGCTGGCTTTGCTTGCCGGCTGCGCGACAGCGCCGCGCCAGACGCGTAATATCTGCGCCGTTTTCGACCAGAAGGACGGGCTCTTCACCAGCTGGCAGGGTGCCGCGGAGCGTACCGAGAAGAAATACGGCGTGCCGGTGCCGATCCTGATGGCGACCATGTATGTCGAGTCCGGCTTCCAGCCCTATGCGCGGCCGCCGCGCACGAAACTCTTCGGCTTCATCCCCTGGACGCGACCTTCGACGGCCTATGGCTATTCGCAGGCACTGAACGGAACCTGGGATCACTACCAGTCCGAAACCGGCAACTGGTCCGCAACGCGTACCAACTTCGCCGACGCGATCGATTTCATCGGCTGGTACCACTACAGCAACAGCCAAGCGACGGGCATTCCGCTCAACGACGCTTACAGTCTCTACCTCGCCTATTATTCCGGCCCGACCGGATACAAACGCGGCGACTGGCGCAGCAATGGACAGCTGCAGCAGACAGCGCAGAAATTCGCCCGGATGGCCGGGACCTATCAGCAGCAATTGCAGGGATGTAATTGAGCCTCTTCCCTTCCCCCCAAGTGGGAAGGGAGCGCGTATCAGCCGCGCAAATTGCCATAGCGGACCGAATAGATCCGATCACGACCGAGCAAGTGGGCAATCAGCGAGGTCTTGTCGAAAAGGTCCTTCATCGCCTTGTGACCGAGATCGAGGCCACCGCTCATGACGCCGAAGGCGGGCATCAGAAGGCGGCCGCCATCTGTCGCGAAGCAGGGACGACGGACGGATTTTTCGCGGCGGCGGACAGTGGCCGCCGGATGCAGATGGCCAGCGATCTCGCCCTTCTGCAACCCTTCACGAGGCTCGTGGCGGAAGGTCAGGCCGGCATAGCAGAGCTCGTCCGAACAGGTGCCGGGCAAGTCGACAGTGCCATCGGGATCATGATTGCCGTTGATCCAGATCCATTCGCGGCTGCGGGCCATTTCGACGATCAGCGTGCGGAAAGAATCCGGCAGATGTTCGGAGCCAACGCGATCGTGAAAGTTGTCGCCGAGCGAAATGACGATCTTCGGATCATAGCGGGAAATGACGGCGGCGAGCACGGTCAGCGTCGCCAGCGTGTCATAAGGCGGCAGCATCATGCCGCGGCGGGCGAAGGCTGCCCCTTTTTCCAGATGCAGGTCGGAGACGACGAGAATGCCGGCATCCGGCAGATAGAGCGCGCCAAGCGGATCGCAGACCGCGGCAACACCGTGAACGACGGTTTCGACGCCCGGTATTGCGGCAAGGCCAATCGTGTCGCGCGCGAGCGCAAGGCGGTTCATCACTCTCGTCATTCCAATAATTACAGGCCAATCATCTCAGGCCATTGCCTCGGCGATCAGATCGTCGGCGGCTTCGGCAAGCAGCACATCGTGGGCTTCACCCGGCACAGCCTCTTTGCCGATTTCCAGCATGACCGGCACAGCGAGCGGTGAAATATGGTCCAGCGCCCGGTGGGTGATGTGGCCCTTGATTCGTCTCAGCATATCGCCAAGGCGGGAAATATCCAAAAGACCGGTCGAGGCATCCTGCCGTGTCGCCTGCAACAGGATGTGGTCGGGCTCGTGGCTTCGGAGCACGTCATAGATGAGATCGGCGGAGACGGTGATCTGCCGGCCGGTTTTTTCCTTCCCCGGATGGCGCCGCTCGATCAAGCCTGCAATCACGGCGCAATTGCGGAAGGTCCGCTTCAAAAGGAAGGATTCGTTCAGCCAGGATTCCAGATCGTCGCCCAGCATGTCCTCGTCGAAGAGGTCGGAGAGGCTGAGGCGGCCATTGGCGATCCTGAGACCCAGATCCTCCAGCCCCCATATGGCGAGGGAATAATCGGTTGCGACGAAACCGAGGGGTTTGGCGCCAGCTCTGTCCAGCCGGCGTGTGAGCAGCATGCCGAGTGTCTGGTGCGCCAACCGTCCTTCGAAGGGATAGATGACCATGTAACCGCGGCTGCCGTGCGGGAAGGTCTCGATCAGCAGCTCGTCGCGTTTCGGCAGCAGGGATTTTTCCTTCTGCAGCGAGAGCCAGTCGCGCACCTGGTCCGGCAGGCGGTGCCAGCGATCGGGATCATCCAGCATCGAGCGGACCTGATCGGCAAGGTAGGTCGAGAGCGGGAACTTGCCGCCGGCATAGGAAGGGATTTTCGGATCGGAGGAATAGGCCTGGCTCACCAGCGCCTCATTCTCCCTGATTCCCTCAAAGCGTAAAACCTTGCCGGAGAAGATGAAAGTGTCACCGGGAGCAAGCTGTTCGAGGAAATACTCCTCGACTTTTCCAAGCACAGCGCCGGGTCGACCGAGCCTGCCGCCCTCGCCGCGTTTGGCCATGCGGATATTCAGCATCGGATCCTCGACGATGGTGCCGAGGTTCAAGCGATATTGCTGGGCGACCTGCGGATTGGAGACGCGCCAGCGACCTTCCTTGGTCTTGCGGATACGGGCGTAACGCTCGTAGGTGCGCAGGGCGTAACCGCCGGTCGCCACGAAGTCGACGACACGCTCGAATGTCTCCCACGGAAGATCGGCATAAGGCGCGGCGCTGATGATCTCGTCATAGAGTTCCAGCATGTCGAAGGGTTCGGCGCAGGCCATGCCGAGCACGTGCTGGGCGAGCACATCGAGCCCACCGCGGCCGACGGGCGGCGTGTCCTGCGCGCCGATATAGTTCGCATCGAGTGCTGCCTGGCATTCCATGACCTCGAAGCGGTTGGCGGGCACGAGGATCGCCTTCGACGGTTCGTCCATGCGGTGATTGGCGCGGCCGATGCGCTGGGCAAGACGCGAGGCGCCTTTCGGGGCGCCGACATGGATGACGAGATCGACATCGCCCCAGTCGATGCCGAGATCGAGCGTCGAGGTGGCGACCACGGCCCGCAGCCGGTTGGCGGCCATGGCGGCTTCGACCTTACGGCGCTGGGCAACATCGAGCGAACCGTGGTGGAGCGCGATCGGCAGGTTCTCCTCGTTGACCGTCCAGAGCTCCTGAAAGAGCATTTCGGCCTGCGAGCGGGTATTGACGAAGAGCAGCGTCGTCTTGTGGTCGATCAGCTGCCGATAGACATCCGGGATCGCGTATTTGGCGGCATGGCCGGACCAGGGAATGTGCTCTTCCGTATCGAGAATGGAAATATCGGGCTTGGCGCCGCCTTCGACGAGCACGAGGCCGGCATGGTTTTCCCTGCCCTCCTCCTGCGCCACCAGCCATTTCTGCAGGTCCAGGGGATCGGCGACGGTGGCCGAGAGGCCGATCGTTTTCAGATCGGGTGCCAGCCGGCGCAACCGGGCAAGGCCGAGCGAAAGCATGTGGCCGCGCTTCGAGGTGACGAGCGAGTGCAACTCATCGAAGACGACGTATTTCAGATCCCTGAAGAAACGTTCGGCCTCCCGGTTTGCCAGGAGCAACGCCACCTGCTCCGGCGTCGTCAGCAATATATCGGGCGGGTTGAGCTTCTGGCGCTGGCGCTTGGCGTTCGGCGTATCGCCCGTGCGGTTCTCGATCGATATCGGCAAGCCCATCTCGGTGACGGGCTTCGTGAGGTTGCGCTCGATATCGACGGCCAGCGCCTTCAGCGGCGAGATGTAAAGCGTATGGATGCCGGTAAAGGCCGAGCCCGGCGGGATCTTGCCGCGTCGCGTGAGATCAGTCAGCGACGGCAGGAAACCGGCAAGTGTCTTGCCGGCGCCGGTCGGGGCAATGAGCAGCGTGCTCTCGCCAGCTTCGGCACGAGACAGGAGCTCGAGCTGGTGGGCGCGGGGACGCCAGCCCTTTTCCGCAAACCAGCGGAGGAAGGGGGCGGGCAAGGCAAGGCTGAGGTCGGTTTCAATCTGATCCACGGGGCAAATGTAGTTCAAACGCCGACGAATAGAAGCGCTATTGACTCCTCCCTTAATCATGGATAAATAATGTCCATGATTAAGGGAGATCGGCTGTGAAGCTTGGTGACGGCGTCGAACAGAGCATTCATTGCACGGCGGTACTATCAGGGCTTTCCGAAGGCGGCGTGCTTTCGGCGGCGGCCCTTGCTGAATACCACGGCGTGTCGACGAGCTATCTCTTGAAGCACCTGCAGGCGCTTTCGGGAGCCGGAATTCTGGAGACAGTGCCGGGGCCGAAGGGCGGTTACCGGCTGGCGAAGAAGCCTGAAGACATTTCGCTGCTCGATATCGTGCTCGCAGTCGAGGGACCAGCGCCGGCTTTCCGCTGTTCGGAGATCCGCCAGCGCGGACCGAACCCGCTGCCGCAGCGCTATTTCACCAAACCCTGCCAGGTCACGGCGGCAATGCTCAGGGCCGAGCGCGCCTACCGCGCCGAACTCGCAAACACCAGCATCGCCGACATCCTGGCCGAACTTTCCGCAGATGATGACGGCGGGATCGCTGCCAGAGGCTGCGCCTTCATGGAAATACACGAAAGAAAAGCGGCTCGCTGAGCCGCAACACAAACCCCAACCCAAGGAGACATATCATGCAAGCACGTTTCAACTTCGGCAAAGCCGCTCCGGATGCCTACAAGGCCGTCGCCGCACTTGAGCAGTATGTGCAGGAATCGGGACTGGATAAGCGCTTCATTCACCTGATCAAGCTTCGTGCCTCGCAGATCAACGGTTGTGCTTATTGCGTCGACATGCATTCGAAGGAAGCACGCCATCACGGGCTTTCCGAACAGTGGATCAACCTGATGTGCGTATGGCGGGAATCGCCGGTCTATGATGCCCGTGAACGCGCCCTGCTCGGTTGGGTCGATGCGGTGACGAAGATTGCGGAGACTGGTGCACCGGATGCCGATTACGAAGCCTTGAAGGCGCATTTTTCCGAAGAAGAAATGACCAAGATCACGGTTGCGATCGGCACCATCAATATCTGGAACCGGCTTGCCGTCGGCTTCCGCAGCCAGCATCCGATCGATGCGCCGCAGAAGGCTGCCTGATACCTCTTTGCTGACAAGGGGCTTTGTCCCGGTGACCGACCCGAGAGATCGGGTCGGTTGAATATTTCATCGTCTGTGGTGCGTATCGGACCTCAGAGCAACGGCTTCAGGCAATTTGCCCGAGACATCGATGCTATTGAATATGTCGCGAACGACCTTGGCGATTTCCTTTGCGGAAGAGCCTTTGGCGTATTCTTCCTGCATGCGGCGTCTGACAAGCTTTTCCAGATCTGACATAGCTTACCTCATCATATCCGGCGCGAGGAGAAGTGTCGCGCTGGGGTCGATCACAGGCAAGTTACGTTTTGTTTATAATGGCTTACCGATTTGTAACGTTGAGTTTTTCCTGGTCAGATTGACCAGGAAAACTCTAGAGAGCGATGTAGCGGTCGGCCCTGTGGTTGATCGCGACGAAGAGGTTGAGGACCACGGCACCGAGCACAGAATAGAAAACGACCGGCGGCGTGGCCACGAAGAATGCGGCTGCCAGCACGCACATGTCGATTGCAAGCTGCACGAGGCCGGCGCGGATGCCGAAACGCTCCTGCATATAGATGCCGAGAATGCCGACGCCACCGAGGCTAGCACGATGGCGATAGAGCGCAAGAAGGCCGTAGCCAAGCAGCAGACCACCGAGAAGGGCGGCCCAGGCCGGATGGATGGCGACGATTTCCATGACCTTCGGCTGCAGGCTGGTCAGCAGCGAGGTCAGGCCGATGGCGATGAAAGTCTTGATCGTGAAGGCCGTGCCGAGACGTTTCCACGAGAGATAAAAGAAGGGCAGGTTGAGCAGGAAGAAGGCGAGACCGAAGTTCACGCCGAGTGCATAATGCAGCAGGAAGGCAATGCCGGCGGTGCTGCCGGTGAGAAGGCCGGCGCTGGCAAGAATGTAAAGACCGAGCGCGGAAACGAGGCTGCCGGAGAACACACCCTGCACATCCTCCACCGGCGTGTGACGCGTCGCGGTGGTATTCCAGAACCCGAGGGCACTGACGATCTGGCTCATGTCGCGATCTCCGATAGCGGCCGCTCCGGACAGGCCGGAGGAAAAGGAAATGTCTGGGTGGATGCGGCGCGTGTTGCGCTTTTGGAGCGCGTCACCTCTCGCTGAATGGCCGTATTATCAGGCCTTCCAAGGTTGTGCGCAAGCGAAATACGTAAGGTATGCTGACCTATTTCAAAATCGCAAGAAATATGCGTTCAGGCGGTCTTGCGCGTAAGGAACAGAATACCGAGAACCGGTTTGCCGCCATCTTTGCGAATGACGGTTTTGACCGTCTCGCGGATTTGGAGCCGATGGGCCGCGGCAAGCCCTTCGACATAGGTCTCGGAGTGGGCGTAACGCAGCGACGGCGCCAGATGAAAACCATTTCCTTCGCCACCGTCCTCCACGGAAAAGGCGAAGTCGGCACCGGGAGCCAAGAGCTCATCGAGGATCGCGAAGACACTTTCCAGATTGCCGAGATACATCAGCACATCGGCGGCGGTTACGAGGTCGGCGCGATGCCGGGCGCCGTCCGCAAAGAGGCCGGAGGCTTTGGGCGGCAGCGACAGGTCCGCCTGCGCGAGATGATCGTAGACGTGCTTTTCGGCAGCCTTCACCAGCATGTTCTGCGAGAGGTCGAAACCTTCGAGTTGTGCGACCCGGGTACGGATTTCAGGGCCGAGCAGGCCCGTGCCGCAGCCGAGGTCGACAGCGCATTGATATTGCCGGCCGGTGGACGCGACGAGTGCTGCGAGCTTCTGCGGGACGGAATAATCCAGCTTCTCCACGAGGGATGTCTCGAAACGATCGGCGTAATCATCGAAGAGGCGCTCGACATAGCGGCTCGACGGCTGGTCCGGCGTTTCGGCATCGCCGAGCAAGGCGAGCTTCAGGCCAGCGCCGAAAATATCCTCGGGGTCGAGTTCCAGTGTGCGGCGGTAGGCTTCGACGGCAGCGTCCATCTTGCTTGCCTTTTCGCGGTATGTGGCGAGGCGATACCAGCCTGCTGCCCAGGCCGGCGTCAGTTCCAGTGCCTGCTCCATCAGTTCGGCGGCAGCATCCGGCTCGCCGCCCTCGTCGAGCATTCTGGCGTAATCGGCACGGCGGTCGGCGATGACGTCGCCGGAGGAGAGCTGGCTTGGCTGCATGACTGGACCCTTTGGCTGGCGGCATTTGGCTTCGGCCACAAAAAAACTCAAGTCCTATTTCAGAGGCGATGCTGTCTTGGCGGAAAAGGCTTGCGGGCGAATCGCCGCGACCGTATCTCAAGGCAAACAGGAGATGGCGCATGTCCGATCAGGTGAACAGGTTCCTCGGCGATTCCATTGGCCGCACGATCATCAAGCTCTTGGTGGTTTCGCTGATCGTCGGCTTCGTCATGGCCATCTTCGGGCTGACCCCCTGGGAACTCATCTACAACTTCCGTGATTTCGTGATCCATCTATGGCGGCAGGGCTTCTCGGCGCTTGGACGCGTCGGCGACTATCTGATCCTGGGTGCGACCATCGTCATTCCGATCTTCATCATCATTCGTCTTTTCAGCTATCGCAAATAACATGAGCTCAATCATCCTTTCGCGCCGCGGCCTGCTGCAGTTTTCAGGTCTTGCACTGGTGGCCGGCATTGCCGGCTGCACGACGACCCCGAAACTTGCGACCACGCCTTCCAATGCCGCAGACGAGACGGCTTCTGCATTGCCGCTCGTCAACCAGCTTCGCGCCAAGAACGGCCTGCCGCCGCTCAGCGTCGATCCGCATGCAAGTGCCGCCGCGATCTTCCAGGCCAAGCGCATGGCAAGTGCCGGCAGGATGAAGCATCTGATGGGCATGACGGACAGTTTCGGCGCCCGCGTGAAGGCGAGCGGTGTTGCCCTGCCGGCCGCCGAGAACATCGCTTCGGGCCAGCAGAGCGTCGATGCGGTCGTCACCGCATGGATCAACTCCCCCCACCATCTGGAAAATATGCTCGGGCGCTATAGCGGTATCGGCGTCGCCGTTGCACATAATGCGTCTTCCAAGAACCTGCCCTATTGGGCCATGGTGCTTTCCAGCTGAGGCGATTCCGCCTCTGTCCCCAAGAGGCGGATATGGATACCGGCAGACACAGAGACGCATTGGCATTCGACGTAACGCACCGGCTGGTGCTGGCGATCGCCATTCCGATGACGCTCGGTTTCATGACGACGCCACTGCTCGGCATCACCAATACTGCCGTCGTCGGCCATATGGGCGATCCGGAAGCTCTGGCGGGGCTGGCGATCGGCGCCATGCTGTTCGACCTCATCATGGGCAGCTTCAATTTCCTGCGCGCTTCCACGACGGGGCTGACGGCGCAGGCGCTTGGGCGGCGTGATGCGCATGAGCAGCAGGCCGTCTTCTGGCGCGCCATCGTCTCCGCGCTCGGCTCCGGTCTGGCGCTGCTCATCCTTTCGCCGCTGCTGATCCTTGTCGGGCTGAAGCTGATGGGGGCGGAGGGGCGGATTGCCGAGGCGACCAGCACCTATTTCTCGATCCGCATTCTCGCTGCACCGGCAGCACTTGCCAATTACGCGCTCCTCGGCTTCGTGCTCGGCCGCGGACAGGGCCGAACCGGGCTCCTGCTGCAGGCGCTGATCAACGGCATCAACATCCTGCTTTCCATCTATCTCGGCCTGTCGCTCGACTGGGGTGTATCCGGTGTCGCCTGGGGCACGATGGCGGGTGAAACCGCGGGCGCGCTTGCCGGTCTTTTCATCGTGCTGCGCAGCTTCGATCGGGCATATCGGCCAAATCGGACGGAGGTGTTTTCGCGGAGCAAGCTCGCCGAACTCTTCGCGCTGAACCGCGACATCCTGATCCGCACCTTCGTGCTGATCGGCTCCTTCGCGATCATGACCCGCATCGGCACCAGCTTCGGTGCCATCACGCTGGCTGCTAACGCCGTGCTGATGAACTTCTTTCTGCTGTCGGGCTATTATCTCGACGGCCTTGCCAATGCCGCCGAGCAGATCACCGGCCGGGCGATCGGGGCGCAATACCGGCCAGCCTTCGATCGCGGGCTGAAGCTCACGATCCTCTGGTCCTTCGGGCTGGCGGCGATCATTTCCGGCTTCTTCTATTTTGCCGGCCCCTCTCTGATTTCAGTGTTGACCAATTCGCCCGACGTGCAGGCGGCGGCTGAGACCTACCTGCCTTGGGCAGCGGTCACGGGGCTGACGGGTGCGCTCGCCTTCCTGATGGACGGGGTCTTCATCGGCGCGACCTGGTCTGTCGATATGCGTAACCGCATGCTGATGTCCTTTGCGGGATATCTCGCCATGCTCGCCGTCTTCGTGCCGCTCTTCGGCAATCACGGCCTGTGGCTGGCGATGAACGCTTTCCTGCTGTTTCGTGGTTTCTTCCTGGCGGTGCTGGTGAAGCCACGCGCGGCTCAGACGTTTCGCGCCGCCCAGTAATCGACGCGGCTGTCTCTGAGGTCACGGATCGATGCGATTTTTTCGTGGTCGAGCAGTTTCGACAGGCCGCGCACGATCGTGCCGGGAAGGCCGGGGCCTTCATAGACCATGCAGGAATAGAGCTGTACGAGATCGGCCCCTGCTCTGACCTTTTCCAGCGCCGTTTCGGCCGAGGAGACACCACCGACACCAATGATCGGCAGGGACGGACCGACGCGCTTGCGCATCTTGGCGAGCACGACCGTCGACTTCTCAAACAGCGGCACGCCGGAGAGACCCCCTGTTTCCTTCGCCTGGACCTGATCCTTCAAGCCGTCACGAGAAAGCGTCGTGTTGGAAACGATCAAACCGTCCAGCGCATGCGAGAGAGCTTCGGCGGCGATGTCATCCATGCCTTCCTCGGTCAGATCGGGGGCGATCTTCAGGAAGACCGGGATTTTCCTGCCAGCCTTCTCGGCTTCTTCGTTGCGTGCAGCAAGCACGGCCGACAGGAGAGCCGCGAGGCTTTCGCGAGCCTGCAGGTCACGCAGGCCTGGCGTGTTGGGCGAGGAAATATTGGCGGTGAAATAGCGGGCGACGGAATAGAAGCGACGGATACCGGCGACATAATCGGCGATACGGTCCTCGCTGTCCTTGTTTGCACCGATATTGACGCCGACAATGCCGGCGCGGCCGATCTGCGAGAGACGGCGGAAGGCTGCTTCATGGCCCTCATTGTTGAAGCCGAGGCGGTTGATGACGCCTTCATCTTCCACCAGGCGGAAGATGCGTGGGCGTGGATTGCCAGATTGCGGCTTCGGCGTGACGGTGCCGATCTCGGTAAAGCCGAAGCCGAGCTTCAGCAGCGCTTCCGGCACTTCGGCATTCTTGTCATAGCCCGCAGCCATGCCGAGCGGGTTGGGAAAGTCGATGTTGGCAACGGTCTGGCGCAGGCGCGGGTCCGGCGCGATGCGGCAGGCAGGCACGACGCCTGACTTCAGCGCCGCGATCGACATGCCATGCGCGGTTTCGGGATCAAGGAGAAAGAGGCCGCGGCGGGCGATGCGCTTGAAAGGATCGATCACGATGCGAGCTCCGGAAAGATGTGGGCGCCGGCATCATCGAGCGGCAAGGCCGCCTCCCAAAGCACGGCCGAAAGCGGCAGATCGGCATAAAGATGCGGGAAGAGAGCGCCGCCGCGCGAGGGTTCGAAGAGCAGTTTGTCGCCGAAATTGCTGATATCGACGGCGACGAGGACAAGACCCGTCTGACCGGCAAAATGCAGGGCTGCGGTCTGCTTGACCTGATCTGCCGTCGAGAAATGGATGAAGCCGTCCTTCTGATCGATGCCCGCGCCATGAAAAACACCGGTTTGTCTGGCTTCCTGCCAGAGCGCCTCCGGCACGATCTTGTAAAGGGTCGGTGTCGCGGTCATGATGATCCCGTTAATGGCCTTGTTGAGAAGGGGGCTGGCCTTCCTGATGAGGGCTTTGCCCCAAAGAGATGGCGATGTCCACGCCTGTAGGCGCAAAAACGGACAGGCACCATGCTTTGCGGAGGATGAGACGATGAAGGCATTTGCAATCACGCTTACCGCCGGTCTTCTGCCGCTTGCGGCAATGGCAGCGGAGCCCGATGCGACGCGCTTCCAGCTCGAGCGCAGCGGCGACCATTTCGTGCGCCTCGACCGGCAAACGGGGGCCATGTCGCTCTGCGCTGAGAAGGACGGGGCGTTGGTCTGCCGCATGGCCGCCGATGAACGCGCTGCCTACGAGGACGAACTCGACCGGCTTGCTGACCGGGTGAGCGCGCTGGAGAAGAATATAACCGCCCGGCCGGCCTTGCCGACGGATGCGGAAGTCGACCGCTCGATCGGCATCATGGAGCGGATGATGCGCAGTTTCATGGGTATAGTTCGGGAATTCCGGGCGGAAGACGAGGCCAATCCCCTTCCGCAGCGGAGTTGATCTGGTTATATTCATATAAGTAGAGGGTCATGTTCGTGCGGGGAGCCGGACAGGACTGACGGGATCGAGCTCTTGGGAGGGAGTTTTCGATGCAGGAACAGACCATCATCATCGCTGACGACCATCCGCTGTTCCGCGACGCGTTGCGGCAGGCGGTGATCGGGATGGAAGGCCGGCAGGCAATCGTCGAGGCCGGAGATTTTGCCGCGGCAAGGACGGCGGCGACGAAGCATCCGGATGCGGACCTGATGCTGCTCGATCTCGCCATGCCTGGGGTCAGCGGTTTTTCCGGCCTGATGGCGCTGCGCTCCGAATTCGTCAGCCTGCCGATCGTCATCATCTCGGCGACCGATGACACCACGACAATCCGCCGGGCGCTGGAGCTCGGCGCTTCCGGCTTCATTTCGAAATCCTCAGGTATCGAGGATATCCGCCGTGGTATCCAGACGGTTCTGGCGGGTGATATCGCCACGCCGGAGAGCTATCGCGATGGACAGGAACAGGATCCCGATGTCGCCGACCTCATCCATCGCCTGCACACGCTGACACCGCAGCAGAGCCGGGTGCTGACCATGCTCGGCGAAGGACTACTGAACAAGCAGATCGCCTATGAGCTCGGGGTTTCCGAAGCGACGATCAAGGCGCATGTCTCGGCGATCCTCCTGAAGCTCAACGTCGACAGCCGCACACAGGCGGTGATCCAGCTCGGCAAGATCAACATGGCGATGGTCGCCTGAGCTCACGCATCCGCCAGACAGGATTTTATTCCTCGTTTCCGCTTTACTCGGGGAGATGCCTCGGTTAATCTGCCAGCGATAGAAAGCGGCCGGATGGACCGCGGAACCGGACGCATATGCTGTCACATGACCAGATCTGGGGAGCGATCGACGGGCTTGCCGAACGGCATGACCTGACGCCGTCGGGTCTTGCGCGGCGGGCGGGACTCGATCCGACCTCCTTCAATAAATCCAAGCGACTTTCGGCGGATGGGCGCCTGCGCTGGCCTTCGACGGAATCCATCGCCAAGGTGCTGGAGGCGACGGGGGCGAGCATGGAGCAGTTCATGGGCTTCATGCGGCCGGCGGGTGCTGCAAGCGCCAGCCTGCCGGACAGTATTTTTGCCTCGCAGGGAAGCTCCATTCCCCTGCTCGGCTTTGCGCAGGCAGGCGCCGGCGGCTTTTTCGACGATGGGGGCTTTCCTGCGGGTCAAGGCTGGGACGTCGTAGATTTTCCGGCTGGCCCCTCGCAGAAGGCTGGCGTCTATGCGCTGGAAGTGCAGGGCGAGAGCATGATGCCGCTCTATCGCGACGGCGATGTGCTGATCGTGGAGCCCGCCGCGCAGGTGCGCCGCAACGACCGCGTCGTCGTCAAGACACGCGAGGGTGAGGTCATGGCCAAGGTGCTGTTGCGCCAGAGCCCGCGCTCCATCGAGCTGTTGTCGCTCAATCCCGAACATCCCAACCGGACGATCGAGCTTTCCGACGTCGAATGGATTGCCCGCATCATCTGGGCCAGCCAATAGGAAAATAATCCATGCGCCCTGCAGCCTTCATCACAGGTATCGCGGGGATGGCGATCGTGATCGGCCTGCTGCTGGCCGGGCAAGCGCGGCTCAACAGCGGTGACGGAGCGGCACCTGACGCAGATGCCGGAAGCGTGACCGCCGAGTTGCCCGATGCGAATACCGATGGGACAAAACCGCCTGCATCACTCACGGACGACGATGCGGCGTTGATTGCCCGGGCAACGGCGCCTGCCGCGGCCCCCTCCCCGCCTCTCTCTGAAGCGAATGAAACGGCGCAGAGCGAACCGGCGCCCGCCGAGACGCCGCCGGCCACAGCTGATGGAAAAGACAGTGTAGAGCTGTTGCGGCCGACGGTGGAAAACGCCGGCCTCCTTTCCTTCGGCAAACGCCGGCTGCAGATTGCCGGCATCATTGCGACGCCCGCCGACAGGAGTTGCGGCTCCGAAGGCAAACAATGGCCGTGCGGCATGATGGCAAAGACGGCGCTGCGGCTTTTCCTGCGCAATCGCGCGATCGATTGCGACCTGCCTTCCGATGCATGGGAAGACATGGGGAGCGCCGCCTGCCGGCTGGGGCAGCAGGATATCGGCACATGGCTGGTGGAAAATGGCTGGGCGGAAGCGCGGCCGGGCTCGCTGCTTACCGCCGCCGGCGAAAAGGCAAAGCAAGCGAAGCAAGGCATTCACGGCGAGGATCCTCGCCGCAGGCCGGCGGCAGCGCCCCGGCCTGAACCCGCCGATCCCTTGTAATGACGACTGCCAATTCCTAATCTCCGCTCATTCAAGAGGGAATCAGACATGAACAAGCCGCTTTCCGCCCATGACGCGCTGATCTATGTGATGGTGATGGCATCCGCCGTCGACAGCACCATGAACGACCGGGAAATGGAGAGGATCGGTCAGCTCATCGGCTTCCTGCCGGTGTTCCGCGATTTCGACGACGACAATCTGATTTCCATCGCCCGCGACTGCGCCTCGCTGCTGGCCGGTCCGGAAGGGCTGGATGTGGTGCTGGAGACCGTTCGCGATACGCTGCCTGCCCGTCTCTACGACACCGCCTATGCGCTGGCAGTCGAAGTCGCCTCCGCCGACCTTTCCGTCAAGGCCGAAGAATTGCGCCTGCTCAGCCTGCTGCGCGACCGTCTCGGCCTCGACAAGCTGACCTGTGCCGCCATCGAGCGCAGCGCGATCGCCCGTTTCCGCAAAGGCTAAAACTTCATCGGATTTAGAGCATTTCCGTTTTTCTTCGAAACACGGAAATGCTCTATCTATTTGTTTTTACGCAATTCCGGACGCAAAACCGCTATACACTTTTGCTGGAATTGCTAATAGAGCCCGTAGGGGAAATAACGCAGATAGATTTCCTGCAGGCGGCCATTGCGCGAGAGCGTTGCCAGCGCATGGTCGATTGCTGCCGTCAGCACACTGTCGTTCTGGCGCAGCATGATCGTCATTCCCTCGCCCAGGAAGCGCTCCGACATATAGGGACCGTCGAACAGGGCGCAGCATTTGTCCGAAGCGGGCGAAGCCACCCAGAAGGAAAGCTGCAGCGCATCGGCAAAGGCAGCATCGACCTTCCGCTCCTTCAAGGCCGTCAACAGCGCTTCCTTGTTGTCAAAAGGCTGAGCCTTGATGGCCGGGAAAAAGGCCGCGAGCATCGCCTCGTGGACGGTGCCCTTGACGATGCCGACGGAATGGCCGGCGAGGGCGGTAGCCGTCGTTCCGGTCACGGCGGCCGCCGTGTTACGCACGAAGCGGGCCGGCAGCATCAGATAGGGACGGGAGAAGAGGAACTCGCGGCGCAGCTCCGGCGTGACGGCAAGGCCTGCGATGACGGCATCGCCCTGCGAGCCGGCAAGCGCCTTCTGCAGGTCGGCGAAGGGCAGCGCCTGGATCTGACACTTGTCTGCAATCTCCAGCTCGGAACAGATCTCGCGGGCGAGATCGACGTTGAAGCCGGAGAGCTTGCCGTTCTGGTCCGTAAAATTGAAGGGCGGAAAGTCCACCGAGGTCAGGAAACGCAGGCGCACGAGCGAGGAGAGATCGGGCTTGGCCAGGCGTTCACGGGAATCGAAGAGCAGCGGCACGGACGAGCCGGATTGCTGCGCAAAAGAAGAAAAAGCCGAAAGCAGTATAACTGAAAACAGGCAGAGGATGGACATCCACCTGGAGGCCGGAAACGCCGGTTTACATTGCACCATTATGATCTGCCTGACGATTACGCGCGGGGCTTGCCGCTCAGCCGAGATGTAACAGAACCATACCCGTCGGGGAATATGGCCCGGCGGGGTGGCAGACCGCACCTCGGCGGAATCAGAACGACGCATCGGCCTTCAAAGCAAGGTCTTTCACCGGGTACGACGCCGTACCAGCCACAAAAAATTCCGCATAAATTGCATCTTTGAACACCTGAGCAAAAATAACAACCATGCCCCCAAAATTCATGGGCAATCACCGAGCCCGTTAGCGCGGAATTAAGCAATATCCCATCTTATTTGACGCGACGACATCGACCCCACCGGCCGACTGCATGATGCGCATGTCGAACCTCTTAAGGTATCCCCACCAGCGCAATACCGAAGAATCGTTCCGCAACAAATGATTTCAAAAGCACCGGGCTCGCAACACGCCCGGCCAATCGGGTAACTCCATGCTGAAACATCTGAAAATCCGCACAAAAATCATATCGGTCGTAGCGCTCCTGGGGCTCATCACGATAGCCGGACTGATCTATGTCATCTCCGAGTTTCGCCGAGCGGACGCGGCCTACGGCGCCTTCATCGATCATGAGGCGCTGGCCTCGATGCAGAGCGCGCGCGCCAGCGCGTCGGTGGTCGCCTCAGTGCTGCAGGTGAGCCTGCTTGCCGACATGAAGCCCGATACGCCGGCATTCCAAACGGCACTCGCTACACCGAGCAAGCTGCCGCAGGCACGCGACCGCATGACGCAGGCGCTGGCGCTTGTGCCCAGCCGCAAGGCCGCGGTCGATGAAATCCAGGCCGGCATCGATGAAATCGAGACTCTGGCGAACAAGATCGTCGAGCAGAGCAAGGCCAAAGACAGTGCCGGCGCCTTGGCGAACGTCGCCCTGATCAATGCCAAGCTCAGCGCGCTGACGCCGAAGATGATCGCCAACAACGATGCGATGATGGCGATGCTCAACGACGGCGGCGACGCGCTCTCGGCTTCCGTCCACGATCGCATCAACCTCTGCTTTGCCTTGATCGGCCTGGCCGTCGTCGGCGCTATCGGTCTCAGCATCGTCGTCGCCCAGATTGGCATCACTACCCCCATGGCAAAGCTGCGCGAGCGCATGACCGGCCTGGCAGAGGGTGACACGGACAGCGAAATCGTCGGCCTCGACCGTCGCGACGAAATCGGCAAAATGGCGGAGGCCGTCTCGGTCTTCCGCGACAATGCGATCGAACGCATCCAGCTCGAAGCCCGCGCCGAAGCCGACCGCAGCTTCAGCGACAGCGAGCGCCGCGAACGCGAAGCGCAGAAGGCCGCGGAAGCCGCCGATCTGGAACGCGCGGTCAATGCACTCGGCGACGGGCTGCGCCGGTTTTCGGCGGGCGACCTCGTCTCGCACATCGAAACGCCTTTCGTCGCGCATCTCGACGCGCTGCGCCAGGACTTCAACAACTCGGTCGAAAAGCTCAACGAGACCATGAACACGGTCGGCTCCAATGCCCGCGCCATCAGCGCCGGCGCCAACGAGATCCGGTCGTCCGCCGACGAGCTTTCGAAGCGCACCGAGCAGCAGGCCGCTTCCGTCGAAGAAACGGCGGCAGCCCTCGAAGAGATCACGACGACGGTAAAGGACGCGGCAAAACGTGCCGAAGAGGCAAGCCAACTCGTCGCCCGTACTCGCCTTGGCGCCGAGAAATCCGGCGACGTCGTCCGCAAGGCTGTCGCTGCCATGCATCAGATCGAGCAGTCCTCCGTCGAGATCAGCAATATCATCGGCGTCATCGACGATATCGCATTCCAGACGAACCTGCTGGCGCTCAACGCCGGCGTCGAAGCTGCGCGCGCCGGTGAAGCCGGCAAGGGTTTTGCGGTCGTCGCACAGGAAGTCCGCGAACTGGCCCAGCGCTCTGCAAACGCCGCCAAGGAAATCAAGGCGCTGATCACCACATCAGGCACGCATGTGCAGACCGGCGTCTCGCTGGTCGGCGAAACGGGCAAGGCGCTTGATGCGATCGTCCACGAAGTGCAGGAAATCAACCAGCACGTCCATGCGATTGCCGAAGCTGCCCGCGAGCAGTCGATCGGGCTGCAGGAGATCAATACCGCCGTCAACAGCATGGATCAGAGCACGCAGCAGAATGCTGCGATGGTCGAGGAATCCACCGCGGCAAGCCACAGCCTTGCAACGGAAGCGACGGCACTCAACAACCTGCTCGGCCAGTTCCGCCTGACGGGCACCGGCGGCTTCGTTGCAAGCGCGCCGATCCAGACGACATCGGCCGCACCGCGCGCCGCCGCACGGCCGGCCGCCAGAGCTCCCGTCCGCGTTGCCGAAAGCACCGCACGCCCGAAGGCTTCGCCGGCACGCGCCCTTGGCCAGAAGCTCGCCAGCGCCTTCGGCATGAACAGCAGTGCTGCCCCGGCCGCCAGCCAGGAAGCCGACTGGACGGAGTTCTGAGCTGACAACCTGATCGAATGAGAATGGGCGGCTCCGGCCGCCCATTTTCGTTTCAGGCCTTTTCAGACTTGCGGCCGCCAGCCGACCTCGACGAGCACGTTACCGGGCGCCGTGCAATAGAACAGCCAGCCACCGCGAATGGCGGCCGGCGGTCCGGAAACTGCAGCACCATCTTCCGCCAGGCGGGCGTGAAGCCGGTCGACATCCGGTCTTTCGGGAAGGATGAAGCCGATATGATAGGTTTGCCACTGCAGCTCGACCTGATCGGCACCGCCGAATTTCGGCAGCGGGCGGCTGAGAACGATCTCCGTGCCGTGGTCGTCGTAAAGGATTGCCCGGCCGATCCGCTCGTTCATCTCCCGCAATTCCAGACCGAAATAACGCAGGAAGAAATCCGCCGTGGCGGCGATATCAGGCACGTAGAAATCAAGATGGTTCAAACGCATGACTGTCTCCTTCGGAAATGAAAATCCCGGAGAAGTGCGTTTTACGCTCCGCATGCCGCCGGGACCCCGCATTCGCATGCGGGCCACGTCGCGGGTTCTCGTGTGAAACACGGAGCAGAGCTTCCGATGATGGAAGGGACCGGGCTTACCTCATCCGATCCTGCCTTTTTCGACATTGCTGCTTAACAGATTGTGCCACGAGCGGCAATCAGATCAATCGAGCCGCTTCAGAAGGGCCGCATTGATTTCCAGCCGAGCGCAAACGCCTGGGTTATTCACCGACCATCGGCCGGTGCGACCGGTCGCAACCCTTTACCGAGGCTCTTCTCGAAGGGTTGAGGACACGCGCCGTTTGTGTCGTGAGCTTTCCGCGATTTACGGTACAATGACACCGTGCTGCAGACAAAAAGGCTCCGGATATGAAATTCATTAGATTTAGCCTCCTCGGCGCACTGGCCCTCGCCGGCTGTACTACTGTCGAATATACCGGCCCCGGCATCGAGCCCATTCCCGGCAGCATCACCTATAGTGGCCAGCCCCGCACAAAGCTCACCAAGTCGCCTGTTGGATCGACATTCCCGCACGATTTCATCGACCAGTACGGCCGGCAGGTCGAGGAGATCTATATCATCCGCCCCGACCGTTCGCTGGCGATTGCGCATCGCCAATACCGACCGATCACGATTTTCGGACGCGATTGAGGAGGGAAGCTGGAGCGGGTGAAGGGAATCGAACCCTCGTATTCAGCTTGGGAAGCTGCTGCTCTACCATTGAGCTACACCCGCCAACCGCTTGAGACTTCCAACAGATGGCCGTCGCTGTCAAGTGACGGCATCACCGCAGATCAGATGCGGAAGTGCTTCGAAAGCTTGAGACCCTGAGCCTGATAGTTGGAGCCGAGGCCTGAGCCATAGAGGCTCGACGGTTGTTCCTGCATGTGCTCGTAGATCAGACGGCCGACAATCTGGCCGTCTTCCAGGATGAAGGGCACTTCGTGGCTGCGCACTTCCAGTACCGCGCGGCTGCCGCGCCCGCCGGCGGGCGCATGGCCGAAGCCCGGATCGAAAAAGCCGGCATAATGGACGCGGAATTCGCCGACGAGCGGATCGAAGGGTGTCATTTCCGCCGCATAATGCGGGGGAACGTGCACCGCCTCACGCGAGACGAGAATGTAGAATTCGTCCGGATCGAGGATCAGCTCATTGCGGCCGCGGCTGTAGAGCGGCTCCCAGAAGTCGAAAATATCGTGCTGAGCCTTCTTGTCGACATCGACGACGGCCGTGTGATGTTTGCCGCGATAACCGATCAAGCCTTCCTCGTCGCCCGTCAGATCGATCGACAGCGCAATACCGCCGCCGGAGACATTCGGCTGCTTGGAGGCGACGAGCGTTTCCGTTGCGTGCAACTTCAGAAGATCCGGTTCACCCAGAACAGAATGGCCGACGCGGAAGCGGATCTGCGACAGGCGCGAGCCGCGGCGCACGACGATCGGGAACGTGCGCGGGCTGATTTCGAGATAGAGCGGGCCGGAATAACCTGATGGGATCTTGTCGAACTCCTGCGCGTAATCGGTGATGACGCGGGTGAAGATATCGAGCCGGCCGGTCGAGCTCTTGGGATTGGCCGAAGCCGACATGTCGGCCGGCAGATCGAGACGCTCCATCAGCGGCACGACGTAGACGCAGCCGGTTTCCAGCACCGCGCCATCGCTGAGATCGATGACATGCAGGCTCAGCCGGTCGAGCTTGTCCGAGACGAGGTGGGAAGGGCCGGGCATGAAGCTGGCGCGCACGCGGAAAGCCTTGGCGCCCAGCCGCAGATCCAGGCTGGCGGGCTGGATCTGGTCACGATCCAGCTCACGCTCGCTTTGAAGACGCCCCGTTTCAAACAGCGCGGAAATCGCGCGGTCGGCCAGAATTCCAGTTTCGCGAGCCATCATGCTCCATCCTAATTTGCCGCCGACAAAACCAAAGTCGGGGAATTGACGCAAGCGCAGAACGGCAGTATTGCAAATTTATCCCGTGGTGATTTGGCCGGTCGGCTTGCAGCCACGTTAAATAAGTGGCTAAAAAGACCGGGTATGAAACCGGTCTGCTTTTGCGGCCGGTTTTTTTGTTGTTTGAAAGTGGTGATGGCATGAGCAAGACTTGGCGCCCGGCAACCCAACTCGTCCACAGTGGAACGCTGCGCTCGCAATATGGCGAGACGTCAGAGGCAATCTATCTCACGCAGGGCTTCGTCTACGATACGTCCGAGGCAGCAGAGGCGCGCTTCAAGGGCGAGACGGACGGATTTATCTATGCCCGATACGGCAGCCCCACCAACGACATGTTCGAAAGGCGCATATGCGCGCTCGAAGGCGCTGAAGATGCCCGCGCCACGGCTTCCGGCATGGCCGCCGTCACCGCCGCCATTCTCTGCCAGCTGAAGGCCGGCGATCATATCGTCGCAGCGCGTGCCCTCTTCGGCTCCTGCCGCTGGGTGGTCGAGACGCTGGCGCCGAAATACGGCATCGACTGCACGCTGGTCGACGGTCGCTACCTCGAAAACTGGGAAAAGGCTGTTACACCGAAGACCAAGGTGTTCTTCCTGGAAAGCCCGACCAATCCGACGCTGGAAGTAGTCGATATCGCAGGTGTGGCCAAGCTCGCCAACCAGATCGGCGCCAAGGTCGTCGTCGACAACGTCTTTGCGACGCCGCTCTTCCAGAAGCCTCTGGAGCTCGGCGCGCATATCGTCGTCTATTCCGCGACCAAGCATATTGACGGTCAGGGCCGCTGCCTCGGCGGCGTCGTGCTTTCCGACAAGGAATGGATCGACGAAAACCTGCACGACTATTTCCGCCACACCGGCCCGGCCATGTCGCCCTTTAATGCCTGGACACTCCTGAAGGGCATCGAGACGCTGCCGCTGCGCGTCAAGCAGCAGACGCAGAATGCGGCGAAGATCGCCGATTTCCTCGCCGATCAGGGCAAAGTCGCCAAGGTCATCTATCCCGGCCGCAAGGACCATCCGCAGGCCGACATCATCGCCAAGCAGATGTCGGGCGGTTCGACGCTCGTCTGCTTCGAGCTGAAGGGCGGCAAGGAAGCGGCCTTCGCCCTGCAGAACGCGCTTGAGATCGTGAAGATCTCCAACAATCTCGGCGACTCCAAGAGCCTGATCACACATCCGGCGACGACGACGCACAAGAACCTGACGGACGAGGCCCGCGCCGAACTCGGCATTTCGCCGGGCACGGTGCGCCTCTCGGCCGGCATCGAGGACACTGATGACCTCATCGAGGATTTTGCCCGCGCGCTGTCGACGGTTTCGGCCTGATCTTCTACAGCCTCGGCCCGAAAATCGGGATCGATTTTCGGAAAGCCTGACGCGTCGATTCAAAGAGGAGAGCGTCCTTTGTGCGTCTGAAAGGACGCACAATACTCTCGGTACGGCCGCGGAACGATAAGGCGGCCATGGCATTTGCCTTGAAATTAACACTGAGAGTTAGGCTTAATGAAGGAAAGGCCGCCCAACCGGGGGTGGCGGGGCCGCGATTACTGTCCCGTTTCTTGACGGATGGGGCCTCTTATAAGATACGGGTAACATATCTTGACTAAGGTGGAAGGCATGTATCGCGCCCTCACACGAGACATCGAAGTGGTTGTCGAACCTTTTTATCTGGAGGAGCAATCCGATCCGGACGATGATCGTTATGTCTGGGGTTACCGCGTCGTCATCGCCAACAACTCTGACATAGCCGTGCGCCTCATCAACCGCTACTGGAACATTACCGACCAGAACGGGCAGATCGACGAGGTCAGCGGCCCCGGCGTCGTCGGCGAGCAGCCGCGGCTGCAGCCGGGAGATACCTATGAATATTCATCCGGCTGTCCGCTGGATACGCCGTCCGGCCTGATGTTCGGCCACTATCAGATGGAGACGGACGAAGGCGAGACGTTCGATGTCGACATACCCGCCTTCTCCTTGGATTCACCCGGCCTGCTCAGAGTGCTTAACTGATCACTCCGCCGGTGCAACCTCGTTCACCGGAAAGCGGTAAGTCGTGGAGCAGAATTCGCAGGTCACGGCGATCTCGCCGTTTTCCTGGCTTTCCTCTACTTCCTCGGCGCTGAAACCCTTCAGCACACTGCCGATCTTTTCCCGCGAACAGCTGCAACGATCGAAGACCGCGCGCGGATCGTAGACGCGCACGCCGCGTTCGTGGAAAAGGCGGAACAGCAGGCGTTCAGTGCCGACCAGCGGATCGGTAAGCTCATCGGCATCCACGGTTTCGACGAGCGAGCGGGCTTCCGCCCAGGCATCGTCCTCGAGATGGGCGCGTTCGCCCGTATCGCCATCGCCGCCATGAAGATCGGCCTGACGCATACGCTCCGGCGCTTCCGGCAGAAACTGGGCAACGAGACCCCCTGCCCGCCAGCGGTGACGCGGCTTGCCGTTCTCATCGCGGTCGAAGAGCTCGGCAGCGGCGAGACGCACGCGCGTCGGGATCTGCTCCGACTGGCGGAAATAGACACCGGCAATGTCTTCGAGCGACGTACCGTCAAGCGCCACAATGCCCTGATAGGGCTGGCTGAACTTGCCCTGGTCGATGGTGAAGGCGAGCACGCCCTTGCCCAGAAGCTGTTCCGGCTCGGTTTCACCTGCCGCAATCGCCTTGTCGAGCAAGGCCTGATCGAAGCGGGCATAGGCCCGAACATTTTCCGGCGTCGAGAAATCGGCGACGAGAAGGTCGACAGGACCGTCGCTCTTCGTCTGGACGGTGAACTTGCCCTCGAATTTCAGCGAGGTGCCGAGCAGCACCGTGAGCACCACCACCTCTGCCAGAAGGCGGGCGACGGGTGCCGGATAGTGATGGCGTTCGAGGATTGAATCCAGCATCGGGCCGAGCTGGACGGCGCGACCGCGCACATCCAGCCCTTCCACCTGGAAGGGGACGACATGATCATCGCCGGCGAAATCGAACTCGCCGAGAGCGGCGGCAGCTTCTGCCATGGCTTTACTCCTGTTCTATCAGAGCAGCAGGCTAGAACGCCGGCCGCTCGCGCAGCCACGAGCTTGGGGCTCGCGACATCCGATTATGGTTCAGATCGCGCCCAGGCACCAAGCAAGAATCGACTTCTGCGCATGAAGACGGTTTTCCGCTTCATCGAAGACCACGGATTGCGGGCCATCGATCACCTCGTCCGTCACCTCCTCACCGCGATGAGCGGGAAGGCAATGCATGAACAATGCGTCTTTGCCGGCCTGCGCCATCAAATGCGCGTTGACCTGATAAGGCTGGAAGACATTGTGACCGCGAGCCCGATGTTCCTGATTCATGGAGACCCAGGTATCGGTCACCACGCAATCGACGCCGGCGACCGCACGGTCAGCATCATGGTAAAGCATGATTTCGGCGCCCTCATTGCGGGCCCAGTTCAAATAGTGATCCTTCGGCTCGGAACCAAGGGGTACGGCCATGTTCATGCGGTAGCCGAAACGGGCAGCACCTTCCACTAGGGAATGCAGCACGTTGTTGCCGTCGCCCGTCCAGGCGATCGTCTTGCCCTTGATCGGGCCGCGATGCTCTTCGAAGGTCATGACATCGGCCATGATCTGGCAGGGATGGGTATCGTCCGTCAGCGCGTTGATGACGGGTACGGTGGCGTGCTCGGCGAGCTCCAGCATCCGGCTGTGCTCGGTCGTGCGGATCATGATCGCGTCGACATAGCGCGACAGAACCTTGGCGGTGTCGCCGATCGTCTCGGCGCGGCCGAGCTGCATTTCGGTGCCCGACAGGAACAGCGTCTCGCCGCCGAGCTGGCGCATGCCGACATCGAAGGAGACGCGGGTTCGGGTCGACGGCTTCTCGAAAATCATGGCCAGCATCTTGCCGGCGAGCGGCTTGTCAGCCGTACCAGCCTTGAACGCCTGCTTTCGCAGCTTGGCGTCATCCATGATGGTTCTGAGGTCGGATGTGGTGACTGCGGAGAGATCGAGGAAGTGTTTCGGGGAAGCCATTGTTCGTTACCTGCTACGCCCGCCGGCGGGCGGGGCATTGTCCTTTCAAGCGGTCTTCTTGACCTTGGCGGCGCGGATGCTTTCGGCGGCATGCTCGATACGGGAAATCCCTTCGCGCGCCTCCTCTGCGGTTACCACCAGCGGCGGAAGCAGACGGATGACGTTGTCGCCCGCTGGGATTGCCAGAAGGTGTGCTGCGCGGATCGCCTGTAACAGCTCAGCCGAGGGAACAGCGGCCTTGATGCCGAGCAGCAGACCTTCGCCTCTGACATCCTCGATCACATCTGGATAACGATCCTTCAGCGAGGCAAGGCCCTGGCGGAAGATAAGGGTGACATCGCGCACATGCTGCAGAAAGCCGTCGGCCAGGATGATATCCAGCACCGCGCTGCCGACAGCCATGGCAAGCGGGTTGCCGCCATAGGTTGAGCCATGCGTGCCGGCCTTCATGCCGGAAGCAGCCTCTGCCGTTGCAAGGCAGGCACCAAGTGGGAAGCCGCCGCCGATACCCTTGGCGACTGCCATGATATCAGGCGTTATACCCGACCACTCATAGGCGAAAAGCTTGCCGGTGCGGCCGACACCTGTCTGGACCTCATCGAGGATCAGGAGCAGGCCGTGCTCGTCACAGAGCTGGCGAAGCGCTTTCATGAATTCAGATGTCGCCGGGCGGACACCGCCCTCGCCCTGCACGGGCTCGATGAGGATGGCGGCCGTCTTTTCGGTGATCGCGGCGCGAACAGCATCGATATCGCCGAAGGGCACCTGGTCGAAGCCCGGGGTCTTCGGACCAAAACCTTCGAGATATTTCTCCTGGCCACCAGCGGCGATGGTCGCCAGCGTCCGGCCGTGGAAAGCGCCTTCGAAGGTGATGATATGGAAGCGCTCGGGATGGCCCTTGGAGAACTGGTAGCGGCGCGCCGTCTTGATGGCGCATTCCAGAGCCTCGGCGCCTGAATTGGTGAAGAATACCTTGTCAGCGAAGGTGGCGTCCGTCAGCCGCTTGGCAAGCTTCTCCTGGCCGGGGATCTCATAGACGTTCGAAAGGTGCCAGACCTTGTCAGCCTGATCCTTGAGCGCGGCCACGACATGCGGATTGCCATGCCCCACGGACGTGACGGCAACGCCTGCTCCGAAATCCAGATATCGCTCGCCGGTTTCGGTGATCAGCCAGACGCCTTCACCTCGCTCGAACCGCAATGGGGCACGAGAATAGGTGTCATAAAGCGGCGAGGCTTCAGCCATGGCGCGATCTCCTGATCAGGTTCTGAGGCACCGGACTCCGGCTAAGAAAACCAGGTCCGAAAAATTAAAAATGCCGCCTTTCGGCGGCATGAACCACTATTTACTTTTCGCACTGCAATGTCAACAAAACTGAGGATTTAGCGCATGCGTCAAGCCCGTATTCGGCTTTACAGGTCTATCAACAGCTAATGTTGCAGAAATGACTCTCCCGGGAAGCAAGTTGGGGAAAACTACGAATTCGGATTCATCGGATTCCTGCGACTCTTGTCACAGAGTCAGGCTCACACTAGGTTAAAGTTCAATTACTAGACTGCATGCGGCGGAACTAGTCACCAAAATTGATCAGGCGTTTCTTGCTTCGGAAGTTCCCGAGGCAACGGTGAGGGATTCTGCCATCACCAACGCGAAAGGTGGAGACAGGGCAATGAACTGGACAGACGAGCGTGTCGAGAAGCTCAAGAAGCTTTGGTCGGAAGGGCTGAGCGCCAGCCAGATCGCTGCGCAGCTTGGCGGCGTCAGTAGAAACGCTGTTATCGGCAAGGTTCACCGGCTCAGTCTTCCCGGCCGCGCCAAGGCCGGCGGCACGGCAACCGCTGCGCGCGCGCCGAAGCGCAATGCCTCGGCTCCCCGCGCCCCGAACTATGCATCTCGCATCACCACCCGCACCGTGACCCGCCAGCAGGGCGCAACGATGCTGAAGGAAGAGATCGAGATCGAAACTGTCGAGGAAATGGAATATGTACCGGCCAAAAACGTGGTCGTGCCGATTTCGCGCCGCCTCGGCCTGACGGAACTGACGGAACGCACCTGCAAGTGGCCGGTCGGCGACCCGATGAAGGACGATTTCTACTTCTGCGGCTGCGACTCCCCGGATTCCTCGCCCTATTGCAACTATCACCAGCGCCTCGCCTACCAGCCGGTAAGCGAGCGCCGCAAGGCTGTCCGGGTCGCCTGACCCGCTATTTTCCAACAGACGCAACATACCATCACCCCTCCGCGCCTATGCGCGGAGGGGTGATTTTTTAGCCGGCACAGGAGGGCTGGAAAACGGCTCCTGACCACGACTATCTGCCGGAGGCCGATCTCTGCCGGTCGTTACCATGCCTGACAATGCGAAGTTATGTGGCCAACGCCACCAATGCATTTCAGCCCTAAACTGGCATAGAATGGTGGTCATGGCGCTGTAACGCGATTTTCTGATATAGATGCGGTATTCCCGTCGAGTAGCACGGCGCAAACAATCACTCAGGGATGCCAATGGAGATCGATCCAAAGCGGATGACAATCGGGTTCGTCGGGACGGGCACGATTACCGGGGCCGTCGTCACCGGACTGGGCAAGACAGCGTTTTGCGACACACCGATCGTGCTGTCACCGCGCAACGCAAGCGTCGCCGCCCGCCTCGCGGCGGCAAACCGGAATGTGTCGATCGCTTTAGGCAACCAGGATGTCCTCGACCGATCCGATCTCGTATTTGTAGCAGTGAGGCCGCAAATTGCCGAGGAGGTCATCCGCTCGCTCCGATTTCGGCCGGGCCACCATGTTATCAGCTTCGTCGCGGCCACGCCAATGGATCAACTGCTGGCGTGGATCGATCAGCCAGTTCGCCTGAGCCTGGCAATTCCACTTCCGTTCATCGCAGATCTTCAGGGCGCGACTGCGATCTACCCGCCCGACGAGGTTTCCCACGCACTCTTTTCGTCGCTCGGAACGGCGATCCAGGTTGAAAACAGACTTGAGTTCGAACTTCTCGCGGTGGCGAGCTGCCTGATGGCCACCTATTTCGGCATCCTGGACGCGACGTCGACCTGGCTGCAGAGCCAAGGGCTTTCGAGAACGGCTGGCGACGCTTACCTCCGTCAATTGTTTTCCGGCCTCGCCCATGCTGCCCGTTCGAAACCTGTCGCGAGTTTTGATGAACTCATCGGCGAGCATTCGACCAAGGGCGGATTGAATGAACAGGTGCTCGAAGACTTTCGCGATTTCGGTGGCGCTGTGGCTCTGCAAAAGGCTCTTGATCGAGTTCTTGCACGCATTCGTCTGTAGAAAGCAAACCCTCTTGAAGTTCGCTTTCGGCGCCTGGTGTCGGCTTCCACAAGAAGCTGTGCTTCGTCGAGACAGGTCGCTTCAAGCTCGACGGACAGGGCGGGCCTACCCATCGCTGTATCTTGAGAAGGACACCAGATAAGCAAACGGGCCGCCCGGCAAGCGAGCGACCCGTCTGGACCTCCGATCACTCGGATCAGGCTTCCATGGAATATCCCGCGCCGCGGACGGTGCGGATGACATCCTGCATGTTGGAGAAGTTCAGCGCCTTGCGCAGGCGGCCGACATGGACGTCGACGGTGCGTTCGTCCACGTAGATATCGTGGCCCCAGACGCCATCTAGAAGCTGCGAGCGGGAGAAGACTCTGCCCGGCGACGACATCAGGAATTCGAGCAGGCGGAATTCGGTCGGGCCGAGGCGGACTTCGCGGCTCTTGCGATGAACGCGATGCGTTTCTCGATCGAGCTCGATATCACCACACTTCAGAACGGTGGAGAGCACCTCCGGACGGGCGCGACGCAGCATCGCCTTGACGCGGGCGACAAGTTCCGGCGTGGAGAAGGGCTTGACGACATAATCGTCCGCGCCGGTCGAGAGACCGCGAACGCGCTCGCTCTCTTCGCCGCGTGCCGTCAGCATGATGATCGGCAGACGCTCGGTCTCCGGCCGCATGCGCAGCCGGCGGCAGAGTTCGATACCGGAAACACCCGGCAGCATCCAGTCAAGGATGAGCAGGTCCGGCGTGCGCTCCTGAAGCCGGATTTCGGCCTCGTCGCCACGGAGGATCGTATCCACCTCAAAACCTTCCGCTTCGAGGTTGTAGCGGAGAAGCACGCTCAGCGCTTCCTCATCTTCGACAACTGCAACTCTTGGGATCATGCGTGTCAGTCTCCTAATGCATGATCCTTAAACCGGGGGTGATTTAAGCAAGGGACCATGCAGGAACTCGGAATTGGCTGCGAGCCTTGCGCGCCCCGGCGCGGGGCGCGCATGCATCGACAGATCAGGATTACTCCGTTACCGCGCCGACGGTATTGGAGCTGTCGTCCTTCGGACGCTCGCCCTCCGGCTGGGCGCCGGTTGCCATGTAGTAGATCGTCTCGGCGATGTTGGTCGCATGGTCGCCGATGCGCTCGATATTCTTGGCGCAGAAGAGAAGATGCGTGCAGCTCGTGATGTTGCGCGGATCTTCCATCATGTAGGTCAGGAGTTCGCGGAACAGCGAGGTGTACATCGCGTCGATCTCGTCGTCGCGCTCGCGGATGGACTTGGCCTTGTCAGCGGAACGCGTCGTGTAGACGTCGAGCACTTCCTTGAGCTGGACGAGTGCCAGTTCGGAGAGATGCTCGAGACCGCGGGCGAGCTTGCGCGGAACGCCGGTGCTTTGGACGGCGATGACGCGCTTTGCGGTGTTCTTGCCGAGGTCGCCGACGCGCTCGAGGTCGGCGGCGATGCGGATCGAACCCATGATCTCGCGAAGGTCGGAAGCCATCGGCTGGCGACGGGCGATCGTGACGATCGCCTTGTCGTTGATTTCGCGTTCGGCGTGATCGAGGATCACGTCATCGGAAATGATCTTCTGGGCGAGCGCAGTGTCACCGTTGACCAGCGCACGGACGGCCTCGCCGACCATCTGTTCAGCAAGACCACCCATCTCGGAAATGCGCCGGGACAAGAATTTCAGATCGTCATCGTAAGCGGAAAAAATATGTGTCGATGCCATGGGGCTTTGTCCTCGAAAAACGGGAAGGCTTCACATCGCCAAAATCAGCCGAACCGGCCCATGATATAGTCCTGGGTGCGCGGATCGTCCGGATTGGTGAACATCTTGTCGGTATCGTTTTCCTCGACCAGGTTGCCGAGGTGGAACATGGCCGTGCGCTGTGATACGCGGGCGGCCTGCTGCATGGAATGCGTCACGATGACGATGGTATAGTTTTCACGCAGCTCGTGGATCAGCTCTTCGACCTTGGCAGTCGCGATCGGGTCGAGTGCCGAGCAGGGCTCGTCCATCAGGATGACTTCCGGGCTGACGGCAACGGCGCGTGCGATGCACAGACGCTGCTGCTGGCCGCCGGAAAGGCCGGTGCCGGATTCATGCACGCGATCCTTGACCTCATTCCAGAGGCCGGCGCGCTGCAGGCTCGTCTCGACGATCTGGTCGAGATCGGCCTTGGATTTGGCAAGACCGTGGATGCGCGGGCCGTAGGAGACGTTTTCATAAATCGTCTTCGGGAACGGGTTCGGCTTCTGGAACACCATGCCGACGCGGGCGCGGAGTTCGACGACGTCGATTTCGGGATCGTAGATGTCGTCGCTGTCGAGCGTGATCTTGCCGGTGACGCGGCAGCCGTCGATCGTGTCGTTCATGCGGTTCAGCGAACGCAGGAAGGTGGACTTGCCGCAGCCCGACGGGCCGATCAGGGCGGTCACGGTGTTTTCGCGGATGTTCAGATTGACATCGAAAAGCGCACGCTTCTCGCCATAATAAACGGAGACATCCTGACCGATCATCTTATACGGGACGTTGCTCATTTTCTGGTCCAGCGCCTTCTCGACTGCGGCTTCCGTCAATATGTTCATGATCTTTACTCCGTTTACCAGCGGCGCTCAAAGCGACGACGCAAGAGGATAGCTCCGATGTTCATGACGATCAGGAACAGGAGCAGGACGATGATGGCACCCGAGGTTCTTTCCACGAATGCGCGCTCGGCTTCGTTGGCCCACATGTAGACCTGCACCGGAAGTGCGGTGGAGGGATCGAGCGGTGTGGCCGGCGCCTGGGCGACGAAGGCGACCATGCCGATCAGCAGCAGCGGCGCAGTTTCGCCGAGTGCGTGGGCAAGGCCGATGATCGTGCCGGTCAGGATGCCGGGCATTGCGAGCGGCAGCACATGGTGGAACACCATCTGCATCTTCGAGGCGCCGAGGCCGAGTGCCGCCGCGCGGATCGACGGCGGCACGGCGCGCAGTGCGGCGCGGGTGGCGATGATGATCGTCGGCAGCGTCATCAGGGTCAGCACCAGGCCGCCGACCAGCGATGCCGAACGCGGCAGGCCGGCGAAGTTGATGAAGACCGACAGGCCGAGCAGGCCATAGACGATGGACGGCACGGCGGCGAGGTTGTTGATGTTGACCTCGATCAGGTCCGTCAGCTTGTTCTTCGGCGCGAATTCCTCGAGATAGATCGAGGCGGCGACGCCGATCGGCAGTGCAAGCACGAGAACGATCAGCATCAGGTAGAGCGAGCCGATGAGGGCGACGCCGAGACCTGCGGCTTCCGGACGGCTGGAATTGCCGTTGACGAAGAGGCCGGTGTTGAACGTCTTGTGGAGAGCACCGCTCGCCTTCAGCTCATTCATCCAGGCAACCTGCTTGTCGTTGACCTTGCGGTTCTTCTCATCGACGGTGAGGTCGATCTGGCCCTTGTTGGCGCTGTCGATATTGGCATCTGCAAGCACCGTGACATTGACGGTCTTGCCGATGATCTGGGGGTCGGCAACGACCATGTCGCGCAGCTGAATGGGCGCACCCTTGGACAGCATGGCGGACGCATCGCGCACGTCAGGACGGCTCGAGGCGTTGATGCCGAGCTGCTTGACGATCGCGTCGCGCAGCAGAACCGGATAGTTGGCAGCGACCAGCACCGAAGGGTCGGTCGCACGTTTGTTGTCCGGGTCAATCGTCTTCTCGGTGAATTCGATCGGCAGCGTGATCGACGTCTGCAGGAAGGCCGTATAGCCGTTGCTGATGACCGTCCACAGGAGGATAAACAGGAAGATCAGGCCGAAGGCGATGGCGGCGATACCATAGGCCTGGAACCGGCGCTCGGCGGCATAACGGCGCTTGATGCCGATATCGCGACGCGCGGGCGCCTTGGAAACGGTGACGCCGGCGACGGGGGAAACAATATTCGTCATTCGTACTGCTCCCGGTATTTGCGCACGATATAGAGCGCGTAGATGTTGAGGCAAAGCGTGATGCAGAACAGCGTGATGCCAAGGGCGAAGGCAACCAGGGTCTGCGGCGAGGTGAACTCAAGGTCGCCGGTCAGCTGGTTGACGATCTTGACGGTCACTGTCGTCATCGGCTCGAAGGGATTGATCTGGATACGGGCGGCGACACCGGCGGCCAGAACCACGATCATGGTTTCGCCGATGGCGCGCGAGGCGGTCATCAGCAGCGCGCCGACGATGCCCGGAAGTGCTGCCGGCAGGACGACCTTCTTGATGGTTTCGGAGCGGGTGGCGCCGAGACCGAGCGAGCCGTCGCGCAGAGCACGCGGAACTGCGGTGATGATATCGTCCGACAGCGAGGAAACGTAAGGGATCAGCATGATGCCCATGACGATGCCTGCGGTGATGACGCTCTGCGCCTGGATGAAGTTCGTGTAGCTGCCGCTCAGAAGACCGCTGATCTGCGCCGAGAAATCGCGCAGGAAAGGCCCGACGGTGACGAGGGCAAAGAAGCCATAGACGATCGTCGGAATGCCGGCGAGCACTTCGAGAAGCGGCTTGGCGATCGAGCGCACCTTCGAAGAAGCGTACTCGGCCATGTAGATGGCGGCAAAGAGGCCGACCGGCACGGCGACCAGCATGGCGACGAGGCCGATATAGAGCGTGCCGAGCAGCAGCGGGATAAGCCCGAACTGGCCGAAGGAGGAGTTGCCTGCACCGGCAAAACGCGGATCCCAGACCGTTCCGAAGAAGAAGTCGACGAAGGGGACGACCGCAAAGAAGCGGGTCGCTTCCGACAGCATCGAAAGCACGATGCCGATCGTCGTCAGAATGGCGATGGAGGATGCAACGAGCAATGCCCAGAGCATGACGCGCTCGACACGGTTACGGGCACGGAAGCGCGGAGCAACGGAGCGCAGCGCATAGAAAGCGCCCGCAACGGAGATAAGCAGCACGATCGCCGTCATGATGAGGCGGCTCGTCATGCTCTCCGCGTTCAGGGTCTTTGCAGCGGCGATCATATAGGGCTGCGGCTCGCCGGCGAGCGGTACGCCCTTCTCGCTGAGCTTCGCCTGCAGACCGGCAGGATTGCTTGACAGGGAGGAAACCTCATCCGAGGTCAGCAGGTTCATGCCGCGGGCAACCGTGGCGACCATGCTGTAGGCGAGGTCCTGCTGGACGGCCGGTTGCGCCTTCACGTCATCGGGAAAGGCGCCGCGAACGGAGGAAGATACGATGCCCGGGCTGACAGCCAGCCAGACACACAGAACGATCAGGGAAGGCAGAACAGCCCAGATCGCGGCATAGGAGCCATAATAGGCCGGCCGCGAATGCAGGGCAGCAGACCTGCCCCCGGAAAGCGCGTTGGCGCGGCCGCGCGCGGCCACATAGGCAACGGCGCCGATCACCACCAGGCACAAGAGTATGATGGATGTGCTCATTCGTTACGTCCCCAGGCCCACAGCCCCCAAAGAACCCGGCAGCTCCAGGAGCATGCCATCGGCTTCAATATCATGGAGAAGAAGTTCATCCGCGCGGCACCTGGCGATGCCGGGCAGATAAGGCGATGCCGGCGCGACACCCCAAGCGTCGCGCCGGCAAAGTCATTACATGGTCTTGCCGGCCTCTACGTCCTTACGGATCGCGTCGCGCTCTGCGTCCGGAGCAGCAACGAGACCGTATTCGGCGAGCGGGCCGTCAGGGCCGATCATCTGGTCGGATACGAAGAAGTTGACATATTCCTTCAGGCCCGGAACGGCGCCGAGATGTGCCTTCTTGACGTAGAAGAACAGCGGGCGGGAAACCGGGTAGGTGCCGTTAGCGATGGTTTCCGTGGACGGAACGATGCCGCTCATGGAAGCTACCTTGAGCTTGTCAGCGTTGTTTTCGTAGAAGGAGAGGCCGAATACGCCAACGCCGGTCTTGTTGGCAGCGATGCGTGCCAGCGTTTCCGGATAGTCGCCGTCGATGTCAACGGCAGCGCCGTCCTTGCGAACTGCGACGCAAGCCTTGGTCTGGGCGGCCTTGTCGGTGATTTCCTTGGCGATGACGTCGATCGCGCCGGAAGCCTTGCAGCCGGCAGCGAGAACGTTCTGTTCGAAGACTTCGCGGGTGCCGTGCTTTTCGCCCGGGATATAGGCAGCGATATCAACAGCCGGAAGCTTCGGGTTGACTTCGGACCACTTCTTGTAGGGGTTGGCGACGAGCTTGCCGTCAACGACCACCTGGGCAGCGAGGGCCTTGTAGATGTCGGCCGGAACGTAGGCAACATCCGGGTTGGAAGAGTCGGTTGCGAAGACGATGCCGTCATAACCGATCTTGACTTCCTGAATGTCGGTTACGCCGGCAGCCTTGCAGGCTTCCGTTTCGTTCTTGTTGATCGGGCGCGAAGCGTTGGCAATGTCGATCGTGTCTTCACCGACGCCCTTGCAGAACTCCTTCAGACCAGCGCCCGTGCCGCCGGATTCGACGACCGGCGTCTTGAAGTTGGAGAAGGTCTCGCCAAAGGACTCGGCGACGATCTTTGCGTACGGCAGGACGGTGGACGAACCAGCAACCTGGATCTGGTCGCGGGCAACTGCAACGCCAGCAAAAGCGGCGGTTGCAGCGAGCGCGGCAACAGTAAGTTTAAAGGTGTTCATTTGAATCTCCCGGCATTTGGGCTTGTGTGAGTGCGGCCTCGAAGAGGCCCTCGCATTGCCTTTTTTCATCGGCAGGACTCTCTTAGCGCCTTAAGCACCGTCCTTTTATGTCAGATCGATGAAACATTTATGACAAGACAAATTCTTGATTTTAAATGCAAAAATATGACGTCGAAAAATTGCATGCGACACATTGCGTCAGAAGCGCACGGTAAACTCCGTTCCCTTGCCCACCTCTGATTTAACGACCAGCCGTGCACGGTGGCGCGTCAGAATATGCTTGACGATGGCAAGCCCGAGGCCGGTGCCCTTCTTGGAACGGCTGTCTTCGATGCTGACGCGATAGAAGCGCTCCGTCAGGCGCGGCACATGTTCGGCCGGAATGCCTGGCCCCTTGTCGACGACGCTGACCTCCACCGGCTGGCCCGATCCATTCTTCAGCCAGACATCGACGGTTTCGCCTTCCTGGCCGTATTTGCAGGCATTTTCCATCAGGTTCTCGAAGACCTGGACGAGCTCGTCGCGGTCTCCCAGCACTTCGACCTTGCCGTCGGGCAGGTGCAGGTTGATCGAGACGCCGACATCCTTCGCAAGTGGTACCAGCGAATCCCTGACGTGACCGAGAAGCGGCACGAGGTCAACTTTCTCATCGGGGGCGATATGCGACTTGAGCTCGAGCCTGGAAAGAGACAGGAGATCGTCGACGAGCCTGCTCATGCGCGTCGTCTGATCGAACATGATGCCGAGGAAACGCGCCTGCGCCTTCAAATCGTTCTTGGCCGGACCCTGAATCGTCTCGATGAAGCCGCGCAGCGAGGCAAGCGGCGTGCGCAGTTCATGGCTGGCATTGGCGACGAAATCCGAGCGCATGCGATCGATGCGGCGCACCTCGGAAATATCGCGGAAGGAGAGGATGTAATAGCGCTCGTCGCGGCCGTCATCATCCTTGAATTCGACAGGAGCGCTGCGAACGATATAGACGCGCTCGGACGGCAGGCGCTCGGAATGTTCGATCTGGTTCGGTGCGTTGGTGGCGATGGTTTCGCGCACCATGTCCAGGACGCCGGGCGAACGCAGCCTCGCCGATATATGCGAGCCGAGCGTCACCTCGCCGAAGGCCTTTTCGGCCGCGCGGTTCTGAAACAGCACCGAGGCATCTTCCGAAAGCACCATGACCGGGATATCGAGACCGGCCAGCGTGGCGGAGACCTCCGGCAGGCGGCTCCGAGGCATTTCAGGCTCGGGTTCGACCGGCTCGACGACATCAGGCTTGATGACCGGCGCCTCGTTGAAGAGCGCGGTGACGATCATCACGAGCAGCAGAGCGAGCACGATCCATTTGTTCATGCCCGCGGCAAGCGCCACCAGCGCACTCAGCAGCGTTGCCAGCAAAACCGGGCGTTCGCGCCGGATGCGCGCCAACAGGCTTTTCGTCCATGACGTTTCGTCTTCCAAAGTGCCTCTCACGGCATCGATTCGTTTTTCTTTATATTCAAACTCTGCCTGATAGCCGCGTTTCATGACAGAAGTTTTCCGTTTGAGAAACTTGTTCGAAAAGCCGCAGCCGGCGACGGTAAATTGCGCTTTGCTTACGCAGCGGATTTGATTTTCAATGACAAATATGTTCGCCTCTTGAAAAAGACGAAACCATCAAGCACCGGAGGGAGCGATGGCCAATGATGTCGAAAGCAGAGCCATGGAGCTGGAGATCAGGGGTAAGAAGCACGTCTTCGATATCGACGATCCCGTCCTGCCCGACTGGGTGCATGAACACGCGATGGAATCCGGCGATTATCCCTACAAGGAGAAGCTGAAGGACGACGAGTATCTCAAAGAGCTCAAGAAGCTGCAGATCGAGCTCGTGAAGGTGCAGTTCTGGCTGCAGGCGACCGGCAAGCGGGTGATGGCGCTCTTCGAAGGGCGCGATGCGGCCGGCAAGGGCGGCGCGATCCAGGCGTCCTCGGCCCATATGAACCCTCGCCTTGCCCGCGTGGTGGCACTCACCAAGCCAACCGACCGGGAACAGGGCCAATGGTACTTCCAGCGTTATATCGCGCAGTTTCCGACATCGGGCGAGTTCGTGCTCTTCGACCGCTCCTGGTACAATCGTGCCGGCGTGGAGCCCGTCATGGGCTTCTGTACGCCGAAACAATATGAGGCTTTCCTGCATCAGGCGCCGCAGCTCGAGAAGATCATCGTCCACGAAGGCATATTCTTCTTCAAATTCTATCTCGATATCGGCCAGGAAATGCAGATCAAGCGGTTCCACGACCGGCGGCATGACCCTCTTGCCATCTGGAAGCTCTCCTCGATGGATATGGCCGCATTGACCAAATGGGGTGACTACAGCGAGAAGCGCGACCGCATGCTGAAGGAAACCCACACGGAATTTGCGCCCTGGACGGTGATCCGTGCCAATGACAAGCACCGGGCGCGGCTCAACCTCATCCGCCACATGCTGAAGAGTATCGACTATGACGGCAAGAACAAGGACGCAATCGGCGCGCTCGACGAGAAGATCGTCGGCTCCGGTCCCGGCTTCCTGAAATAAACGTCTTGGAGACAGCCGGGCCGCTTACTGGCCCGGCAGGATCCGCACCGCAAAGAGATTGATGCCGCGGGCCTTGCCGTCCACATCGCTGTTGATCATCAGCGTGCCGGGCGAATTCGGCGCCAGCGAGCGGTCGAAGCGCACCTGCAGCAGCGCGTCCGACTTTTCACGCGTGACGTTGAAACGATGGCGGGCGCAATTGCCGAGCGACTGGAAATCGCACTCGACGGTGATCTGCGTGGGTTCGTCCGTGGTGGACTGCAGGGTCAGCGCGATGGTCGAGGATTTGCCGGCGAGCTGCTGCAGGACATTGGCGGGAACGCTGATGGAGATATTGCCATCCGTATTGCCGCTCTCAGAGGTCAGGCGCACGGCCGCGCCTTCGGTTTCGGTGACATTTTCCGTGCGCGCACGTGGACCGGCCTGGATCTTGTCGGCATCCGAGGGCTTGAAGACTTCGATCCAGTCTGCCGAGAAGCCATTCTGCGGATCGATGGTGACCGGTTCATCGCTATGCGACGAAGCACTGTTGCCGGCTGCGTCTTCGCCGTTGAAATCTTCCGGCTGCGTGCTGGCGGGCGGATTGGCGACGCTGGTATCGCGCTCAGCCGCCGTCATCAGCAGGCCTGATGTATAGACCCACCAGCCACCCGTGCCGATGAAGGCGAGAACCACGCACCAGACGAGCAGGCGCGAGAAGAACTTGCGCGGCTTGCGGCGGACGGCGGCCCGTTCGGGGCGGAAATCCATGCCGCCGCGCCTGTCCGGCGTCGCGCGCGCCTCTGCGCGCATCTCTCCATCCGGTGCCGCCCCTAGCTGATCCGCGCTGCTGGCCCTGATATCATCCAGGCTCGCATCGTCCACACGCCCAGCGGCATTGTAGCCGCGCGTTTCACCGACAACGGCCAGGCTGTCATCCTCGCGCTCGCGATAAGCGGGCTCTTCCACGTGATGCGCGGGCTCTTCTATGTGATGCGTTGGCTCAGGCATCTCGACAACGGGCGGGACCGGAACTTCCGGAGGACCCTGGCGCGGGTGAAGGCGGGCGCGCTCTTCGCTCTCGATGGTATGGATCGTAGTTTCCAGACGATGGCGGTGATGGGCGACGACATTCGCATCGGTGATATCCTGCTTGCGCAGGCCGGCTTCCAGCGCCTGACGCGCGGACTGATAGATGCGTGCACGAACTTCCGCACTGTCGCGGTCGGAATTTTCCAGCGCAGTTCTGATAGCCGTTTCTAGTCCGCTCACATCAGGCCCTTCACGTTTTTCCGGCATCAATCCCAAAAGATCGGATGCCTGTCAAAATTCGGTAGCGGCAAGTGCGGCAAACCGCAAGCCTTGCAGCCCTTCCGGGGCGCATCGGCGGGGGATAAGCAACCGCCGCGCGTTCCGAATTCTGCATTAGATATAGTGAAAATGGACAGGATTACGGAAAAGACAGCAAGAAGAGGACCGCACTCTTTTCCTCTGTCACTCTTTTCCTTGGGCGCTCTTTTCCTAAGGCGCCGGCTCTGCTAATCAATTGACGTTTTCGTAAACGTCAAAACCGGTGAAAGCATGGCCCTGCCCCCGATACTCAAGGATAATCTGAGACTGCCGGTCATCGGCTCGCCGCTTTTCATCATTTCTCACCCGGCGCTGACACTGGCGCAATGCAAGGCCGGCGTGATCGGCGCCTTTCCGGCTCTGAACGCGAGACCCGAAAGCCAGCTCGACGAATGGCTGGCCATGATCACCGAAGATCTTGCCCATCATAATGCCAGGTATCCGGAACGGCCGGCCGCCCCCTTCGCCGTCAACCAGATCGTCCATATGTCGAACAAGCGGCTGGAGCATGATCTGATGCTCTGCGTGAAATACAAGGTGCCTGTCGTCATTTCCTCGCTCGGCGCCGTGCCGGAAGTGAATGCGGCTGTTCATTCCTATGGCGGCATCGTGCTGCACGACATCATCAACAACCGCCACGCCAATTCGGCGATCCGCAAGGGTGCGGACGGGCTGATCGCGGTTGCGGCGGGCGCCGGTGGACATGCGGGTACGCTTTCCCCCTTCGCATTGGTACAGGAGATCCGCTCCTGGTTCGACGGCCCGCTTCTGCTTGCCGGCTCGATTGCGACCGGCGGCGCCATTCTGGCCGCCCAGGCCATGGGCGCCGACATGGCCTATATCGGCACCCCCTTCATCGCGACCGAGGAGGCCCGCGCCTCCGATGCCTACAAACAGGCGATCGTCGAGGGCGCCGCCGCCGATATCGTCTACTCGAACTATTTCACCGGCGTGCACGGCAACTACCTGAAGCCCTCCATCCGCGCGGCAGGCCTCGACCCGGACGATCTGCCTGACGCCGACCCCTCGAAGATGGATTTCGAACAGGCAACAGGCGGCGCAAAGGCCTGGAAGGACATCTGGGGCAGCGGCCAGGGCATCGGCGCGATCAAGGCCGTGGAGCCGGTCGCAAAGCTGGTCGACCGGCTGGAAGCGGAATATCACGCCGCCCGCACCCGGCTGTCGCTCTAACCGCGGGCCTTTCCACAGGCTTCAGCTTTTTTGCCACGGGGCATAAGAGGGTGCTTGAAATCTTCAGACAATGCCTGTATCAGCCCCATGCAAATCGCGGGCCGCATGCTTCGCCCGCCGGATTGCCGCTTTAGCTCAGTCGGTAGAGCACATCATTCGTAATGATGGGGTCACGTGTTCGAGTCACGTAAGCGGCACCATTTTTTCTTATAAACTCAATCAGGTAGCAAGTTTATATTACCGCTTATGCCGGTCGATTTGTTCGTTGGATGCGGCGTGCGACCGTATTGCTACCCACAGGGGAGCGCCTCACGGGCGGCGCACGAGCTGCCTTAAGGCCGTAAGTCAGTCCAGTGCCTGTAAAGCCGTTGTTGACAGCACTGCAGATGGCATCCAACCGTCGCGAATTGCTTCTTGTAAAAGATCACCCAACGCACTTCTCCCCTATTTAATACGAAATCGGTCGCGAATAACTTTCAAAAACCCGCCAAAAATAACAGGCAATATACCTATCAAAATAAGAGCACCGAAAGCACCCTCCAAGTACAGCCTAGAAAACGCCCGGTCTATCCTTCCTAAGCTCCACTCCAGAACGAAGCATTTAGCTATAGTGCAACGGTCTTCGCCCTGAAAATTCAAAATAAATATATTGTATAAAACAAACGTTACAACTAACATTGCAAAATATTTCATGACAATGGGAGATTCTTTTCCATCAGGACTTTCGGTTCTCCGCCGCCATCCACTAGCGTACATTATAATAAAAAAGCAAATACTTGCCATTAACTGACTTGTAATTAACAAAACATTCATATTGCGATCCGAAAGAAACAACTGATACACAATCGCAATCAGACCGATCGGAAACATTAAAGCAGCTAAAAACGCCTCGCCGCTAGTTGGCCTTTGCTTCGCCACAGCGACACCGCACGCGTACGCAGCCCAAACTGTTATCACAATCGGAATTGGGCCAATGACCCAAGGCAAATTCAAAAAAGACATGTATTCCCCAAGGCGTGGCAACCGCACAATTTATTAACAGTACGTGTAAATTCTGATTTTCCGGAATTGTTCGCACCAGTAATAAGCGTCAATCCGCTTCCTGCGGCGCCGGTCGGCTGGAAAGTTCGCCCCCTCCACCGAGAGCGCCTAGCGCCAAAGGAGGCTTTCGTAAAGACAGACATCATACCAGGTCATTCAAGTCGACGTTCAGCGCGACCGCGATCGCCTTCATCGCGTCGATCGATCCGCTCTTCTTGCCGCTTTCGATTTCGGAAACATACGGCTGCGATAGGTTCGCCGCAGCAGCAAGCTCGGCCATCGTCATGCCGCGATATTTGCGGAAGATCTTGACCGGATGCTTGCCGGCAACGAGAGCGGCGACGACTTCTTCCGGCCAGGTTTCCTCGCCGGCCGCGATCTTGGCCTGCGCGGCGGCTGCGTCTCTGATGTCGATCATGTCCTATGGTCCGCTTCGGATCGGCTCAGATCGACGTTCAATCTGGGCCTCTTCGTAGGCATCGGAATTGTAGCCGGCCTCAAAAGCCAAACGCATCCCGCCACTTGTCATTCCAGGCCGCAAAATCGTTCGTGGCTTTTCCAAAATTGCTATTGGTCAGCATTGCGGATGCCATTTTCAACTCATCCGTATTACTTCCATCCGACCTGCTGATGATCATCCCTGCCTCGATCACCGAGGAATGGGCCGCCTGCAATCCTGCCATAAGGGTATTTCTGGTGCTGTTTCCATTCTTGTCTTCGATGTTCGAGATGATCGCGCCACCGTTTCCAAGCTTGAAGCCGATCACGAATTCGCCGTCACCGAACTTCGATCTGTTGTCCCGGATCAGGTGCTGAATGGCGTTGGCCATCGCATTGTCATCACTGATGCTGGGATTCTTTGCCTTTTCGGCTTTGACCAGCGAGGCAAATTTGTCCCCATCGTCGTTGATGAGCTTCTTGATGACGTCGGTAACACCGGCATCGCTGGTTTTGAAGTTGCCAGAATCCAGGAAATCGAGCGCGCTCGACACAATCCCATCGTTGCTCTCTTTGACGTCGAGCAGCGCGCTGTTGATGGTCGATGAGGCCTGCGTCTTTACGGCGCTCGTTTGACTGGAAACGCCGTTAGCGATGGCTGCGATAGTGTCGGCAGCCGATTTCCCGGCTTGCTGTTTGTTGGGAAGCAGCGACGCGTTCGTCTGCTGCAGGATGAGCAGTGCCGCATTGTTCGCTGAAGAGATCGCGGTCATTTTCGTTCCTCTGGTACCGGAATTCCCTTCATCGGAATTGGCGACACGGAAGAGCTCGGGGCATCATGCCTGGGCAACCTGAATACGAGACATTAGTTGTCGCAACTTTGAATTTTGCGCGTTAACAAAACGCTTATTCCGCGTGCTAAATCCTGAATGCACGTTTGCGAGCAAAGGATAAAGTTGACTCAGTCATCGATCCACGGAGGGGGTGGACGGGGTTAGGACGCATTTTCCAAGAGTCGCCGGAAACACCCTCTATTTCGCCGATTACAAGCCGGCATGACCCGTTTCCGGCACCTTTCAGCAAACAACCCCATCCACCCCCTCCAGCACACGAAAACCATTCTAAATCAGTTTCTTAATCCGGATGGCGTTACCCCATCCATACCCCCTCCACCTCTATGAACCCCGTCCAGAATCTGCCGTTGGTGGACGGGGTTCCAGGTCTGGACGGGGTTCGGTGGAGGGGGTTCGTCATCCCTCAGGACATAAAAAACCCGGCTCGGTGGCCGGGTTGTCAGGGTGACGGTGCGCGTCAGAAAATCGAACCGTAATCATATGCCGGCTCACGCCTGTCGGGGCTCCATTCCTTCGCCTCCTCCGCATCGCCGCGAAGGTAAGCGGCCTTTTTCTCGCCGTCGCGAAAGCGAAGGCCGTTGTCCCTCTTCTCAAACCCAAGACCGACCATCGCTGCACGCATATGGGCGTGATGAGCCTTCGTCAGTTTGTTGATGGTTTCCGGCCCATCGAAGCCGACCAGCTTCCAGACATCCGTGGCCTTGATCTTCAGCGGACCTTCCGGAATGCGCTCGCGAAGGATCTCCAGCCACGGACCGAAATCCGACGATTCATGGGCAACGCCAGCCGCTTCCGCCAGCAATGCCGGGTCATCGAGCCACAGGTTTTCACCCGCCTCCCTCTCCGCAGCTTCCGCCCATAGCTGGTCTCGCGCCGCCGCAATGCCCAAGGGATCGGCCGCCGTCGCGCGGACGATCCAGAAGCGGCGGTTGCCGGTGGTGTCGGTCAGGTAGCGGCTTTCGTTGGTGGTGCCGAAGAGGATGAATTGCCGTTGGCGTTTGGTCGCAAAGCGGCCATAGGAGAGCCTGGCGATAT
>Ga0102588_1000335_pt1 | contig 55939 bp, 50 predicted proteins | sample AraplaMF_Col_mMS_FD_76854 | JGI IMG/M metagenome (GOLD analysis project Ga0102588, IMG submission 76854) | Arabidopsis root microbial communities from the University of North Carolina, USA - plate scrape MF_Col_mMS (SPADES assembly) (version 2) | ecosystem: Host-associated > Plants > Roots >...
ACTGCTGCCTCCCGTAGGAGTTTGGGCCGTGTCTCAGTCCCAATGTGGCTGATCATCCTCTCAGACCAGCTATGGATCGTCGCCTTGGTAGGCCTTTACCCCACCAACTAGCTAATCCAACGCGGGCCGATCCCTTACCGATAAATCTTTCCCCAATAGGGCACATACGGTATTAGCACAAGTTTCCCTGCGTTATTCCGTAGTAAAGGGTACGTTCCCACGTGTTACTCACCCGTCTGCCGCTCCCCTCCATCAAGAAAGCTTCTTAGAAGCCCTTCTTGATCTTCTTTTCCAAGGATAAAATCCTTCAAGCTTGCTTGAAGGAGGGGCGCTCGACTTGCATGTGTTAAGCCTGCCGCCAGCGTTCGTTCTGAGCCAGGATCAAACTCTCATGTTGAGAATTCAATCTCGACTAAATCACGTCTTACTGAATTGACGAGAACTCACTTCCATCTCCATGCATCGCTGCACAAAAACAGGGTGTTCTCTTATCCAAAACGTGACCGTCAAAGTCTCTTTCCTGAAGTCCGAATTCCTTCGAACCCCGCAAGCTCCGCCGCCCACGTTTCTCTTTCTTCTCATCTTCAATTGTCAAATAACAGACAGACCCAAAAGCCGTCACAAAATCAACGCCCCAAACTTCCGCCCAGAGCAACAAACCAGCATTCCGCCAATCCGCTTGATTTCTTTAGAACGAAAGTCTTCGTCGCCAGCAGCGCCGCCGCCCTCGTTCAGTGAGTGGGCTTATAATCCCACCCCACCAAAACAGTCAACACTACCAATCCAACTTTTTTGACATTTTTGTAACAGGTTGATTTTGTTCACGGTTTTACAGCCTCCGATCAAATGGAGGAATTTCCCGCTCAAATCAGTCTGTTTCGGATCGACTTTCGTCGATTCCAGCCAGTCAGCGTCGGCTTTGCGTGCTTGTCTTTATATGGGCCGGCGCGCAGGTGATTTCCAGGGCGCTTGCCTCAACCGCCCCAATCGGTAGTTTGACGGGGTATATCCATGCCTTTGGGGAGTTCGGAATGCTTGTCCTTGATGAAGATCAGACGCGGTCAGCGCTGCCTTGGGTGCAGCTCATCGATGCGATCGAGGCGATGTTTCGAAGTGATTGCGTTATGCCCGTCCGCCATCATCACGACATGGAAGTTCCAGGAGAAGAGAATGCCACCCTGCTGCTCATGCCGGCCTGGCTTCCCGGACGATATACAGGCATCAAGACGGTTTCGGTATTTCCCGGCAATGTTCGTCGCAGCCTGCCTGCGATCTTCGGGAGCTATCTGCTTTCTTCTGCGGCAACTGGACAGATGCTGGCCGTCATCGAAGGCGGGGAACTGACGGCGCGGCGGACCGCAGCGACCTCAGCCTTGGCATCGCGCCATCTTTCCCGGACGGATGCGGAGGAGATGCTGGTCTGTGGCACCGGCCGGCTTTCACTTAACCTCATGCAGGCACACGGAACGGTCAGGCCGATCCGGCGCTACCGTATCTGGGGGCGCAATAGCGAGGCGGCGGCGAAGGCGGCGACGGAAGCGCGGGCTCTTGGGCTACGGGCCGAGGCGGTGAGCGATATTGAAGAGGCCGCGAGAACAGCCGATATCATTTCCTGTGCGACACTCTCCAGTGAGCCACTTATTCGTGGCGAATGGCTGAAACCCGGCGCCCATCTCGATCTGGTTGGCGCCTTTAAGCCCAGTATGCGGGAGAGCGACGATGCGGCCGTGCTACGCGCCGTCGTCTATGTTGACACGAGGGCAGGTGCGCTGAGCGAAGGCGGCGACATCGTCCAACCTTTGAGGAGCGGGCTGCTGAAAGAGAGCGATATACGCGGTGAACTCGCGGAATTGATATCAGGCGCCTGTGGCGGGCGGAAAGATGCACAAGAGATTACCCTCTTCAAATCCGTCGGCGCAGCGCTCGAGGATCTGGCCGCGGCCATCCTTGCCTATGAAATGGTGACGGGCCGAAAGTGAGGACGACGCCTTCTTTGCCGGAGCTTCCGGTTTCGCATGTGCTGTCTGATATTAGCGCGGCGCTTGGCAAGGAGAAGCGAGCCGTGCTTTCGGCTCCTCCAGGCGCCGGCAAGACGACGCTGGTACCGCTTCATCTGCTTGGCCAGGCCTGGCGCGACGACGGGAAGATCATCCTGCTGGAGCCGCGCCGGCTGGCGGCGCGCGCCGCGGCAGGCCGCATGGCGTCCCTGCTTGGCGAGCAGGTGGGCGAAACGGTCGGTTACCGCATGCGCCTGGATAACAGGATATCGGCTAGGACGCGGATCGAGGTTGTCACCGAGGGCGTCTTCGCCCGCATGATTCTCGATGATCCCGAACTCTCGGGAGTCTCCACCGTCATCTTCGACGAATTCCACGAGCGGTCGCTGGATGCCGATTTCGGCCTTGCGCTGGCACTCGACGTTCAATCGGCGCTTCGCGAGGACCTGCGTATCCTTGTGATGTCGGCCACGCTCGATGTTGAACGGGTCGCTGCACTGCTTAATCATCCGCCTGTCATCGAGAGTACGGGACGAAGCTTTCCGATTGATATCCGTTATCAGGACCGGCCGGGCGGCGAGCGTATTGAAGACGCGATGGTGCGGGCGATCGCCGGTTTTCATGCGAGCGACTCCGGGTCGATTCTCGCTTTCCTCCCTGGCCAGGCGGAGATCACCCGGACGGCAGAGCGGCTCGAGGGGCGGTTCGGCACCGAGACGCTGATTGCACCGCTCTACGGCAATCTCAGCCAGAAGGAGCAGGATGCGGCGATCCGCCCTGCGGCACCCGGCACGCGCAAAATCGTGCTTGCGACCTCAATTGCCGAAACTTCGATCACTATCGACGGCGTGCGGATCGTGATCGACAGCGGACTGCAGCGACTGCCGGTCTTCGAGGCATCGACGGGCATCACGCGGCTGGAAACCGTGCGGGTTTCGCGCGCTTCGGCCGATCAGCGTGCCGGCCGCGCGGGAAGGACAGAACCTGGCATCGCGATCCGCCTGTGGCATCAGGGCCAGACGGCTGCACTTCCGGCCTTCACACCACCACAGATTTTTTCGAGCGATCTTTCCGGTCTCGTGCTCGATCTCGCCCATTGGGGCGTTCAGGATACGAAATCGCTCGCTTTTGTCGATCAGCCGCCGGAGACGACAATCAAGGAAGCACGCGCGCTATTGGCGCAGCTTGGGGCGCTGGACGAAGACGGTGCGTTGACGGCGCGAGGCAAGGTGATGCGCGACCTCGCCCTGCCGCCGCGGCTGGCTGCCATGGTGGTTTCGGCTGGCGAATCGGGTCATGCCAAGGATGCGGCGCTGATATCCGTGCTGCTGACCGAGCAGGGTCTCGGCGGCACTGGCATCGATCTGGAAGAGCGTCTGCGACGGTTCAAAGGTGAAAAAGGCGAAAGGGCCGAGGCTTCGAGACGGCTCGCAGAGAGGCTCTCGGAAGGTTTCAACAGGGTTTCGAGCGCTGAACCTGCGCTCGCGGGAAGGCTTCTGCTGCATGCGTTCCCGGATCGAATCGCACTTCAGCGCGGCGCGCGCGGGCGGTATGTCATGGCGAACGGCCGAGGCGCCGAGCTTGCAGAGACGGAGCGGCTGGCCGGCAGCCAGATGCTCGTAATTGCCGATCTGACGGGTCGGGCCGCGCAGGGGAGAATTCTGGCGGCAGCGGACGTCTCCCGCGCCGACATCGAAGCCGAGCTGCCGGGCGAAATCCGGACGGACGATCAGACATTTTTCGACAGGCAGAGCCGGCAGGTGCGGGCACGCCGGGCGACAAGACTCGGCGCGATCGTTTTCGAGGAAGCGCCGCTTCCACGCCCCTCGGGCGAGGCGGTGGTACGGGCGCTTGCTGAAGGATTGCAGGAACTGGGGCTCGATCAGCTTCCCTTTTCCAAGGAGGCTCTGCAGCTTCGGGAGCGGATCGGCTTCCTGCACCGGACGATCGGTGAGCCATGGCCCGATATGAGCGACGAAGCACTGCTTGACCGCATGGAAGATTGGTTCATCCCTTTCCAGATGGACGCGCGAGGGCTTTCGGATATTTCCGCCTCCGGGCTCTCCAACGGACTGATGGCACTCGTGCCACACGACCTGCAGCGCGATTTCGCACGGCTTGCACCAACGCATTTCGAGGCGCCGACGGGGCAACGCCATCCGATCCAATACGACGGCGAAGAGCCGACGCTGACGATCCGGGTACAAGAGCTCTTTGGTCTCAAGCAGCATCCGGCGGTCGCCGGCGGACGATTGCCCCTGCTGCTGGAGCTTACCTCGCCAGCTCACAGGCCGATCCAGACGACCCGCGACCTGCCGGGTTTCTGGGCTGGCTCGTGGAAGGATGTGCGCGCGGACATGCGGGGGCGCTATCCAAGACACCCCTGGCCGGAGAAGCCTGACGAAGCCACGCCGACGACAAGGGCAAAGCCCCGTGGTACATAATCCGCCGGCCTTAGAGCGCCGTGCGTCCATTCGGACGTATTAAGGACGCTCTAAGTCTTTGAATCTACGCATCAGGCTCTCCGAAAATCGATTCCGATTTTCGGGCTGATGCTGTGGGAGCGCGGCGTGATAGAGAAGAGCGAAACCCAGACACAGGAAGACAGGCTGAGCAGCCGGCGGCTGCGCCTGCAGACTTTGGTGCGATTGCGATGGCTGGCGGTGATCGGCCAGGCAGTCACTGTCTTCATCGTCGCGTTCCTGTTGAAATTCCCCCTGCCGCTGGTTGCCAGCTGCTCGCTAATCGCCGCACTCGCCGGGGTGAATTTCTATCTGACGATACGCTATCCGCCGACTCACCGGCTTGAGCCGCGTGCCGCTTTCGCGCTTTTGGGTTTCGACCTTCTGCAGCTCTGTGCGCTGCTCTTCATTACTGGCGGCCTTGCCAATCCCTTTGCGGCACTGGTCTGCGTTCCCGTCATCATTTCCTTCGCCTCACAGCCGATCCGCTACAGCACAGCATTGATCGGCTTTGCGATGGTCTGCATTACCGTGCTTGCCTTCTCGCCCTTTCCGCTTCCGTGGTTCAACGGGATGGAAATCAACGTCCACAATGTCATGCAGTTCGGCGTCTGGTGTTCGATCGCGTCGACCATGGCCTTTGCCGCCTTCTATGCTTATCGGGTGTCGATGGAAGCAAGCCAGCTTGCCGACGCACTGGCGGCAACCGAGCTGGTGCTGCAGCGGGAAAAACATCTCTCCCAGCTCGACGGGCTTGCGGCGGCCGCAGCCCATGAGCTCGGCACGCCGCTTGCGACGATCAGCGTCGTCGCCAAGGAGATGGAGCGCGAGCTCAAGAATGACGACCGGTTCCGCGAGGATGTGCAGCTTCTGCGCAGCCAGAGCGAGCGCTGCCGCGACATCCTTCGCCGGCTGACGACGCTCTCTGCCGAGGGCGAGGCGCATCTGCGGCGGCTACCCCTTTCCTCGATGATGGAGGAAATCGTGGCGCCACATCGCGAATTCGGCATCAAGCTGGAATTGATAGAGAAGAGCCCGCGCAAGGGCGAGCCCGTTACCGACCGCAATGCCGGCATCATGTACGGGCTCGGCAACCTCGTCGAGAACGCTGTCGACTATGCGCGGGAGAAGGTGACGGTCACGGTCGAGCACGATCACGAAAAGGTGCTGATCGTCATCGAGGACGACGGCAACGGCTACGCGCCCGATATTCTGACGCGGATCGGGGAACCCTACGTCACGAAACGGCAGAGGGAAGATACGGCTGGAGGCCTGGGGCTGGGGCTTTTCATCGCCAAAACGCTGCTGGAGCGCTCCGGCGCATCTTTGCTTTTCGAAAACCGCGATCCGGAAAATGCCGGCGCTCGCATTCGAATCGAATGGCCGCGCGTATTGATAGACGCAAATTCGACAAAATGACTTTGTGGGCATAAACAGAATAGAAGCGGTTGACGCATTCGGACATTCAACCGCCGGGACCGTAGCGATGACAGATCAGAACCATGAGATTTCCGCCGGCTCCAACGAGGAGCATATCGGGCCTGACCCGAGCCTGCTGATCGTCGACGATGACGGCCCCTTTCTGCGTCGTTTAGCACGGGCTATGGAGGCACGCGGCTTTCACGTGGAAACGGCCGAATCGGTGGCAGAAGGTGTGGCGAAGTCCAAGGGCCGGCCGCCGAAATATGCGGTGGTCGACTTAAGACTCGGCGACGGCAACGGTCTCGATGTCATCGAGGCGATTCGCCAGCGGCGCGACGATACGCGAATCATCGTGCTGACGGGCTACGGCAATATCGCCACCGCGGTGACGGCCGTGAAGCTCGGGGCTGTGGATTACCTGGCAAAACCTGCCGACGCCGATGATGTGTTTGCCGCGCTCACGCAACGGCCGGGCGAAAAGGCCGAATTGCCGGAAAACCCCATGTCGGCGGACCGGGTGCGGTGGGAACACATTCAGCGTGTCTATGAAATGTGCGAGCGCAACGTGTCTGAGACGGCGCGCCGGCTCAACATGCACCGCCGCACATTGCAGCGCATTCTCGCCAAGCGCGCTCCGAAATAATTAGACGTCATCCACGTTGAACGGCTTGCCGTTTGCCCATTCGGCCATCATCAGCCGCTGTGCGGCAGCGCGCGAAAAGTTGAGCGTTACAGCCTTACGGGTCGCCGGCGGCAGGCGGTGCTCAGGTGCCTCACGCAGCATATGCGCCCCGTAACCATCTGAAAGAAAAAGGCCGCACTCCTCTGGAAATATATCGACAGGCACATCCTTGTGGGTTGCAAAGAATAGCCGGTCGCAATGCAGACGGTAATCCGGCCATTTGCGATCGACCTTGAAGTCCTCGATCGACGTCTTGATCTCGATGATCCAGACCTCTCCCTTTTCAGAGATGGTAATCAAATCGGCCCGGCGGCCGCTCGCCAGAGGCAGTTCCGGCAGCACCGCGTGGCGCATATCATGGAGCAAAATCTGCATGCCACGGCGCACCATCATGGCCCTGTCCGATTGCCGGCCATCGATTAACGGATTGTTATTGTAAACGCTCAAAATCGTCATGGATAAGTGTCAGCGGACCTTGGTCATTGTTGCAAAAAAGCCATGCGCTTTTAATTTGCGGCGCAGATGGATTTTGTCGCACCGCAGCAGCCTTGCAAAGGCAAAGTTAATCGAAAATAAACCATAAGCAACGATGGTCGAAAGACTATCCTCCCTTGCCCCAAAACCTTCACGAGTCATCCATGCGCATCCGCAATGCATTCCCTGTATTTGGCCTGCTGGCGACCCTGGCACTGGCCGGCTGCTCCACGACGTCCGAATCCGCGTCCGTCGATGACAAGGGCGCAGGTCCGACCGTTCAGACGGCACAAATCTTCAATGATGCCTACGGTGTAACGTCGGATGCCGGATACTCCCTGCCGGCAATTCCGATCGACCGCGTCAAACCGGAATTCCGCCGCCAGATCGTCAGCTACCAGAGCGACGAGCGTCCGGGCACGATCATCGTCAACACGCGCGAGCGTCACCTCTATTATATCCTGCCTAACGGCAAGGCCGTCCGTTACGGGATCGGCGTCGGCAAGCAGGGCTTCGCATGGTCCGGCACGGCCTATGTCGCCTGGAAGCAGGAATGGCCAAACTGGCATCCGCCGAAGGAAATGGCCGTCCGTCGTCCTGAAATCGCCAAATATGTCGAAGACGGCATGGGTCCAGGCCTCACCAACCCGCTCGGCGCACGCGCCATGTATCTCTTCAACGAGAAGGGCCAGGACACGCTCTTCCGCCTGCATGGTACCCCGGAATGGGCATCGATCGGCACCGCCGCTTCTTCTGGCTGCATCCGCCTGATGAACCAGGACGTGATCGATCTCTACAGCCGCGTCCGTCCAGGCAAGACCACCTCCAAGGTCATCGTTATCCAGTAAGCTAAAAGCTGAATTCGGTATAAAAAAGGCCGCCGGACTTTTGAGTCCGGCGGCCTTTTTGTATCTGGCATGCTCAGGCTCAGGCGGTCTGCTTTGCCTTGAGCTCGATGCGGCGGCGATGCAGGACCGGCTCGGTGTAGCCGTTCGGCTGGTCCCTGCCCTTCAGGACCAGATCGAGTGCTGCCTGGAAGGCGATCGAATCGTCGAAATTTCCGGCCATCTGGATGTAGGCTGAGTCGCCGGCATTCTGCTGGTCGACGACGGCGGCCATACGCTTCATCGTTTCGACGACCTGCTCCGTCGTGACGATCTTGTGGTGCAGCCAGTTCGCCATGTGCTGGGCGGAAATCCGCAATGTCGCGCGGTCTTCCATGAGGCCGACATTGTTGATGTCAGGCACCTTGGAGCAGCCGATGCCCTGGTCGACCCAGCGCACGACGTAACCCAGAATGCCCTGCGCATTGTTGTCGAGTTCGCGCTGGATTTCTTCCGGCGTCCAATTCGGCCGTACAACGACAGGCACCGAGAGAATATCGGAGAGCTTGGCGCGGGTGCGATCCTTCAGGCCTTCCTGCACCTTGGCGACATTGATCTGGTGATAATGCGTGGCATGCAGAGTGGCGGCCGTCGGCGACGGCACCCAGGCGGTGTTAGCCCCGGCCTTCGGATGGGCGATCTTCTGCTCCAGCATTGCGGCCATCAGATCCGGCATGGCCCACATGCCCTTGCCGATCTGCGCGTGGCCGGAGAGGCCGCATTCGAGGCCGATATCGACGTTCCAGTTTTCGTAGGCTCCAATCCAGGCGGCCTGCTTCATGTCTCCTTTGCGGATCATCGGGCCGGCTTCCATAGAAGTGTGGATTTCATCTCCCGTGCGATCGAGGAAGCCCGTGTTGATGAAAACGACCCGTTCGCGGGCAGCGCGGATGCATTCCTTGAGATTGACCGTCGTGCGGCGCTCCTCGTCCATGATGCCCATCTTGATGGTATTACGCGCCATACCGAGGGCGTCTTCAGCGCGCGAGAAGATCTCGACTGCGAAGGCGACCTCTTCGGGGCCATGCATCTTCGGCTTGACGACATACATGGAGCCGGCACGCGAATTCTTGCGGCGCCCCGATGGGCCGACATCGTAGAGCGCAATCAGGCCGGTGATCACGGCATCCATGATGCCTTCCAGTACCTCGTTGCCGTCGCGATCGACGATCGCCGGATTGGTCATGAGGTGGCCGACGTTGCGCACCAGCATCAGAGAGCGGCGATGCAGTTCGAAGCTCTGCCCGCCGGGGGCCGTGTAGGCGATATCCGGATTGAGCTTGCGAACGAATGTCGAACCGGCCTTGGCCACTTCCTCCTGCAGGTCGCCCTTCATCAGGCCGAGCCAGTTGCGGTAGACGACGACCTTGTCCTCGGCATCGACGGCAGCAATGGAATCTTCGCAGTCCATGATCGTTGTGATAGCCGATTCCAGCCAGACGTCGGAAATATGGGCCGGATCGGTCTTGCCGATCGGGGTTGAGGCATCGAGCGCGATTTCGATATGGATGCCGTTGTTCTTCAGGAGAATATGGGTCGGCATGTTCGCATCGCCGCGATAGCCAGTGAAATGCCCGATATCCTTCAAGGCGAGAGTTTTGCCATCGACGGCAGCAATCGCCAGAGCATCATTCTTGACGGCGAAGGAGCCGACATTTTTCCAGGAGCTGCCATCGAGGGGAACGGCGGAATCGAGGAAGTTGCGCACCCAGGCGATGACCCTTTCGCCGCGCTTGGGGTTGTAACCCTTGCCCTTTTCGGCGCCGTCCGTTTCCGGGATGGCATCGGTGCCATAGAGCGCGTCATAGAGCGACCCCCAGCGAGCATTGGCGGCATTCAACGCGTAGCGGGCGTTCATGACGGGAACGACGAGCTGCGGGCCGGCAACAGAGGCGATCTCGGAATCGACATTGGCAGTCGAAACCTGAAAATCCGGCCCTTCGGGCAGGAGATAGCCGATCTCTTTCAGGAAGGACTGATAGGCGTCCATATCCGTCGGTGCGCCGTTCCGGCGATACCATTCGTCGATCTTTTCCTGCAGCTGGTCGCGCTTCAAAAGCAGCGCGCGGTTCTTCGGCGCCAGATCATGCACGATCGCCGAGAAATCGGCGAAGAACTTGTCCGCATCGATTGCGAGGCCCGGCAACGCCTCCTTCACGAGGAAATCATGAAGGACGGCTTCGATGAAGAGGCCATTCTTTTCAATACGGCTCATGCGGTGTCTCCCTTGCAGTGGCAGCTTTCTCGATGCTGCCACTTTGCCCGGCTTTCACTCACAGTCAATTCAGCAACAATTCGAAAGATTTATGCAGCCCCGGAAATAGTGCGCCGCGTCACACGCATCGGGAGCCCGTTCTGCGGCTGTGTCGTCAGCTTCTGTACCGGCCAGGGATTCGTCTGATCGGTAGAATCGAAGCGATAGCGATGCATCAGAACGGCCAGCGCGATCACCGCCTCCTGAAGCGCGAACGTCGCGCCGATGCAGACGCGCGGACCTGCGCCGAACGGCAGGAACTGGAAGCGGCCGATAGAGGCGCGGTTTTCCGGCAGGAAACGTTCCGGCATGAAGGCGCGCGGCCGATCCCAATGAAGTTCATGACGGTGCAGCGTCCAGGGCATGACGAGCACGGTGACACCGGTTTCGATCTCGACCCGTTCGCCCTTGGCGCTTGTCCAGGAATCATCCGAGATAGCGGCCCGATTGATCGACGGGGCCGGCGGATAGAGGCGCAAAGCTTCCTCGAAGGCGGCGTGGGTCTGCGGCATCAGATCCGGCCATTCGACCGGTTCGGCACCTGACGCGAGCACCGCATCAATCTCCTTTTCCATCGCCTCGCGGATATGCGGGCTGTTCGAGACGCAATAGAGCGTCCAGGCGAGCGCGCGGGCGGTCGTCTCGTGGCCGGCGCCGATGAAGGTGAGGATATTATCCTCGATCTCCTCTTTCGTCAGGCCATCGGGACCAGCCTGCTCTAAAAGCAGGGTGAGAAAATCGTTCGGCGCCTTGCTGCGGTCGGCCTTCATCTTGGCAAGCCGCATATCCATGGTGTTGCGCACGATGGTGCGGAATTTCTCCAGCACCTTGTGGCCGCCAATGCGTGTCACACGTGGAACCCAGGATGGCGCCCGCAACAAATCCATCGGATCGACGCGGCCCATGCGATGCAGCAGCTCGTTGACATCATCGGCGAAGTGGCCGCTGGAGGTGACGATGTCGCCGGAAAACAGCGTATCTGCAAGAACGGCGAAGGTCAGTTCCGTCATGTCGGCGCTGATATCGAAAATCGTGCCGGCCTCACCGACATCAGCATATTTGCGGGCGTAGTCTTCCGACTGGCGCAGCATCTGGTCGGCGAACCCTTTTGCATGACGGGGCGTGAAGACGGGCGCAACGGCCTTGCGCGAGCGTTTCCAGACGAGTCCTTCCGCCGTCAAAAGTCCGTCGCGCAGGATCGGGCGCAGCACGAGCTGGCGAATGTCGGACATGCGGTAATTGTTGGCATTGTCGACCAGCACATACTTGATGAGACCGGGATCGTTGACGATCAGCGTTCTCTGGCCAAAGAAATTGGTGCGAATCCACGGCAGCGTGTAGGACGGCTCGCCCCAGAGCTCCAGAGGATTGCGGAAAACCGTCCTGATGATCTCGAGCCGCGACGGCGGCACGGTACGCGGCAACGGTGCCGGAGGAACGAAGGGGTCCGGACGCATATCCATGAGCAAGGCCTTTCGCCAGAAATATTATCTTCCCGGCAGGCCTGGAGGTTAGAGCAGACCCTTCAGCTCGTCCAGTTTGTCGTTGATCAGCCAGCCGTAATAATTCTCTTCCGGCCAGACCGTCGTGCCGGAGGAACGATTCTTAGCGGCAAGGGCTGCGGCACGCTGACGGGAATTGCCGACATTATAAAGTGTCGCCGTCACTCCCGGATTGTCGGAGATATCCACGCCGGCGATCTCCTTGTAGTCGTCGATCGACCTGCGGATCGAGGCGGCGACGAAGGCGAGCGAGATGTCGGGGTCCATGATCGCCTTATAGACCGAGCCAGCATTCTTCTCGTTCAGCTTCGGGTAGCCGGAAACGCGACTGACCAGATCAGACAGCATGAGCGCCGTCAACGGATTGACCTGGCCGAGACCGAAGGTCTGGCCGGCATAGAAGGGCTGGAAGAAGACAGCGCTGAAGCGGTTGTTCGGGAAGCTCTTGCCGCCAATGGTCTTACCACGGAAATCGTTTTCCCAGACATCCTCGCGGCAGGTCCAGAGCGTGTAGGAATCGCTCTTGCCGTTGCATGCAGCAAATTGCGGCCGGTCGATAAAATCGTCGACGCTTTCGCCATCATAGGCAAAACGGAAGCTTTCGCCGGCATAGGAGGCGGCCTTGACGTAGTAGGCCTGGAGGCGGTCATAGGCGTCGACATTATAGGTGTGCTCGCCGACGATCGCGCCGATCACATGAATCGGGTTGATGCCATAGGCGTTTGAGACCTTCTTGATCTTGCCCATGAGTTCGTGGTCGGTTGACAGCAGGTCGTAGACTTTCTCATATTTGAGATCGAACGTCGTCTTGGTGCCCTTGGTGCGACGAACCGAAGCGCCAGGGATATCCGGCTGTTCGGCATGACGATTGCCGGGCGGAACAGCCTGCGCCGCAAGGGCAGGAGCCGAGCCCGCAATGGTCATGGCAATCACAAGGCTTGTCAAAAGGCGTCGCACGATCTGCTTTCCCGTCTTTCCCTGTCGTCTTTGTGAAGCGGCTGACTGGACCAGAATCTTGTCCGAATAAAGCCGGTACAAAAACAAAGCGGGCCTTTCACTAGAAAGTAAAAGGCCCGCTGTCGAGAGTTCGGATCGTCAAAGTTTTGGCATTACCTGCGCAAAGGTAAAAAACGATGTTTGGCGATCACAGGATGAAGCGTGACAGATCGGTATTCTGCGCGAGATCGCCGACATGCTCGCGTACGTAAGCGGCATCGATCTTCACATCCGTGCCGGCGCGGTCCGGTGCGTTATAGGAGATGTCGTCCAGCACCCGCTCCATGACCGTCTGCAGGCGGCGGGCGCCGATATTCTCGACGGAGGAGTTCAGGTGGACGGCGACATCGGCGAGCGCATCGATCGCATCATCCGTGAAGTCGAGTGTCAGGCTTTCGGTTTCCATCAGTGCCTTGTACTGGCGGATCAGGCTTGCCTCGGTTTCCGTCAGGATGCGGCGGAAGTCTTCCTTGTTCAGCGGACGCAGTTCAACGCGGATCGGCAGACGGCCCTGCAGTTCGGGCAGCAGGTCCGACGGTTTGGAAACATGGAAGGCGCCGGAGGCGATGAAGAGGATGTGATCCGTCTTCACCGGGCCGTACTTGGTCGAAACCGTCGTGCCTTCGACGAGCGGCAGCAAGTCGCGCTGAACGCCTTCGCGGGAAACGCCGGCGCCGGCGCCGCCGTCGCGCGCCGCAATCTTGTCGATCTCGTCCAGGAAGACGATGCCGTCATTCTCGACCGAACGAACGGCCTCGCGCTGGATGACTTCGTTGTCGATAAGCTTGTCGGATTCGTCTCGGATCAAGTCCGTATAAGACGCCTTCACCGTGGTGCGCACCTTCTTGGTGCGGCCACCCATCGCCTTGCCGAACATTTCAGACAGGTTCAGCACGCCGATATTGGCGCCCGGCATGCCGGGGATTTCGAAGCCGCCCATGCCTGAACCGGCATCGGCCACTTCGATATCGATTTCCTTGTCGTCGAGCTCGCCGCTGCGCAGCTTCTTGCGGAAGCTTTCGCGGGTGGCGGGCGACGCCGTGGCGCCGACCAGCGCATCGAGAACACGCTCTTCCGCGCTCATATGGGCCTTTGCCTGAACCTCGGTGCGCTTTTTTTCGCGCACAAGACCGATGCCGACTTCGACGAGATCGCGGATAATCTGCTCGACATCGCGGCCGACATAACCGACTTCGGTGAACTTCGTGGCTTCGACCTTGATGAAGGGTGCCCCGGCGAGCTTGGCGAGGCGACGAGAGATTTCCGTCTTGCCGACACCAGTCGGGCCGATCATCAGGATATTCTTCGGCATGACTTCATCGCGCAGGCTCGGATCGAGCTGATGGCGGCGCCAGCGGTTGCGGAGCGCAATCGCCACGGCGCGCTTGGCCTCATGCTGGCCGATAATATAGCGGTCGAGCTCGGAAACGATCTCGCGGGGAGAAAAGGTGGTCATTGTCTATCATTCTCCTGGCGGTCCAGGGCCATGAGGAGTGCCCGGCCGTAATTCGTAGTTGTTTCGCCAAGTCTTTGAAAGCCTGACTTGGTATAGGCTCTGATTGCGAAGATGTTGTCCGGATGAGGATCGACCAACACGCGGTTCTTCCCCCTATCGAAGAGCGCCCGGCAGAAATTCGCCATGAAGGCCGGCCCGTGACCCTTTCCCAGAAGCGTTTCGATGCCGATGAACTGATCGATACCGCAGGTGCCTTCGGGCTGGCCGTTCAGCGCGGCATCGTCTTCATCATCGAGATCTGCCACCTGAATGAAGGCAAAATCCTTGCCGTCGAGCGTCACTATATAGAGTTCGACCGCCAGATCATGCAGATGTTCCTCAATCGAAACCAGCGCCTTCTCTGGCTCGCCCCACCAGCGGCGGACATGCGGCTGTTCCAGCCATTCGGCCAGAAGCGGCAGGTCAGCCACCGTGACGAGACGGAAGACGTAATCCGTCATTCCGCGTCCAGCGTTTCCACGATGACATTGTGGTTGGTGTAGACGCAGATGTCGGCGGCGATATCGAGCGCACGACGGGCAATCTCTTCTGCTGATTTATCCGTGTCGGCCAGTGCAAGAGCTGCTGCAAGCGCGAAATTGCCGCCGGAGCCGATGGCCGCGACGCCATGTTCCGGTTCCAGCACGTCACCGTTGCCGGTGATGGCAAGCGTAACCGACTTGTCGGCGACCAGCATCATGGCTTCAAGATTGCGCAGGTAACGATCAGTACGCCAATCCTTCGCGAGTTCGACGGCAGCGCGCATCAGCTGGCCCGGATACTGCTCCAGTTTCTTTTCGAGCCTTTCCAGAAGGGTGAAGGCGTCAGCGGTAGCACCTGCGAAGCCGGCTATCACTTCGCCCTTGCCGATGCGACGGACCTTGCGCGCGTTGCCTTTCATGACAGTCTGGCCGAGACTGACCTGGCCATCGCCAGCCACCACGACCTTGCCGCCTTTTCGAACTGTAATAATTGTCGTCATCAAACACCTGTTGCCCCAACTCGCGGGCTGTTCCAGCGGGCCGAACGTCGGCCCTGTTGAACCCTATGTAAGTGGGCAAGCCGCGATTGCAAATGGCCTTCCTTTTGTGGCCCTGCGCTTCTGGATATTTCGCGATCCGCCTGATAAGGAACCACGTTGATTTCAAGGAGAAAGCCATATGGCCGAGACCGCAGCAAGCCGCACGGGCAGCGTTTCCCGCAAGACCAATGAGACGTCCATTTCCGTTTCCGTCAATCTCGACGGCACCGGCAAATCGACGATTTCGACGGGCGTCGGCTTCTTCGATCATATGCTGGATCAGCTTTCGCGACATTCGCTGATCGACATGGAAATCGAATCCAAGGGTGATCTGCATATCGACGATCATCACACGGTCGAAGATACCGGTATCGCTATCGGCCAGGCGATCGCCAAGGCACTCGGCGATCGCCGCGGCATCACTCGCTACGCCTCGATCGACCTCGCCATGGACGAGACGATGACGAAGGCTGCCGTCGATCTCTCCGGCCGCCCCTTCCTCGTCTGGAACGTTTCCTTCAGCGCGCCGAAGATCGGCACTTTCGATACGGAACTGGTGCGCGAATTCTTCCAGGCGCTCGCCCAGAATGCCGGGATCACCCTGCATATTCTCAATCACTATGGTGCCAACAACCATCATATTGCAGAGACATGCTTCAAGGCCGTCGCCCGCGTTCTGCGCACGGCGATAGAGATCGATCCGCGGCAGGCGGGCCGTGTTCCCTCGACCAAGGGCACACTCGCCTGAGCCCCAGCAGGGAGCGTCAGATGGCATCCAGCTACGTTTTTCTTGTTCCGCCCGATGGTCAGCGCGAGGACACGCGCACGATCCGCGACGGTTTCTTGTGGCTTGCCTTCCTCTTTCCCTGGATCTGGCTCCTGGCGCACCGGCTCTGGCTCCATGCGATCATTGCCTTCGCGCTGCAGGCGATCGGTGGCGTGCTGACGGAAGAGCCGGGCTTCGGGCCGGCGGGAATGGCTCTCGCCTTTGGCGTCAACCTGTTCGTCGGGTTCGAGGCTCAGAATTTCCGCATCCGCAATCTTGCCTCCCGCGGCTGGCGCGAGGAGGCCGCGATCGGCGCGTCCTCGATCGATCTTGCGGAAGAGATCTATTTTTCCAACATCGAGACCGACGCCGATTTGAAGGCGCCGGAACGGAACCAGGCTTCCGGCCCGCAGGCACGGCAGGGCCATTCCACTTCGCTCGGTCTCTTCGGTTTTGACGGAGGACGCAAATAATGCGCGTCGCAATTATCGACTACGGCTCTGGCAATCTGCGCTCAGCCACCAAGGCCTTCGAACGTGCGGCCCGCGAAGCCGGCATCGAGGCCGAAATCAATCTGACCGACAAGGCGGAGATCGTTGCCGCGGCCGACCGTATCGTGCTGCCGGGCGTCGGCGCCTATGCCGATTGCCGCCGCGGGCTCGATGCCGTGCCCGGCATGACGGAAGCCTTGCTTGAGGGGGTCGAGAAGAAGGCGCGGCCGTTCCTCGGCATCTGCGTCGGCATGCAGCTCATGTCCTCGCGCGGTCTTGAAAAGACGACGACGCAGGGCTTCGGCTGGATTCCAGGCGACGTCGTCGAGATGACACCTGCCGACCCCGAGCTGAAAATCCCGCAGATCGGCTGGAACACGCTCGACCTGAGACATGAGCATCCGCTTTTCAACGGTATTCCGACCGGACCTGATGGCCTGCATGCTTATTTCGTACACTCCTACCATCTCGCTGCCGAGAAAGCCTCTGACGTGATCGCCACCACCGATTATGGTGGGCCGATGACGGCCTTCGTCGGCCGGGACAATATGGCTGGTTCGCAATTCCACCCGGAAAAGAGCCAGAAGCTCGGACTGGCGCTGATTGCGAATTTCCTGCGCTGGGCGCCCTGAGGGCTGGCTTTTAATATGCGCGCCTTATTTCCCCTGTAAGGGACAGGCAGATACAGGAGCGCGCTCGATGCCGGCTTCGCAAAAGACAGGAAAGATATTTTACAGGCTGCGGCCTGCCAGAGAGGGCCAGCCGCCGTTCGTCGATATCAGACTGCCCGGCGGGACGATCATCCGCCAGGTCGACGAGGCTCTGCATCGCAAAGCGCTCTCCAACGCTGCCAAGACTCTGACAGAAAGGCTCGACCGCTGATGCAGGAGACCTTTCCGGGAAAAGAGAATTCCAGGCTGAGATCGGACGAGATAAGCGCCGGCGATCTCGCCGAAGCCGTGCTGGAATTCTATATCGAAGGCGAGGATGACCTGATCGGTCTGCTCGCTTATGCGCTCTACGAGCGCCAGAAGCGTGATTTCATCGTCAGCTATCGCAAGCGCAACGCCGGCCGTTCGCCCATTGAGGCGGAAATCGCGGCGGTGACGAGCAATTACCTTTCGTCCGATCTGCGCAACACGTTGCGCGACCGTGCCTCGCAGATCCTTTCAAGCTATGCCGAGACCTATGTCGAGGCCATGGAGCCGCAGATCCAGCTCGTAGCCACCAATAGCGAGGCGCTGCGGCAGGTGCGCGATATCGAAAATTCCGTGAGGAAGCGTACCGGCTTCTGGCGTCAGGTGCGGGTAGGCTTCACCGTGGCGCTGCTGCTGATCGCCCTTTTCGCCGCTCTCACCATTGCCGCTGTCTTTTTTCGTTCGGATATCGTAGATGCGTGGAATGCACTGATAGTACCCATGATGCTACGGACTTGAGACGAATGATCCTTTTTCCCGCGATCGACCTGAAGGGCGGACAATGCGTTCGCCTGAAGCTCGGCGACATGCAACAGGCGACGGTATACAATACCGATCCGGCCGCCCAGGCGAAATCCTTCGAAGAGCAGGGTTTCGAATGGCTGCATGTGGTCGATCTCGACGGCGCCTTTGCGGGACATTCGGCCAATGGCGATGCAGTTGAAGCGATCCTCAAGGCCACAAAAAATCCCGTGCAGCTCGGCGGCGGTATCCGCACGCTCGAGCACATCGAGAACTGGTTGTCGCGCGGGCTGCGGCGCGTGATCCTCGGCACCGTTGCCGTCCGCGACCCGGCACTCGTCATCGATGCCTGCAAGACATTTCCGGGCCGTGTCGCCGTCGGCATCGATGCCAAAGGCGGCAAGGTGGCCGTCGAAGGCTGGGCCGAGGCCTCCGAACTCGGCATCATCGAACTTGCAAAGAAATTCGAAGGCGCAGGCGTTGCCGCAATCATCTATACGGATATCGACCGCGATGGCATCCTGACCGGCATCAACTGGACATCAACATTGGAGCTGGCGGACGCTGTTTCGATCCCCGTCATCGCATCGGGCGGCCTCGCCTCGATCGAAGACATCAAACGCATGCTGCAACCGGATGCCCGCAAGCTCGAAGGCGCCATCTCCGGACGGGCTCTTTATGATGGGCGGATCGACCCCAAGGAGGCGCTCGATCTCATCACGGCCGCACGGGCGAAGGAGACTGTATAATGAGCCTGAAAGCCCGCATAATCCCCTGCCTCGACGTCAAGGACGGCCGTGTCGTCAAGGGCGTCAATTTCCTCAATCTGGTCGATGCCGGCGATCCCGTCGAAGCAGCCAAGGCCTATGATGCGGCCGGCGCCGACGAACTCTGCTTCCTCGACATCACCGCCTCCTCGGACAATCGCGAGACGATCTTCGATGTCGTCGCGCGCACGGCTGAGCAGTGCTTCATGCCGCTTACCGTCGGCGGCGGCGTGCGGACCATTGCCGATATCCGCAAGCTGCTGCTGTGCGGTGCCGACAAGGTCTCGATCAATTCGGCGGCGGTCAACAATCCGGATTTCGTCGCCGAAGCGGCTGACAAGTTCGGCGACCAGTGCATCGTCGTATCGATCGATGCCAAGCGCCGCCTCACGCACAAAGTCGGCGGTGATAATTTCAGTGCCTGGGAAATCTATACGCATGGCGGCCGCAACGCGACCGGCATCGATGCGGTGGAATTCGCCCAGAAGATGGTTGCCCGCGGCGCCGGCGAGTTGCTCGTCACCTCCATGGACCGCGACGGCACGAAGATTGGCTACGATCTTGAGCTGACGCGTGCGATTGCCGATTCCGTTCGCGTGCCGGTCATTGCCTCTGGCGGCGTCGGTGATCTCGACGATCTCGTGGCCGGCGTGAAGGAAGGCCATGCCAATGCGGTGCTTGCCGCATCAATCTTCCACTTCGGCACCTATTCCGTCGGCGAAGCGAAACACTATATGTCTGAGCGCGGCATCGCGATGCGCCTCGACTGAGTTTGGAAGCAGGACATGAGCGGATTTTCCCTTTCCGACCTCGAGCGGATCGTCGAAGAGCGGGCGAAGGCCTCTCCGGACGAATCCTGGACCGCCAAGCTGGTGGCCGGCGGACAGCAGAAAGCAGCCAAGAAACTCGGCGAGGAAGCGATCGAGGCTGTCATGGCCGCCGTCACAAACGACCGCGATAACCTCACCTATGAAGCAGCCGACGTTCTCTATCACCTATTGGTCGTATTGAAGATTGCTGAAATACCGGTAGAGAATGTCATGACCGAACTTGCGCGGCGGACCGCGCAATCCGGCCTCAAGGAAAAGGCCAGCCGGCAGAGTTCATGAGTATCGCGACACAGATTATTGGGGTGGCGGAAAAGCTGGATCACTTCCAGACCGCCTCCTATTCCCCTTATCACTTCTTCACATCGGAACAGTGGGCAAAGTTTCGTGCCGACACGCCGATGACGCTGACGGCCGATGAGGTCAAACGGCTTCGCTCCATGGGCGACCCGATCGACCTCGATGAAGTCCGGCGCATCTATCTGTCGTTGTCGCGTCTGCTTTCGGCACATGTGGAATCCTCGCAGCTGCTGTTCGAGCAGCGCAACCGCTTCCTCAGCCTGTCAGATGTGACGAAGACGCCGTTCGTGATCGGTATTGCCGGTTCTGTCGCTGTCGGCAAATCCACGACGGCACGTATCCTGAAGGAGCTGCTCGGCCGCTGGCCTTCCAGCCCCAAGGTCGATCTCGTCACCACGGACGGTTTCCTCTATCCGAACGCCGTGCTGAAGCGCGAAAATCTGATGCAGCGCAAAGGCTTTCCGGAAAGCTACGATACCGCAGCGATCCTGCGTTTCCTGTCGGCGATCAAGGCCGGATTGCCCGATGTAAAGGCGCCCTCCTATTCGCACCTCGTCTATGACGTGCTGCCGGACGAATACAAGATCGTTGACCGGCCTGACATTCTGATCTTCGAGGGTATCAATGTCCTGCAATCGCGCGACCTGCCGGCCGACGGCAAGATCGTGCCGATGGTTTCCGATTTCTTCGACTTCTCGATCTATATCGACGCCGAGGAAACGCAGATTCACAACTGGTATGTGACGCGCTTCATGCGGCTCAGGGAAACGGCCTTCCGGGATCCGAATTCCTACTTCCATCGCTATGCATCCATCAGCGATGAAGAAGCGGTTGCGATCGCCGAGGACCTCTGGGCGAATATCAACCTCAAGAACCTGCGCCAGAACATCCTGCCGACGCGGCCGCGTGCCGATCTCATCCTGCACAAGGGCAAAGATCATCTGATCGAACAGGTGGCGCTGCGCAAGCTTTGAGCAACACAATTCCTGACGAAAACCCTTACTGGAATTGCTTCTACGGATTGACCCGGCGGAGCGTCAGATTGATGCGGCCGCCGTTCTTCAAAAGGGTCGAGGTGGCCGGGTAGATGCGGTCGACGCCGTGGAAGCAGAGCCGCCCTTCCCCGCCGAGAATGACGACATCGCCGCTCGACAGCTTGAGGGACATGGTCTTGTCGTTGCGGTTCACGCCACCCACGCGAAACAGGCAGGCATTGCCGAGCGAAATCGAGACGACCGGCGCTTTCAGGTCGTTCTCATCCTTGTCCTGATGCAGCCCCATGCGCGCCTCATCCGAATAGAAATTGACGAGGCAGGCTTCAGGCGGCTTGTCGTAGCCCGAAACGTCGCCCCAGATCTCCAGCAATTCCGACGGAAGTGCCGGCCACGGCCTGCCGGTCACCGGGTGCATCGGCTGATAGCGATAGCCGCGCGCCTTGTCCGTCACCCAGCCGAGCGAGCCGCAATTGGTCATGCGCACCGACATCGGCTTGCCGGTGCCGGGCATGATCGGCACGTAGAGCGGCGCCTCGGCGACAATATTCCTGATGATATCGACCAGCGCTTCCTGGCGAGCGCGATCCAGATATTCTGGCAGATGGCGGATGCCGCTTAGAAGCTCCGGCATGTCATTCTCCACCGCCCGGTCGGCCGCGCATCTTCTTGACTTCCGAGCGGCCGGATTTTTCCTTCAGGCGTCGCTCGATCGAGCCCTTCGTCGGCTTGGTCTTCTTGCGCGGCGGCGGTGGCGGCTTGGCGGCCTCAAGGATCAATTCCTTCAGCCGCTCGCGCGCGTCCTCGCGATTACGGTCCTGACTGCGAAAGCGGCTTGCCTCGATCATCAGCACACCGTCCTTCGACATGCGTCTGCCGGCAAGCTTGATCGCATTGGTCTTGACCCGCTCGTTGAGCGAGGGGGAATTGGGAATATTGAAGAAGAGCTGGACGGCGGTCGAGACCTTGTTGACGTTCTGACCGCCAGGACCACCCGCCAGAACGAACTGTTCCGTCAGCTCCCATCCGGCGATGGTAATCCTGTCGTCGATATAAAGAGCGTCGCTGGCCATGCAGCCTTCTAGCGCATAATGGCCGCGAATTGAAAGCGGTGGAAACCCGGCGCCTGAGCAACCGAAGACCCGGCGTTTGGGAACGCCGGGTTTCACGTGAATCGCCAGAAGTTTCCCGGCGGCTTATTCGGCAGCGACCTTGATGCCGGGGGCTGCGTCGCGCACGCCGCCGTCGACGTGGTCCTCGAACTTGGCGAAGTTGGCGATGAACATGGAGACCAGCTTTTCGGCCTGCGCGTCATAGGCCTGCTTGTCGGCCCAGGTCGAGCGCGGATCGAGGATGCCGGTATCAACGCCTTCAACCGCTACCGGAACGGCGAAGCCGAAATTCGGATCGGCGCGGAACTCAGCCTTGGCGAGTTCGCCGGAAAGTGCGGCCGTCAGCAGCGCACGGGTTGCCTTGATCGGCATGCGCTTGCCGGTGCCGTAGGCCCCACCGGTCCAGCCGGTGTTGACGAGCCAGCATTCGACGCCGTGGCGGCCGATGAGCTCCTTCAGCAGATTGCCGTATTCGGCCGGATGGCGCGGCATGAAGGGTGCGCCAAAGCAGGTCGAGAAGGTCGCCTCCGGCTCCACAACACCCTTTTCCGTGCCGGCTACCTTGGCGGTGTAGCCGGACAAGAAGTGGTACATGGCCTGATCGGGCGTCAGTTTGGCGATCGGCGGCATGACGCCGAAGGCATCGGCCGTGAGCATGATGATGGTCTTTGGATGGCCTGTAAGACCGGTTTCCGATGCATTCGGGATGAAGTCCATCGGATAGGCGCAGCGGGTGTTTTCCGTCAGCGACGCATCGTTGAAATCCGGCTCGCGGTTTTCGTTGAGAACGACGTTTTCAAGCACCGTACCGAAACGCTGGGTGGTGGCGTAGATTTCGGGCTCGGCCTCCGCCGAGAGGCGAATGGTCTTGGCGTAGCAGCCACCTTCGAAATTGAAGATGCCGTTTTCGCCCCAGCCATGCTCGTCATCACCGATCAATGTGCGGGCCGGATCGGCCGAAAGCGTCGTCTTGCCCGTACCGGACAGACCGAAGAAGACCGCAGCGTCACCTGCAGGGCCGACATTGGCCGAGCAATGCATCGGCATGACACCCTTTTCGGGCAACAGGTAGTTCAGCACTGTGAAGACCGACTTCTTCATCTCGCCGGCATAGGAGGTGCCGGCGATCAGAACGATGCCGCTGGTGAGATCACAAGCGATCACCGTTTCGGTGCGGCAGCCGTAACGCTCCGGATCGGCCTTGAAGCTCGGCAGGTCGATGATCGTCAACTTCGGCGCAAAGCTCGCGAGCGCGTCTGCCTTCGGACGGATCAGCAGGTTGCGGATGAAGAGCGAATGCCAGGCGAATTCGGTCACAACGCGGGTCGGGAGTGCCTGACCGGCATCGGCACCGCCGATCAGATCCTGCACGAAGAGATCCCTCCCCGCGGCATGGGCCAGCATATCCTTGTGCAGCAGGGCAAAATGCTCCGGCGACATCGGCTTGTTGTTATCCCACCAGATCTGGTCATCCGTATTCTCATCGCGGACGACGAACTTGTCGCGCGGCGAGCGGCCGGTGTGCTGGCCGGTCGTGGCACGAAGAGCGCCCTGGGCTGTCAGTTCGGCCTCTCCCCGGCGAATCGCTTCCTCGTAAAGAAGAGCGGCAGAGAGGTTGTAACGGACGCTCCGTACGTCGCTGAAACCAATCGTCGCCAGCTCGATTGCCTGGTTGTGAACTCCGAACGTCTCCATAGCTTTTCCCTTCGCTGAGGCGCCTTGGCCGTTAAAATCTAAGCAAAAATAAAAGGAGAAATTTTAAATGGCAATAGGCTTGAACTTAGAAAATATAATGATATCAAATAATTAATCGATTTAAATTCCGAAAATCTATTTTAAATCGTTTGAAGACCTCCTGTTGAAACAACTTGTCGCACCACTTGCGATTGCGGCTCATGAGGGCTGGCAATCTACCCCTTTATCTTTGCCACAATTTGTTCCACCTTTATCCTCCATAAGCGCAACCGGTCACGAAGACCGCCTGGGGAGACGAAATCCGGGAGATTGCGCACTGATGACGGAGACGAACACCATGCCGACAATCGCGCTCGTTGACGACGACCGCAACATTCTCACTTCCGTGTCGATTGCACTGGAAGCCGAAGGATATAAGGTCGAAACCTATACGGACGGCGCTTCCGCGCTGGATGGCCTGCTCGCACGCCCGCCGCAACTGGCGATCTTCGATATCAAGATGCCGCGTATGGACGGCATGGAGCTGCTTCGCCGCCTTCGCCAGAAGTCGGACATGCCAGTCATCTTCCTGACTTCCAAAGATGAAGAGATCGACGAGCTCTTCGGTCTGAAGATGGGCGCCGACGATTTTATCACCAAGCCCTTCTCCCAGCGGCTGTTGGTCGAGCGCGTTCGCGCCGTTTTGCGCCGCGCTTCGAACCGTGAGGCAGCCGCAACCGGCGGCGTTGCCACCGTCGGTACGCCAAAGGCAGGTGCGGTTCAGCAGGCCCGTTCGCTCGAGCGCGGCCAGCTGGTCATGGACCAGGAACGCCACACCTGCACCTGGAAGGGTGAGGCCGTCACCCTCACCGTCACTGAATTCCTGATCCTGCATTCGCTGGCCCAGCGCCCGGGTGTGGTGAAAAGCCGCGACGCCCTGATGGATGCCGCCTATGACGAACAGGTGTATGTTGACGACCGCACCATCGACAGCCACATCAAGCGGCTGCGGAAGAAGTTCAAGATGGTCGATACAGACTTTGATATGATTGAAACGCTTTACGGTGTGGGTTACCGCTTCCGCGAAGCAGCCTGACGCTTCAAAGCGCAGGGAGAGACGAATGAGGGCGGCGGGCCGGCCAAGCTGGCCCCGCCCTCCGAAAGGGCCGTGATTGGCACAGTTGGTGCAGGAAAGGGATCTGGATGATGCGGAGGGCGTGAGCACCCGACGCGTCAGGGGTAGACGTTGGTCGCATCCCTTCACCCTGATCCGCCGGATCTTCGGCAATGCTGTCTTTTCGAGCCTGACGCGCCGCATCGTCTTCTTTAACCTTGCGGCCCTGCTCGTCCTCGTCGGCGGTATTCTCTATCTCAACCAGTTCCGCGAAGGCCTGATCGACGCGCGCGTCGAGAGCCTGCTGACGCAGGGCGAAATTATCGCTGGCGCGGTTTCGGCTTCGGCTTCCGTCGATACGAACTCGATCACTATCGATCCGCAGAAGCTGCTCGAACTGCAGGCCGGCCAGAGCATCACGCCGGTGCCGAACGACGAGGATCTCGAATTCCCGATCGATCCGGAAAAGGTGGCGCCGGTTCTTCGACGGCTGATCTCTCCGACCCGCACCCGCGCCCGCATCTTCGATGCCGACGCCAATCTGCTGCTCGATTCCCGCCATCTCTATTCTCGTGGCCAGGTGCTGCGTTTCGACCTGCCGCCGGTGGAGGAAGAAAAGCAGACCTGGAGCGAATGGTTCACGGCCCTCTTCAACAAGGCGCTGCAGCCGGGCAATCTTCCTGTCTACAAGGAAGCACCAGGTGGTGACGGTTCTATCTATCCCGAAGTGATGAATGCGCTGACGGGTGTACGCGGCGCAGTCGTGCGCACGACGGAAAAGGGCGAGCTCATCGTTTCGGTTGCCGTACCGATCCAGCGTTTCCGGGCCGTGCTCGGCGTGTTGCTGCTGTCGACGCAGGCCGGCGATATCGACAATATCGTGCATGCCGAGCGTCTCGCCATCATGCGCGTCTTCGGCGTTGCGACGCTCGTCAACGTGCTGATGGCGCTCGTGCTTTCCTCGACGATCGCCAATCCGCTGCGCCGGCTTTCGGCGGCGGCCATCCGGGTGCGCCGCGGCGCCAAGGAACGCGAGGAAATTCCAGACTTTTCGGCGCGTCAGGACGAAATCGGCAACCTTTCCATTGCGCTCCGCGAAATGACGACGGCCCTCTACGACCGGATTGATGCGATCGAGAGCTTTGCGGCCGATGTCAGCCATGAGCTGAAGAACCCGCTGACCTCGCTGCGCAGCGCCGTCGAAACACTGCCGCTCGCCAAATCCGACGATTCCAAGAAGCGGCTGATGGATGTCATCCAGCACGATGTCCGCCGCCTCGATCGGCTGATCAGCGATATCTCGGATGCATCGCGTCTCGATGCCGAGCTTGCGCGCGTCGATGCCGGATCTGTCGATCTGGAAGTATTTCTGCGCGATCTCATCGACGTGTCGCGCCAGATCCGCAGCACCAAGAAGAAGGTCGATATAGACTATGCCGTCGATCGCAAGCCGAACGTCAAGACGCGCTTTGTCGTCAAAGGGCATGACCTGCGTATCGGCCAGATCATCACCAACCTGATTGAAAATGCCCGCTCCTTCGTGCCGGAGCAGAACGGCAAGATCACGGTGCGTCTGGTCCGTACCCGCTCCCGTTGCGTCGTCTATATCGAAGACAACGGTCCGGGGATCCAGGCAGAGAATATCGACCGCATCTTCGAACGCTTTTATACCGACCGGCCGGAATCCGAAGGTTTCGGCCAGAATTCCGGCCTCGGGCTTTCCATCAGCCGGCAGATCGCCGAGGCGCATGGCGGTTCATTGCGGGCCGAAAACATCGTCGACGACGAGAGCGGCAAGCTGCTCGGCGCCCGTTTCATCCTTGCTCTGCCGGCCGACGCCGCGGCATGATCAATATCCACGCCACCGCAATCGTCATCGGAAAGACCGGCCTGCTGTTCACCGGCCCTTCAGGCTGGGGCAAGTCGATGACTGCTTTTACGTGCATGGCGGAGGCGCGGCGGCAGGGAATATTTTCCGTCCTCGTGGCCGATGATCAGGTGCTTCTTTCGAAACAGGACGGAGCAATCACTGCTGCCTGTCCGCCTGCCATTGCCGGGCTCATCGAGCTGCGCGGTACGGGGATCGTGAAGCACGATCATATTGCTCAGGCGGCGATGCATTTTGCAGTCCTGCCAGGCAGCGCCACAGGCGAGAACCGGCTTCCTGCGGAGGGGGAAACCGCCGTTCTTGCCGAGGGTTTCGAGCTGCCTGCACTGCGATTGTTGCCCAACCTCCCCCTGCCCCTTGCAGTGTTGATGGCAAAAGCGCCGGAAATCGGAAGCTGAGGCCTTCCGGACGGCTTGGTACGGCCTATATATTTGTATTTTTATCTTGCACTTCGGCTTTTGATCGCCAAGATGTGCCCCCACCGGTGGACGTAATTGCTGCGTTGCGATATTGGGGCCACGGTTTGCGTATGCCATGGGAGCAGTAATATCATGATCGGACTTGTGCTTGTCACTCATGGCAAGCTGGCTGAAGAGTTTCGTCATGCCGTAGAGCACGTCGTCGGTCCTCAGAAATTCATCGAAACGGTCTGCATCGGACCGGAAGACGATATGGACCAGAGACGACAGGACATTCTCGAAGCCGTTTCCGGCGCAGACGACGGCCATGGCGTCGTCATTCTCACTGACATGTTCGGCGGTACACCTTCCAACCTCGCAATCTCGGTGATGAGCAGCGGCCATACCGAAGTCATCGCCGGCGTCAACCTGCCGATGCTGATCAAGCTCGCCGGCGTGCGCGGCGAGAACAATATGGAAAAGGCGCTTGCCGAGGCTTCGGAGGCTGGCCGCAAATATATCAACGTTGCGAGCCGGGTCCTGAGCGGAAAGTAAGAAACCTCCATGACGCCGCTTTCCCGGGAACTCCTCATCATCAACAAGCGTGGCCTGCACGCGCGCGCTTCGGCAAAATTCGTCCAGACCGTCGATGCCTTCGATGCGACGATCACCGTTTCCAAGGACGGCATGACGGTCGGCGGTACCTCGATCATGGGTCTGATGATGCTTGCGGCGAGCCCCGGCTCCAGCGTCGTCGTCTCGGCGACCGGCAACCAGGCGGCCGAAGCGCTGAATGCCCTCGATGAGCTCATCCAGAACAAGTTCGGCGAAGAGATCTAATCTCCAGCGCCATATAAAGATATAAAGACTTCTTTATATCTCCGTTGCCTTCCCGACCGAAGCCTGCTAAACGGCGAGCATGACGTGCATTCCGCACGCGTTCGATCCGTTGCGGTCATCGTCGCGTCCTTGCGATGGTTTTGAGACGTTTCAGCCTGGAGAGCCCTATGAGCATTGAAAAAGATTATGTCGTCGCCGATATCGGCCTTGCAGATTTCGGACGCAAGGAAATCACCATCGCTGAAACCGAAATGCCCGGCCTCATGTCCTGCCGTGCTGAATTCGGTGAATCGAAGCCGCTGAAGGGCGCACGCATCACCGGCTCGCTGCACATGACGATCCAGACCGCCGTTCTCATCGAGACACTGGTTGCCCTCGGCGCCGAAGTCCGCTGGGCATCGTGCAACATCTTCTCGACGCAAGACCATGCCGCAGCAGCAATCGCCGCTTCCGGCGTGCCGGTCTTCGCGATCAAGGGCGAATCGCTTGAAGATTACTGGGTTTACACCGATAAGATCTTCCAGTGGGCCGATGGCGGTTTCTCCAACATGATCCTCGACGATGGCGGCGACGCCACCATGTATATCCTGCTTGGCGCCCGCGCCGAAGCCGGTGAGGACGTTCTTTCCAACCCGCACTCCGAGGAAGAGGAAATCCTCTTCGCCCAGATCAAGAAGCGCCTTGCAGCAGCGCCCGGCTGGTTCACCAAGCAGCGCGATGCCATCAAGGGTGTGACCGAAGAGACCACGACGGGCGTCAACCGCCTCTATCAGCTGAGCCAGAAGGGCTTGCTGCCTTTCCCGGCCATCAACGTCAACGACTCCGTCACCAAGTCGAAGTTCGACAACAAGTATGGCTGCAAGGAGTCGCTGGTCGACGGCATCCGCCGCGGCACCGACGTCATGATGGCGGGCAAGGTTGCCGTCGTCTGCGGTTACGGCGATGTCGGCAAGGGTTCTGCCGCCTCGCTTTCCGGCGCCGGCGCGCGCGTCAAGGTGACCGAAGCCGATCCGATCTGCGCCCTTCAGGCCGCCATGGACGGCTATGAGGTCGTTCTGCTTGAGGACGTCGTTTCCTCGGCCGATATCTTCATCACCACCACCGGCAACAAGGATGTCATCCGCATCGACCACATGCGTCAGATGAAGGATATGGCGATCGTCGGCAATATCGGCCACTTCGACAACGAAATCGAAGTTGCAGCACTTCGTAACCTCAAGTGGACGAACATCAAGCCGCAGGTCGACCTGATCGAGTTCCCGAAGGGCAATCGCATCATCCTTCTTTCTGAAGGCCGCCTGCTGAACCTCGGCAATGCGACGGGCCATCCGTCCTTCGTCATGTCGGCTTCCTTCACCAACCAGACGCTGGCGCAAATCGAGCTCTTCACCAAGCCCGGCCAGTATGAAAGCAAGGTCTACATCCTGCCGAAGCACTTGGATGAGAAGGTTGCGCGCCTGCATCTCGACAAGCTCGGCGTGAAGCTCACCCAGCTCAGCGAAGAGCAGGCTGCCTATATCGGCGTGAAGCCGCAGGGTCCTTTCAAGTCGGACCACTACAGGTACTGATCAAATCTTAGATATCCACAAGATGTGGTGGCCCCGGCATTGACAAATGCCGGGGCTTATTTTTTAGGCGCTCTCTTTCCGACGATTCCCTTCCGAAGTATTATTTTAAGACTTGATTCGTGGCTCGGAGCTCTTCGTTTTCCACGAAAATGGGATGTCTTGTCGTGATGCGGCACATTAAAGGACGGAGACATACCGCCGATGTCGGAAATGAAACACAGCCTGCTCGGTCAGGCGGAGGATAGCGCTTATGCTGCTGACCGCCCGCTTCCAGCAGGCCAAAAATATGGGTTTGCCGCGGTCCCCGTGACTGCAGGGCAAAAAAAATGGTCTTTGGCACGTATTGCAAAGCTGTGCGCTGTGAGCACCGCGATCTTCGTACCGGCTTGGCCGGTCCTGGCGCAAGCAGAGCCCGTCATCGGCGGGTCGGCGCATCTTTTCACCTCCTCGCAGGTTGTCGGCCTTTCCGTCGTCATTGGCGTGATTTCGGCTGCCCTGCTTTCGACGCTCTGGCTGGTGCGCCAGCGTGGCAATCTCGAAAATGAGAGCCGCGAGATTCGCTCGGCGCTTTCGGATGCGCAGCAGCGCATTTCCCAATATCAGGCGCTTATTGCCGACAAGAACCGGCGTATCGTCGTCTGGGACGGCGTCGCTCGGCCTGAACTCCTCGGTCAGCTTCCACCGGAAACCGGCGCGCCGCAGGACAATGAATTCCTTGCCTTCGGTCTCTGGCTGAAGGCACGCTCGGCTTCCGAACTGGAACGGGCGATCGGGCGGCTGCGTGAGCAGGCCGAAAGCTTCGACATCGTGGTCGAAACAATCCGGGACGAGGTGCTTGAGGCCCAGGGCCGGGTTTCCGGTGGCCGCGCCTTCGTTCGTTTCGTGGCGCTCAACAATTTGCGCGCTGAACTCGCCGAACTGAAGATCGAGCGGGATCGGTTGATGACGTCGATTTCCGCCTTCCAGACCATGCTCGACGCGATCGACATGCCGGCATGGCAGCGCGATACCGCCGGCCGCCTGACCTGGGTCAACCATGCCTATGGCGATGCCGTCGAAGCGCAATCACCCCAACAGGCCGTTAATGAAGGCCGCGAAATCCTGACAACCGTTGCCCGTGAGCGCATCCGCGCCACGGCAATGCCGGAATCGCCTTTCCATGACACGATTTCGACCGTCGTGCGTGGCAACCGCACGTTCTTCGATGTGGTTGACGTCAAGGTCCCGAGTGGCTCTGCCGGCATTGCCGTCGACGTCTCCGATGTCGAAGCAGTTCGAGCCGAGTTGGAACGCACGCTGAAAAGCCATGCCGAGACGCTCGACCATTTGGCGACGCCCGTTGCCATCTTCGACGGCGACCGCCGACTGCAGTTCTACAATCAGGCCTTCGTCGCGCTCTGGGAACTCGATATCGCGTTCCTCGAGAGCAAGCCCGACAATAGCGAACTTCTGGAGCGCCTGCGCGCCGCCAAGAAATTGCCCGACCAGTTGAACTGGAAATCGTGGAAGGAAACAGCGCTTTCCGTCTATCGTTCGCTCGATACGCAATCCGACCTCTGGCACCTGCCGAACGGGCAGACGCTGCGCGTCTTCGCCACAGCGCATCCGCAGGGCGGCGCGACGTGGGTCTTCGAGAACCTGACCGAGCAGGTCGATCTCGAAACGCGCTACAACACGCTGGTGAAGGTACAGGGCGAAACGATCGATCATCTGTCGGAAGGTGTTGCGGTCTTCGGGCCTGACGGCCGTATCCGCCTCTCCAACCCAGCCTTCCGGGCTCTTTGGGGCATTACCGAGACGGAAGCCAAGCCCGGCACGCATATCCGTGCGATCGGCGAGGCCTGCGCGCCGTCCTATGACCAGCCCGACGGCTGGAAGACCTTTGCCGAGCTGATCACCAGCTTCGATGATGAACGCCGTTCCAGCCAGGGAACGCTCGAACTGCTGTCCGGCCTCGTTCTCGACTTCGCCGTCATCCCGCTGCCGAACGCGCAGACCATGCTGACGTTCGTCAACATGACCGACAACGTTCGCGCCGAACGGGCACTGACGGAAAAGAACGAGGCGCTGCGCAAGGCAGACGAGCTGAAGAATGACTTCGTGCAGCACGTCTCCTACGAGCTGCGCTCGCCGCTGACGAATATCATCGGTTTCACCGATCTGCTGCGCACGCCGGGCGTCGGCCCACTGAACGAACGGCAGGCGGAATATATCGACCATATCGCCACGTCGTCCTCGGTGCTGCTGACGCTTGTCAACGACATCCTCGATCTCGCGACTGTCGATGCCGGCATCATGCGGCTGAACTATGCAGAAATCGATCTCGCTGATCTCCTCGACGACGTCTCGATGCAGATTGCCGACCGACTGCAGGAAAGCGGTGTTTCGCTTGAGATTACTGCGCCTGCCTTTCTCGGCTCGATCGTTGCCGATCCGCAGCGGCTGAAGCAGATCCTGCTGAAGCTTCTGGCCAATGCCGCCAACTTCTCGCCCGAGGGTGCATCGATTGCGCTCGAATGCCGCCGGGAAGGCACGGATTTCGTCTTCTCTGTCAGGGATCGCGGCCCCGGCATTTCTCCCGAGATGGTTGCTACGGTCTTCGATCGTTTCGCGACCGGTGCCAAGAGCGGAAAACGGGGCGGAGCGGGGCTTGGCCTTTCGATCGTCGACAGCTTCGTCAGCCTGCACAACGGCGAGGTCGGCATCGACAGCGAGCCGGGCAAGGGGACGACGGTGACCTGCCGCATCCCTTCCATCAACATGCCGCATTCCGTCGCCGCCGAATGACGCAAGGCGACGAAATCTCGCTTTTTCTGGAAGACGAGGCGGCAACCATCTGCCTCGGCAACGATTTGGCGTTGGCGCTGAAAGCGGGCGATTGCTTGGCACTATCAGGCGATCTCGGCGCCGGAAAATCCTCACTCGCACGCGCATTCCTGCGCGCGATGGCGGATGACGACGGGCTGGAAGTTCCAAGCCCCACCTTCACGCTGGTTCAATCCTACGAGCTGCGCATTCCGGTCTCGCATTTCGATCTCTACAGGCTCGGTGATCCCTCCGAGTTGACCGAGCTCGGCTTCGACGAGGCGCTCGATAACGGCATCTGCATCGTCGAATGGCCCGAGATGGCAGAAAGTGAGTTGCCTGAAACACGCATCTCGCTGCGGCTTGAACACGAGGCTGCCGGCCGGCGGGTGACGATCACAGCACCGGAGAAAACCGCGGCACGTATCCGTCGCGTGCTGGCGATACGCAACTTCCTCGCCGCCGCCGGCTGTGGTGATGCCAAGCGGCGGTTCCTTATTGGCGACGCGTCACTCCGCGCCTACGAATCGATCTATCCCGGGAAGGGTGATCGCAAGATCCTGATGGACTGGCCGCCGTTACCCGACGGTCCGCCGGTTCTGGACGGCAAGCCTTACCCCAAGGTCGCGCACCTTGCGGAAAACGCCTATCCGTTTGTAGCGATCGCCGATGCGTTGCGGCAGCGGGGCTTTGCGACGCCAGAGATTTACAAGGTCGATTACGATCAGGGCATCCTGTTAATCGAGGATCTCGGCACTGAAGGCGTGCTCGATGCCAGCGGGCGACCGATCGCCGAGCGCTACCGGCAAAGCGTCGCCTGTCTCGCCTATCTTCATTCCATGCAGATTCCGCAGGATATCCCGGTTTCGCCCACGCATATCCATCATATTCCAGACTTCGATCGCACGGCGATAAAGATGGAAGTGCGGCTCGTGCTCGACTGGCATATCGCCTGGAAGCGCGGCACCCCGCCCACTGACACAGAGCGCGAGGAATATCTCGCGATCTGGGACCATTTGATCGACGAACTGCAATCGGCTGAAACCAATCTCCTGCTGCGCGATTTCCATTCGCCGAACATCATCTGGCGCGGACACGAAAGCGGTATCCGCAAGATCGGCATCATCGACTTCCAGGATGCGATGATCGGGCCGACTGCCTATGATCTTGCTTCCATCGTTCAGGACGCCCGTGTCACCATCGAGCCGGATCTCTTCCGGCATCTGATGGACGATTATCTATCATTGCGGCGTACTGAGCATGGTTTCGACGAAGCCGGATTCATGAAGGCATGGGCAATCATGTCAGCGCAACGCAACTGCAAACTCGCCGGGCTCTGGGTACGGCTCTTGCAGCGAGACGGTAAACCCGGCTATCTGCAACATATGCCGCGCACGCTGTCCTATCTGAAGGTGGCGCTGGAACACGAGGCGCTTGCCCCCTTGCGCGAATGGTGCACAAGGACTGGAATAGTCCCAGTCGAATCATAAGACCGGATCAGCATGACCGTCAGACAAGCCATGGTGCTGGCCGCGGGGCTCGGAACCCGCATGCGCCCGATCACCGACACGATTCCGAAACCCCTGGTGAAAATCGGCGGAAAGCCGATGATCGACTATGCGCTGGATTCACTCGTTGGTGCCGGCGTCGAACGCGCTGCCGTCAATGTTCATCATTTTTCCGATCAGATGGAAGACCATCTGAGACACTATCGCGGGCTCGATATCCTCATTTCCGATGAGCGCGATGCACTGATGAATTCCGGCGGCGGCTTGGCAAAAGGACTTAAACTGCTCGATCGGGAGCCGGTCTTCGTCATGAATGCCGACCTTTTCTGGATCGGTGAACCCGCGGGGCAACCGAGCAATCTACGGCGCTTAGCCGGATTCTTCGATGCGAAGCGCATGGATATGGCGCTTCTCTGCGTGCGTATCGAAGACACGACGGGTCATAACGGCAAGAACGATTTCAGCCTTGCCGCCGACGGACGGCTGACGCGCTATCGCGACGATCCCTCCAATCCCGTCGTCTATGCCGGCGCGCTCGTCATGAGCCCTGCGCTGCTCGACGATGCGCCTGAAGACGCTTTCAACCTCAATATCTATTTCGACAGGGCGATTGCCCGAGGCAGGCTTTTCGGCATGCTGATGAACGGCCATTGGCTGACCGTTGGCACGCCTGATGCGATCGGCGAAGCAGAGGAAACGATCCGGCGGTTCCGGACGTTTGCGTGACGAATGGCGGAGCGGCACCAGCCACGCATTCTCACGATCCCATCCGGCGTTCCCTTCCTGAAAACGCTGGCGGCATCGCTCTGCGATGGACGCCTGACGCCACTCTTCCGGCATGATCCTGGCGATCCGCTGTCTCTTGCCAAGGTGACGATCTATTTGCCGACGCGGCGTGCCGTACGCGTGCTGCGTTCGGAATTCGTCGATCTGCTCGGCGGCCGTTCGGCAATCCTGCCGGTCATTCGCCCGCTGGGAGAGACAGATGACGACAGCGGCTATTTTGACGAGGCGCTGCCTGCAACGATCGACCTCGCGCAGCCGCTTTCCAATACGGCACGGCTCCTGGAGCTGGCGCGCCTAATCCTTGCCTGGCGCAACAAGCTGCCCGAAATCGTCCGGCACATCCATTCGGAATCGCCCCTCGTCGCGCCCGCCAGCCCGGCGGACGCCATCTGGCTTGCCCGCAATCTGGCGGAACTGATCGATTCGATCGAGACCGAAGATCTTGCATGGTCTGAGCTCGCAAAGCTCGATACCGGCGACTATGCGGCCTGGTGGCAATTGACGGCCGAATTCCTGCAGATCGCCAGCGCCTTCTGGCCGGATCGACTTATCGAGCTCGGCCGTTCCTCACCGGCCCGCCATCGCAATGCCATTCTGCGTGCCGAGGCCGGCAGGCTTTCGACCATGAAGCCTGCCGGGCCGATCATCATTGCCGGTTCGACGGGTTCGCTTCCTGCCACCGCCGACCTCATCGGCGCCGTGGCTAGCCTGCCTGAAGGCGTTATCGTACTCCCTGGTCTCGATCTTTCCATGCCGGAGGAACACTGGCGTCTGGTCGCGCCCGATCTCCTACCGGGCCAGCGGGCCAACCCGGCAAGCCGCACACATCCGCAATATGGTCTTGCCGTACTCTTGAAGCGCCTGAAGCTCACTCGCGGGGATGTGCAGCCGCTCGAGGAACCGGAGGCCGACCTGCGCTTCCGTGCCGAAATGCTCTCCCGCGCGCTAACGCCATCCGAAGCGACAAGCGGATGGGGCGAATGGAAAAAAGGCCTGACCGAAGGGGCAATCGCCGACGCATTCGCGGATGTTTCGATGATCGAAGCCGCAAATGAACGTGAGGAGGCAACCGCAATCGCCGTTGCCTTGCGGCTTGCGCTCGAGCGGCCGGGCAGCGACGATGAAAGCCGGGCGGCGCTTATCACGCCGGACCGCAATCTTGCCCGCCGGGTCATGGCGGAGCTTTCCCGGTTCGGCATTCTCGCTGACGATTCGGCCGGTACGCCGCTTTCGGCAACGCCACAGGGAACGCTGCTGCAATTGCTGCTGGAGGCGAGTCTACGTCCCGGCGATCCCGTTGCCATCGTCTCGCTGCTGAAACACCCGCTTGCCCGCTTCAGGCTGGAGCGCGACTTTCTGACCACCTCGGCGGAAGCGCTCGAGCTTCTGGCGCTGCGCGGCGGTGTGGCGGAGGTGGATATAGGATCGCTCGAACCGTTGCTCGACCACCAGCTTGCGGAACAGGCGCTCGACAGGCATGCGCCGGTTTGGCGCAAATCGCTGCCGACAGGGGCTATCGATATGGCCCGACAGCTTGCCCGGCAGGTGGGACGCGCCGTCGAGCCGCTCGTATCGGTGTTGGCGCGGCATCCCGGTAACGACGGCCATTCGAATGGCATTACGCTTTCGCAATGGGCCGAACGAACGGGCCGCGCTCTGGAAGGCGTCGCTGCCGATGAACACGGTAATCTGGCCGGCCTCTGGTCCGGAGAGGCTGGCGATGCCCTTGCAAGCCTGCTTGGTGAGGTGATCGATACTAACGGCCAGATGGAGGCGGAGGGGCCGCAATGGATCGATATCATGCAGGCGCTGTCGGCCGGGCATGCCGTCAAACCCGGTGCGCTCAGTCACCCTCGCCTCTTCATCTTCGGTACGCTGGAAGCCCGCCTGCAGAATGTCGATACGTTGATCCTTGGCAGTCTCAACGAAGGATCGTGGCCCGGCCAGACCGCCAACAATCCCTTCATCTCCCGCATGATGAAGACGGAAATCGGGCTGGAGCCGCCGGAACGGCGCATCGGCCAGCTGGCGCATGACTTCGAGATGGCGAATGGCACGCGCCACCTCATCTATTCGCGCGCGCTGCGCCAGGGCTCGACGCCGACGGTCGCCTCCCGATGGCTGCAGCGGCTTCTGGCGCTCGGCGGAGAGCATTTTGAAGGGCAATTGCGCGAGCGTGGCGCACGTTTCGTTCATTGGGCGGGCCAGATCGATCAAGGCGACAGCCAGGCAGCGGCACAAAGACCCTCGCCCAGGCCGCCGCGGGAGCTGCAGCCCAAATCCTATTCCTTCAGTGAAGTAGGCCGGCTGCGTCGCGACCCCTATGCGATCTATGCGCGGCGCGTATTGCGACTCGATCCCGTCGACGCCTTCAATCGCGATCCCGGCGCGGCAGAACGCGGAACGCTCTACCACAAGATCATCGACCGCTTTGTCCGCGAGGGTCATATTGCCGGAACACCCCAGGCGGCTGTGGCGATGGAAGCCATTCTGACCGAACTCTTCGATATGGAGAAGCTGCCGCCGCATATCGACGCCGTCTGGCGGCCACGCTTCCGCCAAGTCGCACTTGCCTTCATGAAGTGGGAGGCCGGACGACAGACCGATGTTCAGAAGAGGCTGACGGAAGTGAGAGGTGGGGTCGAACTCGACGGTATCGATATCCGGCTCACTGGCGTCGCCGATCGCATCGATATCAAGGGGCCTGATAGCGCCGATATCATCGACTACAAGACCGGTTATAACCCCTCTCCGACGCAGGCTCGCGCATTGCTGGACCCGCAGCTTGCGCTCGAGGCAGCCGCACTTCGCGCTGGTGCCTTCCGCGATGCGGGCAGCCTTGTACCCAACGATCTTCTCTATGTTCGCCTGCGGCCGGGCAGCCGCTTCCTCATCGATAAGGTCAACAACGAGGAGGCGAACAACGACAAGGCGAAATCGGCGATGCAGCTCGCTGAGGAATCGATCGATCAACTCGTGAAATTCGTCACCCTGCTGCAATCGGGCGAAAAGGGCTTTACCTCCCGGCTGATCCCCGCCCAGCAATTCGATTTCGGCGGCGACTACGACCATCTCGCCCGCGTTGCGGAATGGGCGACCGCCGATCCGGATGGAGGCGGCGATGATTGATCCGACCGCGCTTCCCGAGGGCGATGATCCCGGCACCTGGATCGGCTGGACGACCATCCAGCAGGCGATTGCCTCCGATCCCGCCCGCTCAGCCTGGGTATCGGCCAATGCCGGCTCCGGCAAGACACACGTCCTGACGCAACGGGTCATCCGGCTGCTGCTTGCCGGCGCGCGTCCGTCTGCGATCCTCTGCCTCACCTATACGAAGGCCGCCGCTTCCGAAATGTCGAACCGCGTCTTCGAGCGGCTGGCGGAATGGGCAATTTTTCCCGATGAGGAACTCTCCAAGCGCATCACCCAGATCGAAGGTCGTGAGCCGGATTCTCTGAAACTTGCAGAGGCTCGGCGCCTGTTCGCCAAGGCGCTGGAAACGCCAGGCGGGCTGAAGATCCAGACGATACACGCCTTTTGCGAAGCGCTGCTGCACCAGTTTCCGCTGGAAGCAAACGTCGCCGGGCACTTCTCCGTTCTCGACGACCGGGCAGCCGCAACGCTGCTGGCCGATGCGCGCCGCTCGCTGCTGACGGCAACGGCGCCGCAGAATGACCGGGACCTCGCCGAGGCCTTCGCCTATGTGCTTAATCTCGGCGATGAATCCGGGCTTGAAAATCTGCTCGGCGAGATCGTTGCCAACCGCAACGCCATACGCCGCTTCATGACCGCGGCCGAACAGCACGGCGGCGCCGACATGTTGCTGCGAAAGAAGCTCGGGCTTTCACCCGATGATACGGAAGAGGCACTGGCCGAACGATACTGGCCGCTTCCGGGGCTCTCGGGTACGGTGCTGGAGTTCTACTTGTCGCTCGCCGCTGGCAAGGGCGGAGCGAAGGCGCAGGACGTCGCCGAAGGCTTGCGCAGCGCAGCGCGCGAATCTGACGTCGCGATACGGGTGCAGATTCTGGAGAAGGTTTTTCTGACGTCGAAGGGTGAACCGAAGACGGACGGGCAATTCTTCGTAAAGGCCATGCTTGCCGAGGCGCCACAGCTCGCCGATGCGATCGCCACGGCACGCGCTCATGTCGTCAATTGTCGGAACCGGCTGAAGATAATGCGGATGCATACGGCGACGAATGCCGCTCTCGTGCTCGCAGATCGCCTGAACGGGGATTACGAGGAGCTGAAAAAGCAGCGCAGCCATCTCGACTTCGAGGATCTGATCACCCGCACTGCCGATCTGCTTACCAAGAGCGGCGTCGGCCCATGGATCCATTACAAGCTCGACCAGGGAATCGACCATATTCTCGTCGACGAAGCGCAGGATACCAGCCCCATTCAGTGGAGCGTCATCCAGTCGCTGGCAGAGGATTTCTTCTCCGGCGAAAGTTCGCGGCCCGTGGTTCGCACGCTGTTTGCGGTGGGCGATGAAAAGCAGTCGATCTACTCCTTCCAGGGCGCACGGCCGGAACGGTTTTCCGAGGAGAAGGAGCGGACACAGCGCCGGGTGCAAAACAGCGGCCTTGACTTTTCGACGGTTCGTTTGCCGCTCTCCTTCCGCTCCACGTCCGACGTCCTGCTCGCTGTCGACCATATCTTCACCCCGCCAGACAATGCGCGGGGTCTAGGTATGGAGCCGGTCGTCCATCGTTCGAGCCGTATCGGCCATCCCGGCGCTGTCGATCTCTGGGAAATGGTCGTGCCTGATGTCATCGTGAAGGATGAAGACTGGACCGCTCCCTTCGACGCGACACCAGAAAGCGCCCCGGCTGCTATCCTGGCGCGGCGCATCGCCCATACGATCGGTACTCTCGTCCGCCGCGAAACGATTATCGAAAAAGGCAAGGAACGCTTCATTGAGGCCGGTGATATCCTCGTTCTCGTCCGCAAACGCGACGCCTTCGTCAATGCGCTGACACGTGAACTTAAACGGCGCGGCGACATTCCCGTTGCCGGCGCGGACAGGCTGGTGCTGACCAGCCATATCGCCGTGCAGGATCTGATGGCACTTGGGCGTTTTCTTCTCTTGCCGGAAGACGATCTCTCGCTTGCTGCCGTCTTGAAGAGCCCGCTCTTCAATCTCTCGGAAGAGGATATTTTTGCGATCGCTGCGCTGCGCAACGACAATGAAAGCGTCTGGAACCACCTTCGCAAATATGCTGCCGACGGCAATGAGCGACTTGGCGCGGCCGTCGCAAGGCTGGAACTCTTTCTCGCCCAGTCCCGAAACCTCTCAGTCCATGATTTCTATGCCCGGGTTCTCGGCAGCCATGGCGGCCGGCGTCAGTTTTTGGCCCGGCTCGGCACCGAGGTCAGCGATATCCTGGACGAATTCCTCACCTTTGCGCTCGATCATGAGACGTCGGCGCTTCCGGGCCTGCAATCCTTCATCTCGACGCTGGAACTCGAGGCGCCGGAAGTGAAACGCGAGCAGGACAAGGGCCGAAACGAGGTGCGCATCATGACGGTGCATGCCTCCAAGGGTCTTGAAGCGCCGATCGTCTTTCTGGTGGACGGAGGTTCCAAGGCCTTTACTCACACGCATCTGCCAAAACTGCGGCTGATCGATGCCGAACCGGGCGAGCCGCCGATACCGGTCTGGATTCCGGTCAGCGATCTCGGCAATTCGCTGACATCGACCGATGCGGCCCGCATTCAGTTGCTTGCCGAGGAGGAATATCGGCGCCTGCTCTATGTCGCGATGACGCGCGCAGCCGACCGGCTGATCGTCTGCGGTTATCGCGGCGTGCGGCTGAACAACGATACCTGGCATCTGATGATTTCCACCGCGCTCAGCGAAGAGCATCCGCATGTCCAGAAGGCGAGTTTTTCAGGCCCTGATGGGGAATGGGAAGGCGTCCGCTGGCGTGTGCCACAGGTCGAACGCAGCTTCGAGCGTATGGATAGCAGCCCGGAACAGGCAAGCGGCGAAACGGTCCCGCCGGACCTTTTCCGTCCTCTTCCGCCGCAGAAACAATTGCCGCGGCCCCTCAGTCCTTCTGGCGCTGGCACGATCATTGATGAGGAGGCCGATAATCTGCTGGTGACCTCACCGCTCTTCGGCGACCTTGAAAGCAGCGATCGTTCCCTGGAAAAGGGCCGCCTCATTCACCGGATGCTGCAGGCACTTCCGGATATTCCAGTGGAGAAGCGGACTGAGGCGGCAAAACGTTATGCCGAACGCGCGGCGCGATTCTGGCCGACAGTCGAACGGAGAGCTCTAGTCGATTCGGTTGTGAAACTTTTGGAAGATCAAAGGCTTCGAGCCGTCTTTAACGTCCATGCGCAGGCCGAGATTTCGATCATGGGAACGTTGACACTGGAGAGCCGTGAATATGCGGTTTCCGGCCGCATCGACCGGCTTGCCGTGTTGACCGACAGCGTCGTTATCATGGACTACAAGACGAACCGCGTGCCGCCTGTGACCGAAGAGACAATCCCCTTTGCTCACAAGGCCCAGCTTGCGATCTACCGGGAAATCCTAAAGCCGCTCTATCCGGCCAAACGGATTGATTGCATGCTGGTTTATACGGAAAATGCCACCATCCATACGCTCAGCGAGCAGGCCCTGGCTTCTGCACTTGCGGGACTCAACACAAAGTGAAATATCGGACATTGAAATTCAGGTGCCGCACCCTCACATGTTCTCCAACAGCAAATCCCGGTAAAGGAGCAGCCTATGGCTACCGTTAAGGTCGATATCAACAACTTCCAGTCGGAAGTTCTGGAATCTGCAGAGCCCGTCGTCGTTGATTTCTGGGCCGAATGGTGCGGTCCGTGCAAAATGATTGCTCCGAGCCTCGAAGAAATCGCTACGGAAATGGCCGGCAAGGTCAAGGTTGCCAAGCTCAACATCGATGAAAACCCGGAACTGGCCGCCCAGTTCGGCGTTCGCTCCATCCCGACGCTTGCTATCTTCAAGGGCGGCGAAGTTGCCGACATCTCCGTCGGCGCAAAGCCGAAGACGGCGCTTTCCAACTGGATATCCAGCGCAGCCTAATGATATCGACAGTTCGATGCGAAAAGCCCGGCATTGCCGGGCTTTTTCATTTTGGGAGCGTACCGTTTTCCGCCAGCACATCGCCGACGAGATAAAGCGAGCCACCGATCAGAATGCGAGGCGGTGGGGCTGCCGGGTCAACAGCCGAGGCGATGGCATTCAGAGCGTCGGTCACGGATGACATCGGTTCTGCTACGAGGCCGGCGTCGTAAGCGGTATTGGCCAGAATGACCGGATCGATTGCCGCTTCGCTGCCGCGAATCGGCACGGAATAGACCTTTTCCACCAATCCCGAGAAAGCCTTGAAATAACCGACCGGATCCTTGGTGTTGATCATGCCCGAGATCAGGAACAGCGGACGGGGTTGACGCTCTTCGAAATTCGCCATGGCTTCGGCGATCACTTCACCAGCCCCCGGATTGTGGCCACCATCGACCCAGATTTCCGATTTCGCCGGTGCATGACTCAACAGCCTGCCTTTCGTCAGCCTCTGCAGGCGGCCGGGCCACTCCACCGTCTCCATCGCCCTTTCCATCATCGACTCGGTGACAGCGAAGCCCGCAGCCCTGACGGCACGGATGGCGGCTGCAGCATTGGCATATTGATGGCGCCCGGGAAGACGTGGCAACGGCAGGTCAGCGAGGCCGAATTCATCCTGATAGATCAGCCGGCCATATTCTTCATGGGCCATGAAATCCTGGCCGAAGACGGCGCTCGGGCAGTTCAGCCGCTCGGCAGTCGACATCAGCACGTCAAGCGCCGCGTCATATTCCTGATGGCCGATGACGACGGAATGGCCGCGCTTCATGATACCAGCCTTTTCCGCCGCGATCAGTTCCACGCGATCACCGAGATGGGGCTGGTGATCCAGCGAAATCGGCATGATGACCGAAACGGCGGGGTCCTCGACGACATTCGTCGCATCGAAACGACCGCCGAGACCAACTTCGATGATTGCGGCATCGGCCGGATGTTCGGAAAACAGAATGAAGGTGACGGCCGTCAGGATTTCGAAGACGGTGACTTTCTGGCCGCCATTTGCTTCGGCCACACGCCTTAAAGCTTCGGCGAAGACGGCATCGTCGACCAGTTGCCCGCGTCCGCCCGCAACACCCATCCGGTAACGCTCATGCCAGTTGACCAGATGAGGAGAGGTGTGGACGTGGACGCTGTAACCGCCCGCTTCCAGCAGCGCACGGCAGAAGGCTGATGTCGACCCCTTGCCGTTGGTGCCTGCAACGTGGATGACGGGCGGGAGATTACGCTCGGGATTGCCGAGCGCTTCGAGAAGACGCCCGATGCGATCCAGAGACAGATCGTAGCCCTTGGGATGCAATCCCATGAGCTTTTCGATCTCCTGAGTCGCCTCACTCACTGCGATCTGGCCTTTGGGTGTCATCGGCCCGCCCTATTTTATCGGGTCTGTCGTTCAGGCGCTCGCCGCCAGAGCAATCACGCCATTTGCATCATTTGCAGCCGAAACCGGCTTCTTGGTCAGGATCTTCAAGAGGCGCGCCAGCGTCTCGGGGATATCGTGACGTTTGACGACCATGTCGACCACGCCGTGCTCCAGCAGATATTCCGATGTCTGGAAGCCCTCGGGGAGCTTTTCACGCAGCGTCTGTTCGATGACGCGCTTGCCGGCAAAGCCGATTTCGGCACCCGGTTCGGCCAGATGAATATCGCCAAGCATGGCGTAGGATGCGGTCACGCCGCCGGTGGTCGGATTGGTCAGAACCACGATATAGGGCTGGCCTGCTTCCTTGAGCATATCGACGGCAACCGTCGTGCGTGGAAGCTGCATCAATGACAGGATGCCTTCCTGCATGCGTGCACCGCCGGAAGCCGGGAACATGACAAGCGGGCACTTTTCCGCGATCGCGCGTTCGAAGGCTTTGACGATCGCTTCGCCGGCAGCCATGCCGAGTGAGCCGCCGATGAAGTTGAATTCATGAACGACCGCGACGAGCTTGAGGCCCTGCACGTTGCCGAGACCGGCAAGGATCGTGTCTTCCTGCTCTGTCTTGAGACGGCTGTCGCGCAGACGGTCGCTATATTTCTTGGAATCGCGGAACTTCAGCGGGTCCTGGGCGACCTTCGGCTGCGGCAGGGCTTCGTATTCGCCATTGTCGAACAGATCGGCAAGGCGCGCCTTGGCCGGCATCTTCATATGATAGCCGGAGGCGGGAATGACCCACTTGTTGCCTTCGAGGTCCTTGTGGAAGACCATTTCGCCCGTTTCCGGGCACTTGATCCAGAGGTTCTCCGGCACTTCGCGACGGCCCAGCATGGAATTGATCCGCGGGCGAACGTAGTTGGTGATCCAGTTCAACTCGAATACTCCTGATTGACTAGTGCCAATGTGGGGAAACTATTCGGCAGCAACAAGGCGCGCCGAACGCGTTCCTGTGGAAAGACCGCGAACGAGTGTCGCAACGGCCTGAACCGTGTCTGCCGTCGCCCTTCCATCCACCGTCAGGCTGGTGGCCACCTGATTGACGATTGCCGTGCCGACGACGACGCCATCGGCCGAGCCGCCGATGACCTTGGCATGTTCGGCCGTCTTGACGCCGAAGCCGACGCAGATCGGAAGATCAGTATGCTCCTTGATGCGCTTGACCGCACCCGAAACCAGCGACGGGTCCGGCAAGGCCGAACCAGTGATGCCGTTCATCGAGACATAATAGACGAAGCCCGACGTGTTCCTCAAAACGGTCGGCAGGCGCTTCTCGTCCGTCGTCGGCGTCGCCAGACGAATGAAATTAATGCCCTTCCTCAACGCCGGGATGCAGAGCTCATCGTCCATTTCCGGCGGCAGGTCAACGACGATCAAGCCATCGATGCCGGATGTCAGCGCATCGTCGAGGAACTTCTCGACGCCATATATATAGATCGGGTTGTAGTAACCCATCATGACGATCGGTGTTGCGTCATTCACCTTGCGAAAATCGGCTGCGAGCTGCAGCGTCTTCTTCAGCGTCTGACCGCCCTTCAAGGCGCGCTGACCGGCCAGCTGGATTGCCGGACCATCGGCCATCGGATCAGAGAACGGCATGCCGAGTTCAATGATATCTGAACCGGCTTCCGGCAGCGCCTTCATGATGCCGAGCGAGGTCTCGTAGTCGGGATCGCCGCCCATGAAATAGGTTACGAGCGCCGGGCGACCTTCCGCCTTCAGATCGGCGAAGCGTTTATCCATACGTGCGGTCATATCTCTTACTGCCCCATTCCCAGGATCTTGCCGACGGTGAAGATGTCCTTGTCGCCTCGGCCGGAGAGGTTCATCAGGATGATCTCGTCCTTGCCCATCTTGGGCGCACGCTTGATGACTTCGGCAAGCGCATGCGAAGGCTCGAGCGCCGGAATGATGCCTTCGAGGCGCGTCAGCGTCTGGAAGGCATCGAGCGCCTCATGGTCCATGATCGGCACATATTCGGCACGACCGATATCGTTCAGCCACGAATGTTCCGGGCCGATACCGGGATAATCGAGACCAGCCGAGATCGAATGGCCTTCCTTGATCTGCCCGTCATCGTCCTGCAGCAGATAGGTACGGTTGCCATGCAGCACGCCGGGCGAGCCGGCCGTGATCGAGGCGCAATGTTCATCACCTTGCAGCCCTTTGCCGCCGGCTTCGACGCCGACGATCTTGACGTCCTTATCATCAAGGAAGGGATGGAAGATGCCGATCGCATTCGAACCACCGCCAACCGCAGCGATGACGAGATCAGGCAGGCGACCTTCGGCCTCAAGGATCTGCTCTCTGGCTTCCGTGCCGATGACGGCCTGGAAATCGCGCACCATTTCCGGATAGGGGTGCGGGCCAGCGGCGGTGCCGATCAGGTAATAGGTATCATCAACGTTGGTGACCCAGTCGCGTAGCGCCTCATTCATCGCGTCCTTCAGCGTACCGCTGCCGGCCGTGACGGGCTTTACCTCGGCACCGAGCAGTTTCATGCGAAACACGTTCGGCGCCTGGCGCTCGACATCGGTCGCGCCCATGTAGACGACGCAGGGCAGGCCAAAGCGCGCGGCGACGGTGGCGGAGGCCACGCCGTGCTGGCCGGCACCGGTCTCGGCAATGATGCGCGTCTTGCCCATGCGCTTGGCGAGCAGGATCTGGCCGATGCAGTTGTTGATCTTGTGCGAACCGGTATGGTTCAGCTCTTCACGCTTGAAATAGATCTTGGCGCCACCGAGATGCTCAGTCAGGCGCTCGGCGTAATAGAGCGGGCTCGGGCGGCCGATATAGTGGGCGCCGAGATGCTTCAATTCCGCCTGGAATTCCGGATCATCCTTCGCCCTGTTCCACTCTTCCTGCAGATCGAGGATCAGAGGCATCAGGGTTTCGGCCACGAAGCGGCCTCCGTAAATGCCGAAGCGGCCGTCTTCGTCCGGACCGGCGCGGAAGGAATTCGGTTTAGGCGTCTCGTTCACTTTCAACTCCCTGAGGTCGTTTCAGGCATACATGCCTGTTCAACCGCATCGAAAAACTCATCGATCATGTCCAGGCTTTTCACGCCCGGAGCGCTCTCGACACCGGAGGCGGTATCGACACCCGGCGCCCTGGTCATCGACAGCGCCTGCCCGACATTGGCCTTGTTGAGCCCGCCGGAAAGCATGTAGTCGACGTTGCCATCAAGCCAGGTGAGCAGACCCCAATCAAAGGAAACGCCATTGCCACCCGGTAGTTCAGAGCCTTTCGGCGGCTTGGCATCGAAAAGGAAGCGGTCGGCAATGCCGATATAGGCCTCAACCCTTTTCAAGTCATCGGCAGTGCGGACCGATAATGCCTTCATGACCGGGATGCCATACACAGCCTTGATGGTCAGCACGCGCTCGGGGCTCTCGCTGCCGTGGAGCTGCAGCATATCGGGGCGCAAAAGGGCAACGATTTCATCGAGATCGTCATTGGTCGGATCAACCACGACAGCAACGATCTTCGCCTTGCCACGCGCCGGCTCAGCGAGCTTGCCGGCGATATCGGGCTCAACGTAACGCGGGCTCTTCTGGAAAAAATTGAAGCCGATGTGTGTCGCTCCGCGCTTCAATGCGCGCTCGACAGTCTCAGGCGTCTTCAAACCGCAAATTTTGATATCCGGTCTCATGGCAGCGAAGTGACACGAAACGGGCGAAGAGTCGAGCCAATTTGCAATGCTGGCCGCATTTAACGCGACGCTTAATCGAAGTCTATCGCGTGCAACTGGCTGCCGTGACGCTTCAGCCAGGACTTCGCCTCTTCCATGTGCGGGCAAAGCTTCTTGCAGAGCGCCCAGAAGTGTGGACCGTGGTTCATTTCCTTCAGATGCGCAACCTCATGGGCGGCGAGGTAATCGATCACCCAAGGTGGCGCCATGACAATGCGCCAGGAGAAACTCAGATTTCCTTCCGAAGAACAGGAACCCCAGCGGCTGCGGGTATCCTTCATCGAAATCGAGCGGATCGGCGCCTTGATGGAGCCGGCATGCAGGCGCGACAATCTCTCAAGATCGGTGCGGGCCTCCTTCTTGAGGAAGGTCGCGATGCGCCGGCCGATATGTTCCGGCATGCCGCTGACGTGAAGCACCGGTTTGCCGTCCAGCACGACAGCCTCGGTCAGGCCACGCAAGCTGCCGGTGTGCTCGATGCGATGTCTGATACCGCGAAAGAGAATTTCACCGCCATCACGCAGGCTTGTATCCGTCGAGAATTTCGCAAGCTTGGTCAGCAGCCAGCCCTGGTGTCGATCGAGGAAGGCGTTGACTTCGCGGGCGGCTAGGCCCTTCGGAACCGTCATCTTTAATGCCCGGCCGCCGGGCTCGATGCGCAGCGTAATCCGGGTGGCGCGATCATGCTGTTTGATCGTCAAGGGCATCAGACGGCCGGCAACATCGAGCGTCCGCGTTTCGGGCGGCGCCGGTCTTTTCGTCGGACGGCGGATCTTCGGAAGCGGAAACATAGGGGTTTTCTATACGATTCGGCGGAAATCCGAGCAAAGAAAAACCGGCATCGGAAGCGATGCCGGCCGTAGATTTTCTGTGATCACACTTTACGGCGTCTGGTACTCTGCGACCGGGCCATTGTCGTCGCGTCTGCCGTTCTTGCGCTCGCGCATGAAGCGATCGAATTCTTCCTGATCCTTGGCGCGGCGGAGCTCGCGCAGATAGGAATCGAATTCCTCCCGCATTTCATCGAGCTTGCGGCGCTCCTCCTCGATACGATCGAGCTCGGCCTTGCGCCAATCGTCGAAGGCGACATTGCCGGTTGAGAAATGCGGGCGGTGACGGCCGTGCGAACGGCGGCAGCCTGCAAAGAAGCCATCCGTTGCCTGGTTGACGTCACGCTTGAAGCCACGCAGCCGCTCGCCGAAGATGATATAGGCAAGCATGGCCAGCCCCAGAGGCCAGAAAACCATGAAGCCGAGGATCATCAAGGCAACGGTAGCCGGAGTCCAATCCGGGCGAAGCAATGCTGACTGGTTCATCGTGCGGTATCCTCGCGTTCAGCACCCGACAGGATGCCGAGTGCTGAAAAAACAGATGGTTACCGCTGAACCGGCCTTCAAGACGATTTCAGGTTAAATCGAACAAGGCCTTGAATCGATGGCATTAAATCAGCGTTTTCTAACTCACGCCGATTTGCCGCCCTTGATGACGCGCTGGACCGGCGGTTTCTTCGCACGGGAATGCTGGCGCGTGAAGGAGACGATACGGGGCGCGATCTCGCGGCGGAAGCGGGAACCGTTGAAGACGCCGTAGTGGCCGACATCCGGCTGCAGGTAATGCATGCGCATCTCCTGAGGAATGTTCACGCAGATGGTCTGCGCAGCCTGCGTCTGGCCGACACCCGAGATATCGTCATTCTCGCCCTCGACCGTCAACAAGGCGACGTTGCGGATCGCCGAAGGGTCAACGTGTTTGCCGCGATGCATCAGTTCGCCCTTCGGCAGCGCGTGCTTCATGAAGACCTGTTCGACAGTCTGCAGATAGAACTCCGCAGTCAGGTCCATGACGGCGAGATATTCGTCGTAGAAATCTCGGTGCTTTTCCGGCTCGCCGTCGTTCTTCACGAGATGCATGAAGAATTCCTTGTGGGCAATCAGATGCCGATCGAGGTTCATCGACATGAAGCCTGAAAGCTGCAGGAAGCCGGGATAGACGGGGCGCATGAAGCCCGGTTGCGGCCAGGGCACGTTCATGACGACGTTATCGGCAAACCATTCGAGCGGGCGCTCCTTGGCAAGCTTGTTGACGGCCGTCGGATTGATGCGAGTGTCGATCGGCCCGCCCATCAGCGTCATGGACGACGGCGAGAGCGGATCCTTGGCTTCTTCCATGATGGCAGCCGCCGCCAGCACCGGCACCGAGGGCTGACAGACGGCGATGACATGGGTGTCATGACCGAGGAAATGCAGCATCTCGATAACGTAGTCTATGTAATCCGAAAGATCGAAGGTGCCTTCCGTCATCGGCACCATGCGCGCATCGATCCAATCGGTGATGTAGATATCGGCGCTCGGCAGCAATGCCTCGACGGTGCCCCGCAGCAGGGTCGCATAGTGGCCGGACATCGGCGCGACAATGAGAATGCGCGGATCGTCGCTGTGACCGGCTGGGACATCGCGGGAAAAATGCAGGAGGTTACAGAAGGAGCGCGCCCAGACAATTTCCTCGCGCACCGCAACCTTCTTGCCGTCGATCAAAGTTTCGTTGAGCCCGAATTCCGGCTTGCCGTAACGACGGGTCGTTCGCTCGAACATTTCGAGACTGGCCGAAATGGTGCGGCCCATCGGGGTCTGCGAAAAGGGGTTCAGCGGATTGGAATAGGCAAAACGCATGATATCGGCTGCGGCGCGGAACGGTGCCAACGCTGCATGGTTCAATTCATAAAGCTGGTAGAACATGAAGGGCGCCACCTTTCTCTATCCGGCAAAGACGACGCCAATTGAAGGGCACCGGGTTCTTTCCGTTAACGCTGGCACATCGGCGTAAGCTAACAGGTTTTTGCTGCACAGCAACATAACATTACAGTCTGAAAGAAAAATGCCGGAAAATTGATCCCCGGCATTATCTTGGTGCACAAAGTTTAAGCTTTTCAGCAGGAAAAACAGTTAACGATCCGCTACAAAGAGTTGCTTCTGAGTGCCGAGACCTTCGATACCGAGTTCGACGACGTCACCGTCCTTCAGGAAACGCGGCGGCTTCATGCCCATGCCGACACCCGGAGGCGTGCCGGTAGAAATGACGTCACCAGGCTGCAGGGACATGAACTGGCTGAGATAGGACACCACGAAGGCGACGCCATAGACCATGGTCTTGGTGGAGCCGTCTTGCATCGTCTGCCCGTTGACCTTGAGCCACATGCCGAGGTTCTGCGGATTCTCGACCTCATCCTTGGTGACGAGCCAGGGGCCGATCGGCCCGAAGGTGTCACAAGACTTGCCCTTGGTCCATTGGCCGGAACGCTCGGTCTGGAAGGCGCGCTCGGAGACGTCATTGGAGACGCAGTAGCCGGCAACATAATCCAGGGCCTCGGCTTCGCTCACATATTTGGCGGTCTTGCCGATAACGACACCAAGCTCGACTTCCCAGTCGGTCTTTTCGGAACCGCGCGGAATCTGGACATTGTCGTTCGGGCCGACGATCGCCGACGTTGCCTTCATGAAAATGACGGGTTCGGGGGGCACGGTCGCGCCCGTTTCGGCCGCATGGTCTGAGTAATTCAGGCCGATGCAGATGAATTTTCCGGTGCCGGCAACGCAGGCTCCGATACGGCCAGGGGCCAGTTCCGGCAGGCTCTTCGGATCAAGGGCTGCAATCTTCGCAAGGCCTGCGGGCGTGATCGCCTCGCCGCCGATATCGGCGACATGGGCAGAAAGATCGCGGATCTTGCCATCGGCATCGAGCAGGGCCGGCTTTTCGCGGCCCGCTTCTCCAACGCGCATCAGCTTCATGAATGTCCTCCTCAATGGAAAGTAGATGCGCCACCTATGAACGAATTATTCATCGGTGTCATTATGACTTGCCACGGAAGCGGTACGCCCGCTTAGAAAATTTCCGCCAGTGATGGACCAACCGGAACAATACGCGTGGGGTTGAGGCTCTCGATCGAATAATAGCCGCGCTTGATGTGATCGAAATTCACGGTCTCGGCAATGCCGGGCCAATCCAGCATCCGCCGGCAGAAGGACTTAAGGTTAACATAGTCAGAGAGACGCCGCAGATTGCATTTGAAGAGACCGTGATAGGCGACATCAAAACGCGCCAGCGTGACGAACAGACGGATATCGGCCTCCGTCGGATGGTCGGCAAAGAGGAAACTGCGTCCTTCGAGCTGCGGTTCAATCCAGTCGAGGCAAGCAAAAACCCCGGCAAAGGCCTCTTCATAGGCAACCTGCGTCGTTGCGAATCCGGTGCGGTAAACGCCATTGTTCAAGGACGAATAGATACGCTCGTTGAAGGCATCGATTTCACCCCGTCGAGCGGCCGGATAGAGATCGAGACCGCCACGGGCAAGATCGCCAAAGCCGCTGTTCAGCATGCGCAGAATGTCGGAGGATTCATTGTTGACGATCGTTGCACGCTTTTTGTCCCATAGAACGGGGACCGTTGCTCGTCCGGTAAAATGGGGATCCGCTTTTGTGTAGATCTCGTGCATATAGATGACGCCGTTCAGCTCATCCGAAGTCGCGCCGGGATAATCGCCAAAGCGCCAGCCCTGTTTGCTGAGCGCCGGCTCGACGATCGAAACCGAGATGACGTCTTCGAGCCCTTTGAGCTTGCGGCCGATCAGCGTGCGTGAAGCCCAGGGACAGATATAGGCGACGTAAAGATGATAACGTCCGGCTTCCGCGGCAAAACCACCCTCACCCGTCGGACCTGCGCGACCGTCAGGTGTCACCCAGTTGCGGAAGCTCGATATCTGGCGGACGAAACCACCCTTCTCATCCTTCGCCTGGACCGGCTGCCAGTCCTCGGTCCATTTCCCATTTACCAGCATGCCGCATCTCCTGATCGACCGGATTTGACGCTGCTTTACCGAGAGTTCCTCGCGCGCGTAAGACCAGTTTCTGGAAACAGATTGTGCACTGGCTGCGACCAAACTCTGCTTGCCAAGCAGGCGAGCACGGAAATATCACTTAAGGTGATCTCCGCAATGGAATCCCCTTCCATCGCCAACTTCCGGAAGCCAGCATGACGAAAGCCAATAGCCGCGAATCCGAATATCCAATCGATCCGATGTTTCTCGACCGTTGGTCGCCTCGCGCCTTTACCGGCGAGATCATCGAGGAAGCCCAGCTTCTGACGCTTCTCGACGCCGCACACTGGGCACCGTCCTCCGCAAACATGCAGCCGTGGCGGTTCCTCTACGCTTTGAAAGGCTCGGAACACTGGGAAGAATTCGTGAGCTTGCTCGTCGAATCCAACCAGGAATGGGCGAAGAACGCTTCGGCGCTGATCTTCGTGGTCTCGCGCAGCTTCAGCGGCGCTCGTGGCGAGGGACGGCCAAGCTATACGCACTCTTTCGATGCCGGCACAGCCTGGGGCCATCTTGCCATGCAGGCCCGTATTTCCGGCTTCTATGCCCATGGCATGGGCGGCATCAAGCATGACGAGATCAAGGAAAAGCTTGGTGTTCCCGATGGCTATCGCGTCGAAGCCGGCATTGCCGTCGGTCGCATTGCCGAGAAGAACACCCTTTCCGAGCGCAACCGCGAGCGCGAATTTCCGAGCCAGCGCAAGCCGCTTTCGGAAGTCGCCTTCAACGGTCATTTCATCGGCAACGATTGATTACAAATAAAAAGCCCCGCAAGCCTGATGGCTGCGGGGCTCTTTCGTGACCGGTTTCGGTCAGATATCGAGGTTTGCGACGCTCAGCGCATTTTCCTGGATGAATTCGCGGCGTGGCTCGACCTCATCGCCCATCAAACGAGCAAAGAGACCGTCGGCATCGGTCGCATCGCTGACCTTTACCTGCAGCAGCGAGCGAACGTTCGGGTCGAGCGTCGTTTCCCAAAGCTGCTCGGCATTCATTTCGCCTAGGCCTTTATAGCGCTGCATCGTCAGCCCCTTGCGGCCGCTGGCGAAAATCGCATCGAGAAGAGCACGCGGGCCGGAAATTTCGACATCGCCATCACGCCGGCTCAGTGCCGGCGGCGTCTGATAGATTTCCTTCATGCGTGGTGTCAGTTGATCGATAAGACGGGCATCCTGGGAGCCGATCAGTGCCATATCGAGCACAATGACTTCCTTGACGCCGCGGACCATGCGCTCCAGACGAATGCCGCCCTCGCTGGTGAGGCTGCCTTCCCAACCACGTTCAGTTTCCTCGGCGATAATATCGAGGCGCTTGGCCACTTCTATCGCCAGTTCCTGAGCGCGTTCGGCATTGCTGACCAGTTCGGCATTGAGCGCGCCGGCAATGGCTGCCTGCTCGACGACCGCGCGATTGTAACGCGAATGCAGATTATCGAGCAGTGCGCGCAGACGCAGGGCATCGTGAATGACCTCGTTCAGGTCCTGCCCGACGCGGACCTCACCGCTGGCGAGCTTCAGCGCCGCATCATCGAGACCCTGGCCGATCAAATAGTCTTCCAGTGCCTTTTCATTCTTGACGTACTGCACCGACTTGCCGCGCGAGACCTTATAGAGCGGCGGCTGGGCGATATAGAGATGGCCGCGTTCGATCAGCTCCGGCATCTGGCGGAAGAAGAAGGTAAGCAGCAGCGTGCGGATGTGGGCGCCATCGACGTCAGCATCCGTCATGATTATGATCTTGTGGTAACGCAGCTTTTCGGCGTTGAATTCGTCCTTGCCGATGCCGGTGCCGAGTGCAGTGATCAGCGTGCCGATTTCCTGGCTTGACAGCATCTTGTCGAAACGGGCGCGTTCGACATTCAGGATCTTGCCGCGCAGCGGCAGGATTGCCTGATTTTCGCGCGAGCGCCCCTGCTTGGCCGAGCCGCCTGCCGAGTCGCCCTCGACGAGGAAAACTTCGGACTTGGCCGGATCACGCTCGGAGCAATCGGCAAGCTTCCCGGGAAGCGAAGCAATATCGAGCGCACCCTTGCGGCGCGTCAATTCGCGCGCCTTGCGGGCGGCTTCGCGGGCAGCAGCGGCTTCGACGACCTTGCCGACGAGAACCTTGGCTTCACCGGGATGTTCTTCGAGCCAGGTGCTGAGCGCCTCGTTGACCAGGCTTTCGACAACCGGACGCACTTCCGAGGAAACGAGCTTATCCTTGGTCTGCGATGAGAATTTTGGATCCGGCACCTTTACCGACAGGACAGCAGTCAGCCCTTCGCGGCAGTCATCACCGGTCAGCGTCACCTTTTCCTTCTTGGTGATGCCAGAGGTATCGGCATAGGAGGTGATCTGGCGCGTTAATGCGGCGCGGAAACCGGCCATATGCGTGCCGCCATCGCGCTGGGGAATGTTGTTGGTGAAGCAGAGCACGTTCTCGTGGTAGCTGTCGTTCCACCACATGGCCACTTCGACGGTAATGCCGTCCTTCTCGCCGCGGATCGCGACCGGCTTTTCGACGAGCGGCTTCTTGGCGCGATCGAGATAGGAGACGAAGGCTTCGAGGCCACCGTCATACATCATCTCTTCCTGCCTGATGTCGGAATGACGCTTGTCCGTCAGCAGGATGCGAACGCCGGAGTTGAGAAAGGCCAGTTCACGCAGGCGGTGCTCAAGTGTGCCATAGTCGAATTCCGTCATGGTGAAGGTTCCGGAGCTCGGCATGAAGCTGACTTCCGTGCCGGTCTCGTTGCCGGCTTCGCCGGTCACCTTCAGCGGCGCATCTGCAACACCGTGGGTGAAACTCATCTCATGGATCTTGCCTTGGCGGCGGATCTTCAGCTTCAGCCACACTGAAAGCGCGTTGACGACTGAAACGCCGACGCCATGCAGACCGCCAGAAACCTTGTAGGAGTTCTGGTCGAACTTACCGCCAGCATGCAGCTGGGTCATGATAACTTCGGCAGCCGATACGCCTTCACCGCTATGGATATCCGTCGGAATACCGCGGCCATTATCCGTCACAGTCACCGAACCATCAGGATTAAGCGAAACGGTAACGATATCGGCATGGCCGGCGAGCGCTTCGTCGATCGCGTTATCGACGACTTCGTAGACCATATGGTGAAGGCCGGAGCCGTCGTCGGTATCGCCGATATACATGCCGGGGCGCTTGCGCACGGCATCAAGGCCCTTCAGAACCTTGATGGAGTCTGCGCCATATTCGGTGTTTACGCCGTTTTCCGTCGCGGGTGCATCGGTCATTCTGTCGAGATTTTCCCTGTTGTAGTCAGCAACGGCGCGCCTTGCGAATCACCGGCTTTTTCAATGTCGAATATAGGTTTTTTGCAGCGAGTTCCCAATGGCAAGGCCCTAAAACAAGGCATAAATCAGGGGATTATGACGCTTTTCCGTCCCCTTTGCCGCCATTTTCAAGAAACGCCGATAGCCGGGCGATATCGGCGCTGTCAAGGTTGCGAATTCGCTTTGCAAGGCGATTGGCGAATTCGGTATATTCGGGCGGCAGGCCCGAAGTATCCACGATCACGCGCGGATCGGAAGAGCCTGCAACAAGGAAGAGTTCCTCGGCCTCATCCCAGATGATGTTGAAGTAGCCGGCGATACGCTGCAGGAGATCGAAGCTCGGCACGCCGCGCCTTCCATGCTCGAGCGCGGAGAGATAGGCAGGCGAAACATTCAGGGCGGCCGCCATCTGTTTCTGCGTCACGCCCTTGCGGGCGCGCAGCTTGCGGACTGCTTCAGCAAACGGCGTCACGACGTTTCTCCGGAGCGCCGGGAGAGGCGGATATAGAGCGCACCCTCGCCACCATGATGCTGGGCCGCCGACTCATAGGACGAAATCAGAAAGCGGAATTCCGGCTTGGAGAACCAGAGCGGCACGGCACGTTTCAAGGCGCCTTCGCTACCCATGGAGCTGCCCTTGCCAGTAATAACGAGGACGTGCCGCATGCCGCGTTCATGCGCCCGGATCAGGAAATCGAGCAGGAAGGAATGTGCTTCGCTCTGGACCATGCCGTGAAGATCAATCCGTGCTTCCAGCGCCAGCTTGCCCTTGGCGATCTTGCGCTTGACCGGTCGCTCCAGCGGATGGTGGACGCCCGAGGGCTGTTTTGCGTGTGTCGGCATTATGGGTTGTTGCGGAAGCGGTTCGGCCGTCTTCTGCTTTTCCGCCTTTTCCTGTTCGGCTGCCGCTTCGGCCTCCGCCAGGAAGGCATCGAGCGCAGTCAGCTCATCCGTCTTGCCGGGCATAGGCCGGGTACTGCGGGCTACCCTACCCCAGAGGATTCTCTCGTCCGAGCTGAGCTTGCGGTCCTTCGCCATCAGAGGAACCTCGCTGCAGCGGTATTCGGAATGAGAATTACAAAATCGGCATCGTTGCGCACCGTCCCTG